>Ga0210408_10001643_pt1 | contig 23016 bp, 14 predicted proteins | sample IncBWH4MmetaG_FD_155471 | JGI IMG/M metagenome (GOLD analysis project Ga0210408, IMG submission 155471) | Forest soil microbial communities from Barre Woods Harvard Forest LTER site, Petersham, Massachusetts, United States - Inc-BW-H-4-M | ecosystem: Environmental > Terrestrial > Soil >...
GTATTTCAAAGCAGACAGATCCTGAGTGATCAACGTGGCTGGGTGAGATGCTAGCAGAGTCCCAGTCAATCTCAACCTTTCTCGCCGGTGGCTTCCCGCCACCAGAAACTGGGCAGGGTAGGTCGTATGGGACTATTGGTCCCGTGGTGGCGCTAACTCGTTTTGCCTCAGCGAAACGCGCGTCCGTGTGCGCGGGAACCTTGCTTTCGGTTAACGGCTTGGTTGTCTTGTCCGTGGTTGGCGCTCGCGATGTCACGTCGGTAGCAGTGGGCTTCGCTGCGTCTGCAGGTTTCGCAGTAGCGGCCGCCATCACTGTGGCGTTCCACATTGCTTGCAAGATTGAATCGTCAACTCCGCCCGCCTTGAGCAGCGCGACCGTGGATGGAGTAAGATCAAAGGTTGTCTCATTTCGGTCGATGGTAGCGATAATCTCCCGAGATGAAACGTGCCAGCGCACCATTTGAAGAATAGATGCGTTCGTGAGAGGAGCTTCGTCCGCTGCGAGGGATCTGCCGAGCGCGGCCAGCAGAAGAAGGAACAGCCCGACAATGTGAAGAGTACGAGGGCGGGTCACATGTCGCATTACAACCCCCAGAAGAATGAGTTTGTACTCCGTAGATATAGTAAAAGTCAACATCTGTGACGTAATATAGGCCGACCCAGATAGGAAGTGCGGCGATTGTTTGCCGCAGAAGGCGATAACCCTAGCCGGCTATGGGTTTCTTCATCGAATGACAATGTCACTGATTGGCCGGCAGCCAAGGAGTATTTATGAGGCGCCTCATCACACCGCTCGTTGTATTTCAGGCTGCAACTTTGGTTTGGTTCGTCTTGTTGATGACTTCGCCGAGAGCATGTGCTCAGACGAGTTCAGTCGAACGGACTTCTTCTGAAGCGGTGCACTTCGACAGTTCGTCGAAACCGCTTAGGGACGTTTCGCCTCGATTTGTCATAACAAAGGGAGTCAAAAGGGTGAAGGTTGCGCGTTCGCTCCCCATTCCGACCAGGAATTCGAATGCCCCCCTACGAAAACCGCTACTACAGACCGCTGCCAGTTTTGACATCGATGTGGATATATCGAACTATGAGGGGCTCGGAGAAGGTAAGGATATCGGAGGCGGCGCAAAATATGATGACCCGGCGAGCCCTTCGGACGCCAACGCGTCCGTTGGTCGCACTCAGTACGTCGAGTGGGTGAATAACGCGTTCGGAATTTTCGACAAAGCAACGGGAAAGCTGATCCTGGCCGCCCAAGGCAATGTGATCTGGAGTGGATTCGGGGGGAGATGCGAAACCAACAATGACGGCGACCCGATAGTTCAGTATGACAAATTAGCGAACCGCTGGGTGATGTCGCAATTTGTAGAGAAGGGTGGCAAGCCTTTCCTGCAATGTATCGCGGTTTCCCAAACGGACGACGCCGGCGGCCTCTATAATCGTTATTCATTCGAATTTAAGGAGTTCAATGACTACGGAAAACTGGGCGTCTGGCCTGATGGCTATTACGCTTCCTTTAATATGTTCCAAGATGAAAGCGATGATGCGCCAGCGACAGGCGGAAAGGCGTGTGCTTTTGAAAGAAGAAAGATGCTTATTGGTCAGCAGGCAAAGATGGTCTGTTTCGATCTTCGAGAGCCGATGCAGATGGGACTTTTGCCGTCAGACTTTGATGGGACGATGATTCCTCCCTCTGGAACGCCAAATTATTTTATCAATTGGGGGCTCGACCAATTGAATGCCTGGGCGTTTCAAGTCAATTGGGACAACCCTAACACGAGCAGCTTCAAGGCCCTGGAGGCCATAAAGGTTGATTCGTTTGACCCGGCATGTGGGAATGAACGGAAGTGCATCCCACAGAAAGATTCGCCCTCTTTACTACAATCTCTCGGCGACCGGATGATGTATCGACTTGCCTATAGGAACATGGGCGCGCACCAAGTACTTTTGGTCAATCATTCCGTCCAAGGTAGTGATCTTACGCCTTCAGCCATTCGGTGGTATGAACTTCGAGTTGCTGGCGACAAGATCGCACTCTTCCAGCATGGTACATACGCTCCCGATGGTGCCGCGCGGTGGATGGGAAGCATCGCAATGGACCGGAACGGTGACATCCTGCTTGGTTACAATTTTTCGGGCTTAGGTACATCTCCATCATTTAAATTCCATCCGTCGATAGCGATTACTGGCCGCCGCCCGGGTGACCCGCAAGGATTGGCAAAGGAGATAGTGGTCGTGGCCGGCTTAGGCAATCAAAGCAGCGAAAGGTGGGGCGACTACAGCAGCATCGCCTTAGATCCCGCAGATGACTGCACTTTTTGGCTCACGTCTCAATACCAATCGCAGACGGGGATTTATGTGTGGCGGACGAACGTTTCGCGCGTCAAATTCAAGGGTTGTCAGTGACGAGCTAACGGGTCGCTATTCGCCATAAGCCTAACGCAGTGGGTTTTGAAGGGCTCTATGCGCTTTCTAGCGAAGGGAAGTAAACGGAGAAGGACGAACTATCGGGCTTCTGCAAAGATTGACAGTTTTTCCAGCATCCAAGGTAGAAGGACTCGCAACATCGGCTTGGCTGTCCGAAGACTGGCAGTCGTCGCGCTGCTCTTTCATCCTCCTATCGAAGCTTGGGCTCAATCATGGAGACTGCTTGGACCCGAGGGAGGAGAAATTGACTCAATAGCGATTGATTTACAAAACGGAAAGACTTGGTACGTGGCTACTGAAAGGGGGCTCGTTTTTAGGAGCGAGAACCAGGCGAAGTCATGGACATACACATCTGGTGTCCCGCTATATAGACCTAAGCTTGCCATCAATCCGTTTGACCCGGACTCGATTTTTGCCTTCGGAAGTGGAGGGATATTCCTCAGCAGGGATGGAGGACGGAGATGGTTGCCGCTCGCGACTGCAGGAGGTGTTTTGGGCGGCATGGACGTGTCAGCACTCGCGTTTGATCCTGAGATTCCCGGGCGAATTTACGCTGGACTTAGCGCGGGTAAAGGCTTTGGTGGCGGGCAGGCAGGATTCCTAGTGTCCTCTAACTGGGGTTCGACGTGGTCTTTTCATCTCAATAGCGCTGACGTGCTCGCCGTTGTGCCGAGTCGCTATGAAGTGAGTACGGTTTATATGGCTACCTCAAACGGCCTGTTGCGAAGCCTTGATGGGGGAAGAAGTGTACAGCCTGTAGCATTCCACGACTCGTTCATCAATGATGTCGCGGAGGACCCATGGTCACCCGACGTGCTGTTCGTAATTAGTAGGAACAGTGTTGAGAAAAGTTCTGACCGTGGAGGTGGGTGGAAGGAAGTTTTGCGTGTGCCATACGGAGACTTCGGCAGAATCTTCTCGAGTGGACGCATCGTCTACGTCCTTGGCTTTGGCAATGACCTGTACCGGACTGAGGATGATGGTGAAAGCTGGACGGCGACTCCCACATCTGTGGATAGCCGCACATTTCTCGGGAATGGTGGGAATTGGGCTTTTGCCACAAGCTGGGGTGTTTTCAAAAGCATAGACCAAGGTAAGACGTGGGAAAGTTCGAGAGTCGGTCTTACTGCTTTGGAAATTCTCGCACTGGCGAGAGATCAAACTGATGGAGGCGTTCTGTATGCTGCATGTTCTTTCAGCCCAGGTGAAGCTTGGTTGTTTAGGACGACGTCAGAGGACTGGGAGTGGGAACGTCTCGGCAAGCTGCCTTCCCCAAGTATCATGAGCCTGATTGCTGGCAGTCCGAATCGGGATTCGCTTTACGCAGCAAGCATTTTCGATCTGTTTAGGAGTAAGGATGGAGGTCACACCTGGAAAAAGATGGGCGTCAGATCAGGCTCGCTCATCGCGGCGCTCTTGAGAACCCCCCGGAATACGATGTATGCCGTTGGAGGTAAAGGTGTAGTAAGGAGTCTGGATGATGGAGATAGCTGGGAGAGTCTCGGACTAGAAGGCCATGATTTGGGTCTCCTTGCTGTCCAGCCCGGTCCGCCGGACATCATTTACGTTGGAGAGAGATGCTATGGCTCGGAACAGTGCAACAGAATCTTTTCTTCCAAAAACGGCGGAGTCACCTGGCTGACGTCCTATATTGGCGGTGTTAAGGATCACATCCAATCCATCGCGGTCAATTCGAAAGACGGCAGCGCCTATGTAGTGACATCAGCCGGGCAGATCTTCAAGACCGCAGACCAGGGTGGTGATTGGGTTAGCGTGAGGGCGGAAATCGACGTAAGTGAGAGATTTCTGAGTTCGTCCACGCTACAAGAGGGCGACAACTCAAATTTATACTTAATTCTAGACAATCGGATCTTCGAGACCAAAGACCAAGGCAAGACGTGGCACCAAGTGGCAACGCTGCCCGCGGCTGTAGGAGACCTAGTGGATATTCGCCTTAAGGGAGAACTATTCCTGCTTATTGCGACAAAGGGTTCCTCTGTTGTGATGGTCAAGAAACCGTAAGGGGCCAGAGCGGGGACATTAGATGCATCTGACAAAGATCAAGACTGATTTTGGCGCTCCGCGCTTGATAACTATCGGCAATTCCTTTGCTCGCATGGCGCCATTAATTTATTGCAGTGAATTCACTCTAGCGGAAAGTTCGCCCCACGCGCTATGGCCACGGGAATCTGGGTACGATTTACTGATTCCCTAGAAATATCCGGTAATCGTCTCCTAATATATTCGATGAGTTCTTGAATTTGTATTTTCTCGGCCTTTCCTTGCCTGCCCGCACTGTTAGCGGAAGGACGCGGCGCTTTTCCAAAAGCTTCCAGCAGCGTCTTTACCAACGGGCTATAGTCCTCGGGTTGGGAGAAGGAATACTCTAGGGGATCAGATGCACCGATGATGCCAATTCCAATCTCTGGGAGGTCCTGAGACCGTTCGTGGGTTAGTATTATCCGACGAAGCTCAGACGAGATCTTTGCTTCAGCCACTCGCTCCAACGGTTCAAGCGCTCCTCCCGCCTGACAAGCATCGACTATAAGGAGCACCTTCCTTGCCCGCAACTGGCGGATCAGATCGGCGAGATCAGCAGCGGAAATTACATTAAGCCACCGGCCTTTTGAGGGTTGTTGATTTGGGTCGAGAGAATATCGTTCCTGGAACTCGGAGTCGAACTGAGCGTCGCGGGGTAAGAAGATAAATTCTTCACTATTCACTACACCGTGTCCCGACAAAAAGACTATGACAGTATCGTCGGGATTGGCCTTAATCCTCAGTTCAAAGAATGCTCTGCGGATTTCATATAACTTCGGGTCTGTGAGGGTGACTGAGCCCTTAAATATGCTTGCCACTTTCTCTACATCTGGGATGGTGTGAGGCAGTTTCCAGAGGTCCGACGAGGAATAGTGCTCTATACCAATGGCTAGCAGGTGTGTTTGCCCCTTAGGAGGATGCTTCCCTCGACCGGCTTGTGCTTGCATTTCGGTGATGTACTGCCGCTCCTCCGCCAGCGTCGACGTGGGCTGATTCATTAAATCTTGATTGAAAGGCAACACGGCCCCCTGAATACCCTTCGTAAGTAAGAATCCGTACTCACAATCTGGATCCTGCACTTGAGGTGCATTCTTGAGGTAAACGGGCAGTAGATCGACGTCGCCCCCTTTACGCACAATAAGAGTCACTCGAGAAGATTCCGTTTCCTCTGTTAAAGACTTTACGTGAGCCATCCGCCCTGCTGTGCGGGAATTCACGCACAAATAACTTGATCCGGTTTCCGTTTTCTTTATCGAGGCAAGACTTTGACGGATCATCAGGCTCAGGCCGGAAAGACCTAGCAAGCTACTGACATCCACACGGGGGGGGAGAATCTTGCCGCTCCAGAGCGCCGAATACAACCCAGGGTAGTAATAGTCGTTGAAGAAGCGCTCCAGCCCAACGATGTTGGTCGATTGCCGCAGCCGCCATGCCACTTTCCGCATAGCGCCCGCAGTCCCATCGAATAACCCCTCAGATGTAACCACTAGCCAGTCGGTGCCGCCATCAACGCTAATAAATGTCGCAAGGGGCGAGTAAGTTTCCGAATTCCAAAGGCGGACCGTGCCATCGTCGCTGGCGGACAGAAAGCGACGACCGTCCGGGAGGAAAGCGATAGCATTAACTCTATCATTGTGCTGAGTCAGGTCAGCAACTGGATGACACGTCTCAAGGTCCCAGATCTTGATTGTGTGATCCCAACTGGCCGAAATCAATCTTGAACCGTCCTGCGAAAAGCTAAGTGAGCTAACAAAATCGGTATGTCCCCGGAGGGTACACAGCTGTGTTCCATCTCCTACCTTCCAGACGTTCACATTCTCCAAGTCAGCCGCGGCAACCAGCCGCGAGTCTGGACTAAATGTCACTGACATCACCAAATCAGATTGGTTCCAGAAAGTCTTCACTGGGGTTAGAGTCGCCAAATCCAGAATTTCAATTTTCTTGTTAGTTTCACCCAAAGCTAAAGACCGACCATCTGGACTGAATGCCAAGGCCTGAGCTCCGCCGCCGGTTGCAATCGTATGTATGGTCTTTCCATTTGTCGCATCGAGAATGAGTGCATCTCCATCTCCCGGTCGGGCAATGGAGGCAAGCCAACGCCCATCTCTGCTGAACGCAAGATGGCCAAATTCCATGTGATCAGCTTCGGATTTCCAAATCAGCTTTCCAGTGCTTGCGTCCCACGCACTCAGCGTCCTGTCACCAAAAAATAGATTCTCCACGGAGCCGGTGCTGGCGGCTAAGATCCTGCCATCCGGGCTGTACGCCAGGTTGTAAATTCCATGCGGGAATCCTCTAATTGTGTGTGCCGGTCCAGATTCCAAGACTGACCAAACAACGAGCGTATTATCAAATCCTCCAGCGGCGAAAGTAATTCCATCAGGGCTCGTGACAAGGGCCTTCGTACCGTATTCTCCGCGCTCCAAAATCTGGACGATTTTTGCCTGGAAGACATCCCAGATCACAATCTCACCATCAGACGGATCAGCTGTTGCCACGAGCCGTATGTCGGGACTGAACGCGACTACCGATAGATGACTCGATAGGGATTCATGCGTTTCCAATCGAGGTTCATTTTGCTGGGCGTCTGACGTCAAGTGGAAAACGCTTACGATATCGTTTTCAATTGTGGCTAACCGGTGATTGTCGTCGCTCATTGCAACGATAGACGCTGTACCCGTCAGCACCAAGCTCGATTGACCGGTGTCGACGCGCTGGATGTCGATTCGCCCATTCTCCATGGGCAGCACGACTTGAGTTCCATCAGCACTGAAGGCCAAGAATCTCGCGCTATGAACCTTTAGCGTGCTCTCTTGAAAGGTCCGTATGACTTTCCCTTCAGGCATCTTTCTTATCTCGATAGATCCCTCTTGGCATTCAGAAGCCAACCATCGTCCGTCCGGACTACTAAGCAATGACATCGTTGTTCGGTATTTGCAGTCAGCGAGTTCATGCGTGACTTCACCCGACGAAGTGTCCCAGGTCGCCAGTACATGTCGCTCATTGACCGAGACGACCGCATGTCCTGTGTTCACAAATGCTACTGGACCAATAGCGCCGGTCAATATATGCGCCACGCTTCCATTCTGCACATCCCATAAGACGGCGTATTTGTAACTCCTTCCGAGCCCGACGATCCTTTGTCCCGCACTGGAGGCCAACCATTTACCATCAGGGCTAAATGTCAGGTTCTCGACGGATTCCAAGGGACCTCGGAGTCGACGCAGTACGCGGCCAGTCTTCACTCCCCATAGAATTATTGTCCCGTCGTTTCCGCCTGAGGCTAGTACCTGCCCGTCCGGGCTGAAGGCTAAAGCGTTAACTCCGTTTTGGTGGCCGGCTTGAAGGACCAGTTCTGGTGGACTCTGGGCCGACATAGGAAAGGCTGAAAGCATTGCCCATGCGCACCAGAGAATCGCGGTCCCAACTTGGTAGAAGGTCGTCGGCATCCTCGTATTAGCGGTGATGTCAATCAAAGCGAGACTTGAGACTACGTAGATGAAGGGGAGTGTAATAACTCGAGCCCTAAAATTCAAGGCAGGCTTCAGGCGTGTGAACGAAAGGAGTAAGATTTCGGGCAACCCGGAACTAATCTCCGGCCACGGGTGATTGCGCTCTGGCTCGCCTCTAAGCTGTTCTGAATGGCAGGATCGGCAAATTCGGATCGTTGCAGGCCCTCGCAGCCACCGAAACGTAAAAGTCTTTATCCCAATTTATCCCAATACGCTGCCAACCGGTGCCCAAACTGTCCAGATCGAGCCGAACGGCACCTTTAGTTGTGGACAAAATCACATAAGTCGCTGTCCTGGCGTCACTCGACCGTGTCCACGCCGCCATGCTGCTTCAACTTAACGGTCAGACGAACGGCCTGCGAGCGTTGCTGCGAGAAGAACAGCAGCGCGGCCCCGATTTTATCCGTCTGGCTAACTCACTTTCGGCGTTGTATCCTAAGGACAGCGAAGAAAAGCGTCTTCTCGACGCGATGCTGTTGGCTGTGCCGAGGAATTGAAATACTAGCTGGAGCAGGGTATGAGCCATTCCTGCGTTTGTGGCGGTGAAAACGAGAACTGCCGCTATTGTGGTGGGTCTGGAATAATTGCAGACGTGTTAGGGTCAGCGTTGGATGAGACTGTCCGACGACTCGCTATAGAAAACTCGCCCACTGAAGACATTAAAGCATCGCCGAGACCATGGTGGTTCCCATCCAACATCAGCGCTTATGTCGCCGCTCCTCAGACAACGCTGGAAGCGGCGTGCTTTTTCACGGCACCGAGAACTCCTCCAAGTAACCCTAAGCCAGAGGAAGTCAATTTTGAGTCATGCCCCCTGTGCGGAGCTAAGTTAAAAGCAGGCCGGATACAAAGGCACATGTCGAAGGCGCACAGAACAACTACGTCAAATCCGCTATTTGGAGAACTCGTCCGTAAGGCAGAACGTGACCGACGAAGCGGGGCAGGAACCATTCCGGTTCATCCAGATGCACAGGCGTCACGGAGCGAGCGCACGCTCTGTCCGGTCTGTAACGCGACAGTCAACGTTAGTCGCCTCAAGAAGCACATGGCGAGGGTACACAATGGGCGTCTGACGCCTCCGGCGACGCAGGCTGCATCAGACAAAGACCCGACTCGGCAAAATACGACTTTAGTCGCGCCGCGTGACAAGAATCTGGACGCAACCAAGCTGTATGCTCATGCCTACCGTGAGCAGGGACGCTATGGCTCGCATCGGCCCAATTCTGCGCGGCGTGAAACTCAGCAAGGATGGAAAACCGAAGCCGCTTAACCTAAATGCGCTGGCGTGTGCTATCCGGGCAGCGCTCCTCAACTGCGAAAACTACCGCAACGGCCAAGCGAAGGATTGGAAGCCGCTTGAGTGGCACGGCTACTACTCGCTTCGTCGCGGCATCGCAACGCAGCTAAACACGATAACCCACGATCCGATGGCAGCCAAAGGGCTGTTGCGGCATTCCAGCGTCAACACAACCCTGATTCATTACATCAAGGAAGTGCCAGAAGTGACGGCGAACGGAATGGCGCAAGTCGAACAACTATTCAGCAAGCTCGACTCTGGCGAGCAAGCCGTTCAGTAAGCGATTGGGATAAAACTGGGATAAAGGAGCCGCGCAATCACTCGCCTAAACCGAATTGCGAATTCCCCTAACTCCAATGCTGGTAAGAATCTGGCGGAGAGGGGGGGATTCGAACCCCCGTTAGGGTGTTTATTCCCTAAAACGGTTTAGCAAACCGCCGCATTCAGCCGCTCTGCCACCTCTCCGCGGGCGGATCGACCGGAAAAGCATCAGCCGAGTGGCCTGAGTATAGCACTAAACAGGGCAGGAAAGGATTTCGTTTGCAGGAAAATTGCCCTTTTTGGCTGACCATTTGGCCTTATTTTGCGTCAAAGAGCGTAGGTCGGTTGTCAGCGAGCATCTCGCCTCGGCGGGATGAGAATCTTTCCTTTCCGGAGTTTTGAACATAGAATGGGGTACAGGGCGGGACGTATTTCAGACGGAGAAGTCGCGCCCGTAAGTCCTGTGCTTCGAAGCCCGGACCGCGAAAGTGGAGTATCCCTCCCGCGAAACATTTCGACCCGCTAGGGCGTATGTAGGGTAGAGGCAGTCAGACATACCTTTGTGTTCCCGCGCATATGGTGCGCACGGGAATTGAGCGAAACAAATGCAAGGCAGCAATTCGAAGGGGAATCAAATGAAGACCTGGCAAAAAGTGGCAATTGGAGTGGGGGCCGTGGTGGTGCTGGGGAGCATCGTGGCGGTAAGCGTGAACCAGGCGAATAAGGGCGTAGTGACCGTGCAAACTGCCAAAGTGACCACGCAGGAAAGCCTCGTATCGCAGGTTACAGCCTCTGGCGAAGTCAAGCCGACGACTTATACAAATGTGACCGCGCAAGGATTTGGAAGAATCACGGAGATCCTGGTTAAGGAAGGCGACCACGTCAAGAAGGGCGACAAGTTGCTCTTGCAGGAGAACATACAGGCCGCCGCGGATGTGCAGGCGCAGGGCGCAGCGGTAAATTCGGCAGAGTCGGGTGTGCAGGCGGCGGAGGCCAGTTACAAGGCCGCACAAGCGGATCTAATCTCGCAACAAGCTAATCTGGAGAAGGCCAAGATGGACTTCGACCGCGGCCAAGGTCTCTACAAAGATGGCCTTATCCCCAAACAGGATTTCGATCAACGGAAAACTACTTTTGATGCCCAGGTCGCGACCGTGGATTCTTCGAAAGCGCGCGTGCAATCGCTGAAGGCCACGCTCGATCAGATGCGCGCACAAGTGAATCAAGGACGCGCCGTGCTCGTGCACACGCAAGATATTCTGCACAAGACAACGTATACCTCACCGATCAATGGAATCGTGAGCTACCTGCCCGAGCGCGTAGGCGATTACGTCGTGCCGGGCATTCAGAATTCAAACGGTAGCTTCCTGATGACGCTTTCGGATATGTCTGTGGTGACGGCGGAAGTAAAGGTTGATGAGACAGACATCGTCAACGTCAAGTTGGGCCAGGATGCTGACGTAACGATCGATGCCGTGCCAGGAAAAGTATTCAAGGGCAAGGTCACAGAAATTGGCTCGCAGGCCGTGCTGCGCAGCTCAGGATTGACGACGACGCAAACCACAACCAGCACGCAAGAAGCGAAGGATTTCAAAGTTGTGGTAACGCTGGCCAATCCGCCGGAAAATCTGCGGCCTGGACTATCGGCGACCGCGAAGATCAAGACCGCGGAAAGAAAGAACGTCGTAGCTATTCCGATTCAAGCGCTGGCCGTGCGGACGCGGAAGGACCTGGAAGAAGCGGCCAAGAAGGCAAAGAGCGAGGGCAGTTCCAGCGTGACGCTGGCGGCGCCGCCGCCTCCAGCGCCAGGTGATCCGAAAAAGGACGAGGTGCAAGGCGTGTTCGTGGTCAACGCGAAGAAGGCTGTGTTCCGGCCCGTGGAGACGGGAATCGCCGGAGTTACGGACATCGAGATTACGAAGGGTTTGCAGCCCGGCGATGAAATCGTGGTCGGGAGCTACAAGGCACTGCGCACTCTAAAGCCGGAGTCGCAGGTAAAAGTGGACAACAGCGCGCCGAAGAAACAGGACGATCAGCAGAGCTAAGGCGCACCAGGGACGAGGGAAATTCGAATGCCAGTCGAGACGCCTGCCACAGATACCTATCGGGAAGACCTGGTCAGCGCCGGTGTAGTCATCAAGACCGAGGACCTTACAAAGGTCTATGAAATGGGCGCGGAACAGGTGCACGCGCTGAGTGGTGTGGACCTGCAGATCCGCAAAGGCGAGTACGTGGCAATCATGGGTCCTTCGGGATCGGGGAAGTCCACGCTGATGAATCTGATCGGCTGCCTGGATTCGCCGACCGCCGGAAAATACTGGCTGGCGGGACGTTTGGTAAGCGATCTGGATGACGACGAATTGGCCTACATCCGGAACAAAGAAATCGGCTTTGTGTTTCAGACGTTTAATCTGCTTCCTCGCGCAACAGCACTGCATAACGTGGAGCTACCGCTGATTTATAACGGCACTCCCGCCGAAGAGCGAATCGAAAAGGCAAAGAGGGCGCTGGAACGTGTGGACCTGGTAGACCGCATGACCCATAAGCCAAACGAGTTGTCAGGCGGCCAAAGGCAGCGCGTGGCGATTGCACGGGCGTTGGTGAATTCTCCGTCGATCGTGCTGGCGGACGAGCCGACGGGCAACCTGGACTCGAAAACCGGCGAAGAGATCATGGCGCTGTTTAAGAATCTCCACGAGCAGGGAAATACAATCATCCTCGTGACCCACGAGAACGACATTGCGCAACACGCGCACCGCATCATCTATATTCGCGACGGCAAAGTCGCTTCTGATGAAGCAGTGATAAAGAACTAAGCGGACAATTCGGCTCTTTCCTTCCTTCAAAAATTGAATAACGTATCCGGGTTGGCCCGAAAAGGGCCTCTTTTCCCGAGGTGCATTTGTGCTCAGGAAACGGGCGGTCGAAGTGGAAAGGAAAAGCCATATGGGACTTAACCCAAATACGCATAGACAATCGCGGAGAAGCGGCCTTTTGGCCTTTGCGGCAGATCGTGCACAGCGATACACGCGAGACGTCTCAGAACAGAACGTAGCGCCTTCGCGCGCCGCGGTGGCTGCGCTCGCTGAATTTCATGAACCTTTTCCTGCTTCGCCGAGCGAGCCGGAAAAAGTGATTGCGAAGCTGGACAATTTAGGTTCTGCCGCTACGGTGACGACCACAGGCGGACGCTACTTTGGCTTCGTGAACGGCGGAATGTTGCCTGCAGCTCTGGCTGCGAATTGGCTCGCAGGAGCGTGGAATCAGAATGCGGCGCTGCGCGTGATGTCTCCGGTGGCTGCGGAATTGGAGGAGGTCGTTCTCGGATGGGTTTGCGAAGCGCTCGGATTGCCGGCGGATTGCGCGGGCGGTTTGGTTACATGTGCCACGATGGCGAACTTCACGGCGCTCTCCACTGCGCGGCATGCAATTCTGGCGCGGGCGGGCTGGAACGTAACGGAGGACGGAATGTTTGGAGCTCCGCCAATCGAAGTAGTCGTCGGAGCGGAGGTGCATGCATCTATTCTGAAAGCGCTGAGCCTGGCGGGATTTGGCAGGAAACGAGTGACAATTGTTGAGACAGACGGAGAGGGAAGGATGCGAGCTGACGAGCTTCCGCGACTCTCTGAACAGTCCATTGTGTGCATTCAAGCCGGAAACGTAAATACTGGGGCATTTGATCCCGCCGGTGAAATTTGCCGGGTTGCAAAAGAACAGGGCGCCTGGGTGCACGTGGACGGCGCATTTGGTTTGTGGGCGCGAGTGTCGCCGAAATATGAACACCTGACGGGTGGATTCGAGAATGCCGATTCCTGGGCTACAGACGCACATAAGTGGCCCAACGTTGGCTACGACAGCGGTGTGGTTATCGTCAGAGATGGAGCCGCGTTGCGCGAGTCGATGGGAATAACGGCGGCGTATCTCGAAGCCGGTGCGCGGCGTGAACCGATGCACCACACACCGGAATCTTCGAGACGTGCGCGAGGCGTTGAATTGTGGGCTGCTCTTAAGTCCCTGGGCCGGTCGGGACTCTGCGCGCTCGTCGAACGTACCTGCTCACACGCGCAGCGATTTGCGGCGAGGTTTCGTGAGGAAGGGTTTGAAATATTGAACGAGGTGGTGATCAATCAGGTGCTGGTGTCCTTTGGCTCACCAGACGTGACGCGGGAAGTGATCCGGCGCATCCAGGAGGACGGGACGTGCTGGTGCGGTGGGACCATTTGGCATGAGAAGACAGCGATGCGAATCAGTGTCTCCTCCTGGGCGACCACGGAGGCGGATGTAGATCGCAGTCTTGCGGCCATGATTCGAATTGCGCGCAAATACCGCACGGCATAGCTGACTGACCCGAAGCAGGATGCACGAGTAGTCCTATCAAATCGCTTTTGACTGATTCCGCCACGCCTGCCGCCGGTTGCGTTCTTGGCGGGATCAGCGGGTGTGCGCCACGCTGGAAGATTCCATATCAACGAAGGATTGCGCCGTACTCAAATAGGTTTTCGAAAGGCGATCGTGCCAGGTCAGTTGATCTTCGTCCCACATGGCCCAAAGAAAACCGAGGAAGAAAGTTCCAGCGGAAAGCATATAGCCTGCGCTCCGCAGGAGCATCTGCCTCGGAGAAGGTGGCTCGCCCGAGAAGCTAGTGACTTGCAGGTTTCGCATCATCATCCCTGGAGTTGTTCCGCCAAAAATGGTGAATAGGGCGAAGTATTGCAGATAAACGATCGCGAAAGTCGCGGTGTAAACGACAGCCGTGAGCTTGCTCAGCGTGAATTGGCCGCCGAGTGATCCGAACAGCATCAAGAATCCGCCGTACGCAAAAAGCAAACAGCCGAGGTCAACTACGGCTGCCAGCCGGCGGTCGTCGATTGACGCGACAGGATAGAGGCCCTGCTGCGATGCAGTGTCCTCCAAAGGGGGTTGAACCTGCGCGGTCTCGGTGTCAGAAGGCATGGAGACATCGATCACCATGCGGGATTCTTGAAGAACGCGCTTTTTTGAAGGGCGGCCTATCGCTATCGTGAAGGAAAAATCATCCTCAACGGGAGCGGGCGTTTCCACGACGGCAGCGGAGGAACTCGTGTTTGTATTTCGAGAAGGCTCTTCGAACGTGAATTGGGATTGAGCCAGGTTTGGCGCAATTTTCTTTCGCCGAGTGCGATAGGCCTCGAGTCGTTGCGCCAGTTCGCCGCGCCATGCGATGTCTTGGGCAATCTGGCTCTTATTCGAGGAGCCGTCCTGGGGATGTTCAGCCCCATGCGGTCCTTGATAAGCACTCCTGGCGAAGTCCTCCCGAGAGCTGGAGTCCGAAAACTGTTCCAGAGACGAGAGATCGGCGGAAAAGGATGATTCACAAAAATGGCAGGCGCGTACGCTGGAAGGCAGTACGGCGCCACACTGCGAGCATGTTTTTGTCACCGGTCAGTTTTGCGCTGCGGACGCGTCCACTCCGGTGAGGAGAGAACGTGAGAAGAATACTACACACTAGAAAAAATCTATCAAGGATCAAGAAGTGCTTGTAGCTAAAACGATATGAGGGATTCTGGGAGAGCCGGGCGCCCGCGACTAGTTTTCCATCTGTTGCGCGAGCATGCCGCGGCTAAAAGCGATGCGGCGTTCCAGCGCCACCGCTGCGAAATAGGCGCACTGGCCGCGCTCGGATTCCGTCCACGCGCGCATGGAAGGAACCATGCGTGCCAGGGTCACGCGAAGAAAATTCAGCAGACTGAAATAAGCGCCGATCGCCTGGATACTGTTGCGGTCCTGAGGGCTATCCGGGCAAAGTTGCAAGAGCTGCATTACACGCCTGAAATCCTCTCCCGAAGCGACGCGAGGGATGCCCGCTACATCTCGCACTTCCGGGGACAGCGCCTGCTTCGCGGAAGCGGCAATCAGTGAGCGGCAGTAAGACACAAAGAACTGCAGCAGCAACACACTCGAACAGACGAGAATGAATGCGGCCATCATCGCGGCACCACCGCAAGGCGGGAAGGCGCAAGCCGCGCATCCTCCGGAATCCGCCAGAAGGCATAAGCCCAAGCAAGCGGCAGGAGGCAGCCCGAAACCGGTATCAGATATGGCCAGACGCCATCTAGGCTGGCATAAAGATTCCTGAGAGCGTAACTGGCTGCAAAGACGCTGAAATAGAGTCCGAGAGCGAGCACCAGCTGGATCAGGCGCGTGCGCGTCTCGCGCAATTTAAGCATGGCGCCCCAAAGAACATATGTAAGTACGAGGCCTACGAAATAGAGGTTTTGCGAGGCCTCAAGTACAAAATGGCTCAGTAACCGGCTGGAGTATTGTTGAACGATGGCGAAGGAAAAACCCGCCGTACCAAGAAGGAGCAGTACCGCACCCAGGCGCACATATTTTTCAGCGCCCATCTCCTCGAATACGTAGGTGTACAGTCCAATCAGAGCGCAATACAGCCCGATGGTGAGGAGCAAGTCGGAGTAATAATAAAAGTATCCGTACTCAGAGGATCGGAAGCCATAGGTGAGAAGAATTTTGAAGCGTACGATGTTGACGAAGGAGGCGGCCAGCATGTAGACGTTAAGGGCCAGATAACGCCGGAACGAGCCCTTAGCGATCGAGCACACTACCACGCTCACCTCAAGGAGGGTGCAAAGGAACCAAACACTGTATTCAAATGGACCAGGCACGCTTTTTTGCCTATCTGCGCCCCGGTCTATTCCGCTCGGTTGGTCGATCGAACCTTGCGAAAACTACCGCGTTATTTCCAAGGATTCGGTGGTAGAGGAGCGCCACCATTCTTCCAAGGATTCGGCGGTAGAGGAGCGCCACCATTCTTCCATGGGTTCGGCGGGAGAGGAGCCCCACCGTTCGCCATGATTACGGAGCCATCACCATGAGTGACAACTACCGTTTTTAGGCTCATTGCCCCGGCCAGAACTAGCATGACCAGTAAGAGTACTGTGAGTCTGCGTGACATTGTGCCTCCGAGGGATGAAGATACCCCGGGGGCATTCTATATATTGGCACACTAATGTCAAGCAGCTCAGGCTATGAGCCTGTTCCTAATCGATACACTCGTACCCGTCCCATCCTTTCGATAAGCTTTCGCCTACCCTGATGAGCGGGACAGCGCTCGATCCCGTGTAGAATAGGGATTGCCTGATTTCTGGTCAACGGTACAGTAGTACTAATAAATATGGTACCCGCTCGAGCCCAACGGGTCGGCACTATTCCTCAACCTAGCTGAGATTTCTGGTAAAAAACCGCAGAACGCTAGCTAGGCCGGCATAATCGCTCAATCTCAATACTGACCCACTGTTCGGAGGGTGGGGGATCTGGTTGGGAACCCGGGCATCGGTACAACGCCTTGACACATTCACAGGCGAGTCCGTAGCATAAAGAATTGCGCTATGCCGGCGTAGCTCAGTGGTAGAGCGAGGGTCTCATAATCCCTAGGCCGTGGGTTCGATTCCCCCCGCCGGCACCATTGATTCTAAAAGTACTTAGGTTAGATTCGTATAGTCCACCGCGTAACCGCACGTAGCCGAAACTTGGGTTTTCAGCGTTTCTAGCGTCTCTGGCGAGTCGCCCTGGACTTGTGAAGATGCAAACAGGGATTGGGCAACTTCGAATAGCGGCTAGAGCAACCTGCATAGTGAACTTAGATCATTCTTTTAAAACTTGCTTCGGTGATCTTCTAGGGTTCAGGGCAAAAGCTATTGTTTGATCGCTTTTCCCGAATGCAGGCTGGTCATCTGATCGGCATACTCAGTTTGGTAGAGTGTTCCAAAGGTTCAGATTCTCCACTTCATGTGCTTCTTGCAGGAGTACAAGTGGGTCGTTATTCCACGCCCGCCCTAGACTTGCTTCAAGCTGGCGTTGCCGATCGCGGACCCAAGGACTGTAGTGTTGCTGAGTAATTTTAATATTGCTGTGCCCTAAGAGAATCGCGACTTCTTCAGTGGGCACGCTTGCAAGTAAGAGTTCGACTGCGAACGTGTCGCGAAATCGATGTGCAAACGCCTGGAAAACAACAGCCAGTTTGAAGAGTTTTTGCAGACTTCGCTGCCATGTCCCAATTGCGGTGTGGAGAGTAGATCTGCCGGTCCAGAAAAAATACTTCTCGCTCAGCCGAGGTGCGGTTTCTATAGCATGCGCAACAAACTCTGGCAAGACGCAGTAGACAGGTACACCGGTACACCTGTCTTTTGCGTGTATAAGAAAATCTTGTTTCTTGTGAGCCGCTCGATGCTGAGACTCGTAGCATCGCCGATTCGTACGCCACTATAACGTAGCAGGAGTACCAAGGCCCGGAGTCGCAGCGCATTTGCTTGGCCCGTTTTTCCAGATTTATCGGGGTATTGCTCGATTGCGGCGAGAATGCTAGCCATTTCCTCTCGCGTGAAAGGACGAGTCGGGCGTGCCCGCAACTTCGGCCCTCTCATTGCTGCAGCGGGGTTGTCCTCAATCCATCGTCGGATCAAGGCCGCACGGAAGAACGCCTTCACCCGCTCCAACTTTTTCAAGCTCGCGACTGCACCCTCATGCCACTCAGCTTGAAACGTCTCAAGCACGTCTAAATCGAAGTCTCTCAATGAATGCAGACCACGCGTCTCAGCAAAGCTTCGTATCTGCCGCCGCAACAGGTCATATTTTCCTGAAAAACAATTTACCGGTGTCTAGGCTGATTTTAATGCCGCTAACGTGGTAGGGCCCATACCGAGAGCTGATCGCTGTGCCTACCACACCGAAAATGACGAGAAATCACACGCTCACCGTGATCGGAAGTCTGGGATAACGAAAAAAACGTCTTGAGGGGGTTTCGTAATGAAAGTAGCGGTTTACGCGAGAGTGAGTACGAGTGAACAAAATACCGAAAGTCAGTTGCTGGAGCTTCGCGAGTACTGCGAGCGGCGAGATTGGCAGGTCATCCGCGAGTACGTGGATAGCGGAATCTCCGGCGCCAAGGAAAAACGGCCGGAGCTGGACAAGCTCTTGGCTGACGCTCATCGACATCTCTTTGACGCGGTAGTGGTTTGGCGCTTTGACAGATTCGCCCGGTCGGTATCCCACCTCTTGCACGCATTGGAGAATTACTGGACTTGGTACTCTCTTTCTTCTTGACAATGCGGGACGCAGCATTCAGACTGCCCCGCGAATGTGCCTTGGTCGAAGCTAGGCACAAGTCCCCAGTACGCCGTAAACCGCAAGTTCACATGATCGGCAGCTTTACCCTTGCTGCTCTGGCCGAGCTTCTCAGCCCACCTGAAGGAGGTAGCCATGAAGGCAGCCGAATTGAAAATGGCGGCGCATCGCGTGTCGTTGTGGCAGCTGTTCTGCTCCGCATGCGTCACCCTGCTGTGCGTCACCGCCTACGCGCAGGGACCGACACCCGGCCAGAATATCAATATGGTGTCCGGCACGACGTTTCCCGACGGCGACCCATTCTTGCAGAGACAAAATGAGCCCTCCATTGCCGTCTCCACTAGGAATCCTTTGCACCTTCTTGCCGGCGCCAATGACTACCGTACCGTCGATCTGAATTTTTTTGCGACCGGAGAGACCGGCGACGCTTGGCTGGGCATCTTCAAGTCGTTTGATGCGGGGGCGTCGTGGCGAAGCACATTGCTCCCCGGTTATCCCCTCGACCAGACGCCGGAAGGAAAGTTTTCACTCCTTAAGCCGTTTAACGCAGCATCTGACCCAGTCGTTCGCGCTGGCCCCAACGGCTTCTTTGGTTATAGTGGCATCGCCTTTAACCGCGGGACCAACAATGGCGTGGTATTTTTCGCCCGATTCGTCGACCTCAACAACAAGGAAAACGGGAATGTGGCCACAGGGGCAGTAAGAAGCAACACGGACCCCATTCGCTACGTCGGCACGAGCCTGATCGCGCAGGGAAACGCGACAAAATTCCTGGATAAGCCGTGGATGGCCATCGATGTCTCGCGCCATGGCGCAAGCTGCACCCTCCCGGTCCCGCAACCAGACGCGCCGGGCGGCTCAGTGACGCAGTCTCTTGCCGTGGGAAATATTTATGTGGCTTTTACTGCATTTAACTATAACCAGGTGGGAACTCTTCTTTCCAGTCAGATTCTTTTCAGTCGGTCCGTCGATTGCGGGGCCACGTGGAGCAAGCCAGTCAACCTGACTGCGCGCGACGATCTCTTTGATACGGACCAGGACAGCATCAATCAGGGGCCAACGATTGCGATCGACCCCGAGACAGGTTTCGTTTATGTCGCCTGGCGGCGATTCCGCACAGGGGAGCATTCTGACGCTATCGTCGCCACGGCCTCGTTCAACGGAGGGCAGTCGTTTCTCCCAGGCATCCCGGTCATCACGCTACCGCCCTTCAGTTCCACGAATCCAACCGGTCCTTCCTTCTTCGATCAGGGCACCGACTATCAGGGCACCACCGGGACCTCGATGCGCATCAACGCCTTCCCTACCCTAGCCGTAGGTGACAGCGGTAGCCCATGGATACCGGGCCGCATTTACTTGGCGTGGTCCCAGCGTGGTGTTGGACCGAATGGCGATGCCCGAATCATGATGATAACTTCTCCCGACGGGCTTACCTGGCCCGTCCCTTTCCCGATCGACAACAGCCCGCTTACCGACCTCGGAAGTGAGGTCCTTGGTAACCTGGCAACGCCTCTCACTCGCGGCCATCAGTTCATGCCCCAGATGACGTTTACGGGCGGCAAGCTGATGGTGCTCTATTACGATTTACGGCAGGACCACACGCTTGGGCTTTTTACTCCCAACTTGCCTTTTGCGCCTAACAGCACGGGAAAGTTTTATCAGGAGGCCCGGGACGCTCGGGGCGAGCTCCCTGGCTCTCCCGGAGGAGTCTTCACGCCCTTTCTCGACGACGCGGGGTTGACCTTGCGGCGCCATACGGTCGATGTGGTGGTAGCGCAGTTCGATCCAAAAGGCGGCCCGCCCAGTTCGACGAGCTTTACCACCGCGCGCGTCTCCCAGTACAAGTTCGGCTTGCGTAACGACGGCAGTGACGTGAATGGCGTGTTGCAGCAACTTCAGGTCGATCCGCCCAATTTTCCCTTGTTTAAGGGCGGCACGACGCCATTCTTCGGGGACTATGTTGACATTGCGGGCCTGACGATGGTGCCGCAGGCGAACGGCTCTTGGCGTTTTAACACTGGAAGCGTTAGCGCCAACACCGGACGCCCGATCGCACCCGTATTTCACGCCACATGGACGGACAACCGCGACATCCGGCCACCGAAGGACGGCAACTGGCAAAACTATACACCGGTTGGCGGAGGTGTCCCGAGCATTTTCGGTCAAGGAAATACCCCTTCCTGCCAAACCGGTAATGAGGGGATGCGCAACCAGAATATCTACACCAGCCGCATCACGGAGGGCCTGGTAGTTTCTTCGCCACAGAACTCGAAGCCGTTGAGCGCGTCGCTCCAACGCGCATTCGTGGTTCTCGTCCAGAACCAAACGAATTTCGACAAGAGTTTTCGGCTGACGATTCCAAATCAACCTCCAGGCTCTCCCGCGAACGGATTCGCATCGTTCACAGCGGGCACCAACAATCCTGGTCCAATCCCCCCCGCCGGACCGCCCACGCCGCCGTCACCCGTCGTTACCACTCTCGATATCAAGGTGCCGGCGCACTCCGGCGTCGCACCATCGGTCTTCGCTGTCTCCACTTCTCCCACAGCGAGCATTACGGTCAACGTGGACGAGATCAACGCCGGAACGCTTGTGTCAGGGGGTCTCTCCAGCTTCGTGGTCTTAAACGCCGACGCCACAAATCCTACCCTGGTTAATCCCGACGGGGTGTCCGGCAGTACGGATATTGCTTCCGTGGAGGTCTATAGCCCGAACTTCTCGAATCCCAACTACTCGAACCCCAATTACTCCAACCCCAACTATTCGAATCCAAATTTCTCCAATCCAAATTATTCGAACCCTAATTATTCAAACCCCAATTTCTCGAACGCGGATATCGCGACGTCCACAGTGCCGAGCCCGAATTACTCGAATGGGGACCTCCCCAATCCCAACTACTCGAACCCGAACTATTCGAATCCCAATTTCTCGAACACTGATCTCACGAACACTTCGGTTGCGGACGCGAGCTATACGTTGACGAATCAAGGCGATACCAGTGCGGGCTATAACGTGAATCTGGTGCTTGCCGGCACGCTGCCGAGCAATGCCCAATTTCAGTTGCTCATCAATAAGACCTATCTGACCCCCGTGGCTCAGAATTGCGCGCTTATGGAAGAGCAGACCACAACGGTGGGGTCCGTCGTCAACAACCCGAATTTTAGCAACCCGAACTTCAGCAACCCGAACTTCAGCAACGCGGCGCTCAGCGATGGCAGCTTGGCGCTAAAGCCGGGCGAATCGGCGACCATCACGCTGAGAGGGTTCAACGTCACCTGTAGCAGAGGCCCCCGCTGCCAAGGGCCCATCAGTGGGGTGGCAAACATTGAGGATATCGTGACCCAGGCAGTTCCGTTGGTGACAGCGCAGGCTGCCAACACGAATGACCCGACGAATAGCCATCCGACCGTGGCGCCGTTGTTCGTCGTAACTGCGAGTTTACCGAACGGAATTACCGGTCAAGACTATAACCAGCCGCTTTCTGCTATCGGTGGAACCCTTGGCTCGGGCCCCTGTTCCGCATACTTCTGGAACTGGTCGGGAGCTCCTGGCTCGGGAATTCCTCCGGGTCTGACCCTCTCGACGGGTGGGGTGATAATGGGAAATCCGACCGCGCCGGGAACATATAACGTGCGCATCCAGGTGAGCACCTGTAGGGAGGAAGTTGCGACGCGAGTGCTGAGCATTCAGGTGGTCGCACCGTTGATCATAACCACAACGAGTGTACCCCCGGGGGTTCAAGGTGTGAGTTATAACACTACGCTATCCTCAACCGGAGGAATTCCACCCGTCACCTGGAATGTCACAGGGCTGCCCGCGGGGCTCAATTTCGGCAGCAATGGCACAATCAATGGCACAACCGCAACTTCTGGGACTTTTCCTCTTCAGGTGCAGGCGACGGACTCGTCGCCTTCGCCCCAAACTTCAAACGCTCCGCTGGGGCTCACAGTGTTTGCTAGTACTGGAAACATTGCCTTTGTGCAGCCCATACAAACGACTAGCGGCCAACCGATCTCGCCCGCAGTGACCGTTCGCGTCATCGACAATACAGGAGCTGTAGTTCCGGGAGTCCCCGTCACAATAGCGATCGGGAATAACCCGAGCGGCGGGGTCCTATCGGGTACCACCACGGTGCTCAGCGACGCGACGGGAATCGCGACATTCTCTAATCTACTCATCGACAAGCCAGGCGCGGGCTACACACTCATTGCTTCCGCAACAGGAGCTGGTGGGACATCCTCGAGTTCCTTCAACATCGTTGTCCCTACCTGCGCGGCGTTTCCCACCGGCGGATCTATTCCCTTCACGACGATCTATTCCGTCGCCAGAGATTCGGCGGGTGACGCGTTCGTGGTTGGAGGA
>Ga0210408_10001644_pt1 | contig 23001 bp, 21 predicted proteins | sample IncBWH4MmetaG_FD_155471 | JGI IMG/M metagenome (GOLD analysis project Ga0210408, IMG submission 155471) | Forest soil microbial communities from Barre Woods Harvard Forest LTER site, Petersham, Massachusetts, United States - Inc-BW-H-4-M | ecosystem: Environmental > Terrestrial > Soil >...
TATAGCGACAGGGCCACTTTTGCACAACGCATTGCTCGCTGCACGGGAACTCGAAGGACAGGGGATACATGTCACAGTTGTTAATGTACACACGATCAAACCTTTGGACCAAGAGACGATTCTTCGGGAGGCAAAAAACGCCGGCGCGGTCGTCACGGTAGAGGAGCATCAAGTAGCGGGCGGACTCGGGAGTGCTATCTGTGAACTGTTAGCTGTAAACTGTCCACTTCCCGTTGAATTCATCGGCGTGCACGACTTGTTTGGTCAATCAGGTGAACCAAAGGAATTGATCGAACATTACGGCATGGGAATCTCGCACATTGTTGCAGCCGCAAAAAAGGTTATTGCGCGCCGATCCTGATTCATGGAAGGTTTTTTTGATGACAGGATTTATTATCGATGCAACGAATTCATCAATGAGCGCACAACGCTCCTCTTCATACACGGACTTTCGGGAAGTTCCTCGGCGTGGGTGCCATACGAAGAGCGTTTCGGAGCCCGCTACAATACCCTGTCGGTAGATTTGCGCGGACATGGCAAATCATTCAAGCCGCTGGAGTTCGATGACTACAGCATCGAGAAGGTTGCCAATGATATTCGAGACCTGCTCGCGTTTCTGCATATCGATGGCGCGATCGCCATCAGCCATTCGTTGGGGACACTGCCTGCGATACAACTCGTGCACGACCACCAGCATCTTTTTTCTGCCGCGATATTCATCAGCCCCAATTACGGCATCTACGGCAGCACACGAGCGAGCATACTGCGCCCCTTCATCGCTATGGTCTCGGCGATCGCGCATATTTTTCCATTTTCTCCGCGCGCGCGCGGACATATCGATTACGAAAAGTATCGCAACACCGGCGATTGGAACGTACGCCGCATGTTCAGTGATATTTCCAACACGCAGCTGCGGCCGTACCTCTATTCGCTCAATCACGTGTATCTCACCGATCTCGATTTGCTCTGGCAGCACATAGAGATCCCGACGCTCGTGATCCACGGTAGCCAGGACACGATGGTCCCGCTGCGCAATGCGCGCGCGCTGGTGGGGGAAATGCCGAATGCCGAGCTTTCGGTGATCCCCGACGGAGATCATGTGATCGTCATCAACGATATTGACGCGGTTGTGGAGCGCATAGAAGCGTTCCTTAAAAAGCTCGAAAAAGGTCTTGTTACAAGGGCTTTACCGGTACTGGACAAGAGTATATAATTGTGATATAATAGAAATTGGTCATAGGGATTCACTTCAACGCGCTTAACGCGCAGAAAGGGGGCAGAAATGCTCACGATCAACACGACAAACATACGGAAATGGCTTGGCGGCTTGGCTCGATCGGCTTGGAATTGGCTGGATAAGCTGATGAAGCCGAAAGCCGAAAAGGCCGTCGAGTTTCTGTGGCACTCCGGTCGGGCCATCCTGATCTGGGTATTCACGAAACTCGATCGTTTCATCGACGGCATCCCGTCGGCGATTGGAGCGACGTGCAGACTCTTGCTCGTCGAAGTTCTCCTCCCGGTCGTGCTGGCGGTGGTGAGAGTGGTGGCGGCTTTGCTTACCATCTTCGTCTGCGCGTGGTGGGCCTTGACCGGGTCCATCGCGTTCTGGGATAAGCAGACGCCACTGATCGAACGCATCCCGATCATAGGCCAGTTTTTCTCAACCGAGCCGCCAGGCCCGGTTGAGCGAGTGCTCGTCAACCCCGGTACGGAAGTACAGGAGCCGCGGCTGCCTCAGCAAACCAAGCACGAACTTCCCGAGTATCTGCTGATCGACGACAAGCTCCTGCGGTACGCCGCACGGACCGCTGTCGACGACAACAAACATCCGGAAGACTGGCTGACCGCAGCCATCGCCAACGTTGATCTGGCCCTCGAACGGCCAGAAAGGCAGGATATGGAGGATGAAAACGGTCGGAAGTACATCCAGCTCGTTGCCGATACGAGGCGAGTCTGGAAGCACTTCGAAGTTCTGCAAGTTCCGGGTGACCCGCCGTTCTCAATGACACGTCAAGAATGGTGGACAGATAACTTCGAGACGGATTCGGACGATGTGAAGCGTACTGCCGAAAGGTTGCGAGAATATCTGAAAAAGCGCGGACCTGTCCGCGTCGACCCGCTGCTGCGGAAACGGTATCTCCGCGACAAGACATCCGTCTTCGTGCCCGTGAACGTGAAGGGCATGAGGGAGCGGATGTGCAGGGTGCCCGGCTTGCCGGGCACCACGGTGGAATACTTCCGGTACCCGTTGCCGGAAGAAGTCACGGAGGAAAACGGGAAAAAGGTTGTGAAGTGTAAATCCTAAGAAACTCGTTCCTTCAACTCAAAAGCAGCCCGGACTTCGTGTGTCGGGCTGTTTTCTTTTTATAGTTACAACTGCGTTGCTTGGAAATCCGCGGGGCGTTTTGCGTACCACCCTTCGATCTCGTCGTGCATAAGGAGTTTTGTTTGCGCGCCGATTCCTTGCACCACGGAAGCGGCATTGATGAGCCCGCGCATGAGCGCTTCGTGTGGCGAGAGGCCTTGAGCGATGTATGACACTGTGGTGGAGGCAGTTGCATCCCCTGCTCCGGTGCGAGAAATCGGCGGCGCTGGATCGGGATACATGGGGATGTGCCACGCGCCCGATTCGTCGAGAATATTCGATCCTTTCGGTCCGTCGGTCACGACGACGATCTTGGGGCCGAGCGCTTTAATGCCCTCCATTAATTTTTTCACGTCGCTCTCCGTACTGTTGAGCAGCGTCTGCGCTTCCTCTTTGTTGCAGAAAAATATTTCGGTGACGTCGTAGATATCTTTTATTTCCTGCGTACCAAGCTTGAGCTGGAACGTGCCCGGCTGAAAAACGAGTTTCGTTTCCGGATGCGCTTTGCAGTACGCGGCGATTTCGTGATGGAAATCTTTGGTCGTCACACCGAGTGAGGTCAGATAAATGTAGCGGGGCGGCTCGGAAAAATTCGGCAGCGAATATTTGAACGGTGCTTGTTTGACGAGAATCGTGCGCTCTGGGCCAAACATCAGCACGTAGTGATAGTTGGTCGCGAGTCCTTCCTGCTTTTCCACATATTCGTCAGCGACGCCCTGCGATTTGAGCGTTTGCAGGCAGTGCTCACCGTTTTCGTCGTTGCCGATGCGCGCGATGAGAGCTGCGGAGAGCCCGACCCGGTGCGCGGCGACGGCGGCGTTGGCGGCATTTCCCACCGCGCGCACCTCGGTCATTTCCTCGAACGGCACTTTGTCGCCGAAGCGCACGCACAGCTCGCGGCTGCCGTGATTCACGATTTCCTCTGCATCTTTTAATCGTATAAACGCATCCGTGGTAATGTCGCCGATCGCAACGAAATCATATTTCATCCCGAAAGTGTAGCACGGAAATTATGTGGCCAGAGATTTGCTTTTGCGAGGCAAATCCGTATACTGCTGCGCATGTTGGCGCTTGAAGTCACGGCACGCGACGAAAAAGAATCCGCCCAGACCCTCCGCACAAAGGGCGCTGTTCCCGCTGTTTTCTACGGCCCCAAACAGGAATCGACCGCGATTGCGGTCGACGCCCGCAAGCTCGAACACGTTTGGAAAGAGGCGGGGGAAACAACCATCGTCACCTTGAAAGGCATGGGCGAGGATAAAGACACACTCATCCACGACGCGCAATTTCATCCGGTCACCGGAAAACTGTTGCACGCGGATTTCTATGTGCTCGAAAAGGGCAAGAAGATTACGATCAGCGTGCCACTCGAATGGGAGGGCCACGCGCCCGCCGAGAAGGCCGGTCACATCATCGTGAAAGCACTGCACGAGATCGAGATCGAAGTCGCACCTGCGGAGTTGCCGCACCATCTCTCTGTTGATCTCGGGAAGCTCGAACAAGTCGGCGATCACATCACCGCTTCGCAAATCACACTTCCAGGAAGCGCGTCGCTTATCACCAGCGGCGAGGAGATCGTTGCATCGGTCACCGAGTTCAAGGAAGAGAAAGAGGAAATCACGCCGGCGCCCGAAACGGTCATTCTCACGGAAAAATCTGCAGAAGGCGAAGAGGCCGCAGCTCCCAGCGAGGAAAAACCTGAGAAAAAAGCAGAGAAGAAAGAATAGCTGGGAAAAATCCTGCTATCGTCAATCGAGCCGAGCGAAGCGAAAACTTGTTTTCGCTTCCGAGCGAGGGCAGATGATATCGCAATTTATGCGATATACTATTTTGTATTATGGATATGCGCATACGCGCACCTTTTTTTGCGTTATCGATCTGTGCCGTGCTCCTGGCGCTTCCCGCGTATGCAGACACGACCGGCAACCAACGCGCGGCCTTGCAAGCGCAATTGGATCAGATCAATCAGGAAATCAAACAAAATCAGACACAACTTTCGCTTGAGCAACAGCAACGCACCTCGCTGGAGCGCGATGTCGCGATTCTCAATTCAAAAATCCAGGAAGCGCAACTCGAGATAAAACAGCGTACACTCACCATCCAACAGCTAAAGGATGGCATTGCAGAGAAAGAGCAGGGGATCCAAGGATTGGATACACAGGTCGCAGCCGGTGAAGCGAGTCTCGCGCAAATTTTGCGCGAGACCAGTCAGATCGACAACACGTCGCTCGCCGAGATCGCGCTCAACGGCACTCTTACAGATATGTTCAAAGAGATCGACGATTTTCACATCATCCAGCAGGCGCTCGGCACATCGTTTACCACGATGGCCGCGCAGCGCTCCGATCTTTCCGCGCGCAAAGATGCACTCGTGCAGCAGCAGCAGGAAGCTCAAGATCTTTTGCAGATTCAAAAACTTCAGCAAAATACGCTCAAGACGACCGAGCAGCAGAAACAAAATCTCGTGACCGCAGCGCGCGGTCAGGAGTCGATTTACCTGCAGGTCATCGCCAACAAGCAAAAAACGGCCGCGCAGATTCAATCCGCACTCTTTGCCCTCAATGGCGCCTCACACACGACCTCTTTTGGCGATATGTATTCATATGCCAAAGAGGCCTCGGCGCTCACCAATGTCCGACCGGCAGTCATCCTTGGAATCCTTCGCGAAGAGAGTGATCTGGGACAAAACGTGGGCACAGGAAATTGGATGACAGACATGAGTCCGGCAAATCAGCCCGCCTTTACTCAGATCACTTCCGGGCTGGGATTGGATCCCAATGCAATGCCGGTGTCTAAAAAACCCTGCTACGGGAATCCCTGTTCGGGCTGGGGTGGAGCGATGGGTCCGGCACAGTTCATCCCGACGACCTGGCAGCTCTACTCTGATCGCATCGCGCAGGCAGCGGGGCAGACGCCGCCCAATCCGTGGGATCCTCGCACGGCAACCTTTGCAACTGCGCTTCTTATGATGGACAACGGCGCCGATGCGCAAACGCCAAGCGCCGAGCGCCTGGCCGCACTGCGCTATCTTGCAGGTTGGAAAAATGCGGGCAATGCCGCGTATGCGTTTTATGGAAATGCGGTGATGAGCTACGCGGCGGAATATCAATCGGACATCGATGTGCTGGCCTCGGGTGGTTCGACGGGAAGCTGAAAAACAGGACAACCCGGGGCACGACACATTTGCGCGTATGCCTCCGGGTCGTTGCCGAGTCCGCTTTCGACGTGAGCGTGGCTGTTCACCCGCTCTTTTCCCTCTTGAGCTTTGAGAACGTTTCTTGATATTGCTTGAACGCTCTCAGTGCCTCGTCGAAAAGCTGTTTTGCAAGTTTCGGTCTCCCCGCGACCGCGGCACGGAACGAGGCGTCAATCTTTTCCTCCACATTCGTCAGCACGTCGATGATCAGCTGATCGAACGGGTGGCGGCAGAGGACGTGGTCTTCCGGGCAGGCCTTGTCCCTCGCAGTTATTATTTCGTTCACGAATTCTTGAGTGACCAACTGCGCTGCCTGGGAACTCAGCTTTCCGGTCAAGATCAGGGCGACGACGATGAGTGCGGCCGCAACTGTACGGTTCATGGCATTTCTCCTGCCAAGGTTGATGCCATCGGGCGGGTCCCGACAACTGGCGGTTTTATAGCACATATGGTATGTTTTGGCGACATGAAAAAGGACATTCATCCGGCTGAATACCGAGAGGTCATCTTCGAGGACTCCACCTCGGGGAAGCGTTTTTTGATTGGTTCTACAGTGGAGACAGAGAAAACCGACAAGTGGGAAGACGGTAAGACCTACCCGGTTTTTCAGGTTGAAATTTCCAGTGCTTCGCATCCCTTCTACACCGGCACCGCAAAGACGATCGATACCGCCGGTCGCGTCGAAAAATTCAAGACGCGCGCTGCAGCTAAGAAGCCCAAGACAAAGAAATAACGCTTTGGCCGTAGAATCTTTTCGAACGGTACGGAAGTGCTGGCGCGAGCCTTTATCACCACTACTGTATGCAATGGACGCACGAATGTCCGCTGCGCGAGGTTCAAAAAGACTCTCCGGCCTCCGCTTGTTAAGATAACGCTATGACAGAATCAAAAATTAATCCTACGGACTACGCCGACGACCACCGTGTGTCGTTTTTGGTCGTTGAGTGGCAGCGGCTCTCGCAGGCGGAAAAAGACGCACAGGAGTTGATTGAAGTCGATCCGTCCATGAAAGACCTCGCTGAAAAAGAATTGAACGACATCGAACAGCAGAAGGATGCGCTCATGAAGCAGATCGAAAGTATCATTGGGAATCCCAATGAACGCGAATGGCCCAACGAAATCGTACTCGAAGTACGCGCAGGTGTGGGCGGTGAAGAAGCGTCGCTCTTTGCGGAAGAACTTGCCGCGATGTATTTAAAATATGCCGAATCCCGCGGCTGGCAGCGCAAAGCGCTCGACGAATCCCGCGGCGCCTTGGGCGGCTACAAAGAAGCGCAATTTGAAATCAAAGGCCAGAATTCGTACCGTGAACTGCAATTCGAGACCGGTGTGCATCGTGTGCAGCGCGTCCCTGCTACCGAAAAGCAGGGCCGCATCCACACCTCGACGGCATCGGTCGCCATCCTTCCGATCTACAAGCGCACGAAGATCGAGATTAATCCCGCTGATCTCGAAATTGAAACCAGTCGCTCGGGCGGCGCCGGCGGACAAAATGTGAACAAGGTCGAAACTGCTGTGCGCATCGTGCACAAGCCGACCGGTGTAGATGTGAAGTGTACCTCCGAGCGCTCTCAGGCACAGAACAAAGAAAAAGCGATGGTACTTCTGATGAGCAAGCTGCAGCAGCTCCAAGATGAGCGCGAAGCTCGCGAGCGGGCCGCCGATCGCAAATCGCAGGTAGGGACCGGCGACCGCTCCGAAAAAATCCGCACCTACAATTTCCCGCAGGATCGCGTCACCGACCACCGCATCAAGGAATCGTGGTCCAATGTCCCCAAAATAATGAACGGAGCCTTGGGGCCGATCCTCGAAGCGCTCGCAAAAGCAGATGCGGGTGAAGTTGTTGAATGAACTCGGCGCGAATGCGGGAGCGCCTCGCGCTTGCTCATAGGGCCTTGTTTTGCTAGTATCTTCCGACATGACTGTAGCAGATATCGACACGCTTTTTGAGGCTGGCACGCACTTCGGCTTTAGCCGCGCGCGCCGCCATCCCTCGGCCGCCCCCTACCTTTTTGGCACCAAAGATCGCACCGACATTTTCGATCTCGAAGAGACCGAACGCCGTCTCGTAAAAGCCCGCGAGTTCGTCGCATCGGTCGCACAAAGCGGCAAGCACGTGCTCTTCGTCGGCGGTAAGCACGAAGCGCTTTCGATCATCAAAGAGGTGGCTGAGCGTATCGGCACTCCGTATGTGGCGGGGAGATGGATCGGCGGCACGCTCACCAATTTCAAGAACATCCGCAAGCGCATCGACCGACTCCAGAAATTAATGCAGGAGCGCGAATCGGGAGAACTCGAAAAGTACACCAAGCGCGAACGCCTCCTCATCGATCGCGAGATCGAAGAGTTGCTTGCGCGTTTCGGTGGCCTTGTGAACATGACGGAGCTTCCCGCGGCCCTCTTCGTCGTCGATTCTCGGCACGAGAACACAGCCGTAAAAGAAGCAAAACAGCTCGGCATTCCGGTCGTCGGCCTTGCGAGCTCCGACTGCGATTTCTCGCTCGTGAAATATCCGATCCCCGGCAACGACACATCGATCCGCTCGATCAGGATCATCGTAGAAGAGATCGCGAATGCATACACACAAGGGAAGCGCGCACCCGCAAAAGCGCCAGAGACACCAGTTACACGGTAGTGTGATATAATCGCCGTAATCCGGGGTATCGGATCTATTTTTTTCTATGGCAACAACTGAAGAAATAAAAGCGTTGCGCGACCTGACGGGAGTTTCGATCATGCAGTGCAAAAAAGCGCTCGAAGAAGCGGGCGGTGATATCGAAAAAGCGAAAGTAATTCTGCGCAAACAGAGTAGCGCTATCGCGAGCAAAAAATCGGATCGCGTGCTTGGCGCGGGCGTCGCGGCGGCGTACACGCATGCGGGCGGCTCGGTCGTGGGCGCGGTCGTTCTTGCGTCGGAGACGGATTTCGTGTCGAAGAACGAAGAATTCGGAAAGCTCGCCTACGATATCGCAATGCACGTTGCGGCGATGAATCCGCAATTTCGCTCACGCGAGGACCTGAAAGAGAGCGATTTGAAAGCTGCACGCGAAGTGTTTGCCGAAGAGGCTGCAAAAATTCCCGAAGGCGCACGTGCAAAAGCGATCGAAGGGAAAGTCGATAGCTACTTGCGAGAGCGTGTGCTTCTGGAGCAGCCGTTTGTAAAAGACGCGAGCATCACAATCAAGGAGCTGATCGATTCCTATATACAAAAATTCGGCGAGAAAATCGAGGTGGTACGATTTGAGCGCCTCTCGGTCCGCTAATTGTATGGTCGTCGTCGCGATGGTCGTGTTTTTTCTTTCGCTGCTCGGGATCGCGGCACTATTCGCTCTGAAGTATTGGGAATTGCGCCGGGAACACGTGGTCGCTCCTGCACTCCGTGAAAAGGTTGATGCGCGTGCGGACAAACTTAAAGAGCTGATGAGCGCAGCTCGCACGGACGCGAGTAAGCTCCCGCCTGCGCTGGTGCGCCTGGCACGCTTTATGGTGCACGAATTGGCGCTTGGATTTGCGGCCCTTGCGCGCCTCTTGGAGCGGCAGGCACATCGCTTGGCCGACATGGTTTCTTACAAGCACCGCTTTGAGCGTCGCGAGACACGCTCGGAGTTTTTGAAGAAAGTCGCTGAACACAAGAATGGAGGGGGACAGAGCAACATCGGTAATTCCTCTCCTGAACTTGACGAAAGTGCAGACTAGTTTTCGTATCACCACTCCTATATGTGTCGGACGCGTGTGCGTTTGCTGCGCGATGTTCTAAGAGGAATTACCGATGTCGCTCTTGTAGGAGGAAGGTAAAAAAGGCAGAATACCAAAGCGCCGCCCTAGCTCAGTTGGTAGAGCAACTCTTTTGTAAAGAGAAGGTCCCCGGTTCGAATCCGGGGGGCGGCTCACGAACGAAGTGAGTGAGACGACCCCCGGATTGGAAGGGGGTCGGGGAAACACTTGTTTCCACGTGGAGGAAGGATTGGGAAAACCGAAGGTTTCCCAGTCGTCTGTGGGGGCGGCTCACGAATAGAGTGAGTTAATTTATTTTTTCGTTGAGGTCGCAGCGGTCGAGGTTGCGCTTTTTTGCAAGGTCGCGAGCTGGGGCAGGATCTTTTGGATGTCGCTCATTGAGTGGAATCCGTAATACGTTTTCCCGTTGATCTCGAGCGCGGGCATTGTGCTCTCGACGCCATCGATCGAGATCAGCGTTTGCAACGCGCCCACGTCGAGATTGTAATCGAATGAATACACCCGGAGTTGCGGATATGTTTCCGAAAGCGACGTCAGCACGTAGCCTTGGTTTTCGCAGGCGCTCGTGCAGTCGCCTTTGTTGGAATAGAAGTACAGAATGAAAACCGGCTTTAGGTTGCATTTGGCGGCTAGCTGCTGCATCAGGAGATAATCTTTGATCTCAAGCAGCGAATACAGTCGTTTCAGGCGTGTCACCTCATCCTGGTTGGCCGAAGAACCCTGCGCTTCCAGGTACGAGAGTTGGTTGCCGAGCGAGGAGAGCTCGCTGGGCAGAATCGTATTCTCGGCGATGTCACTGCACGAGTGCTCCTGCAGCAGATCGAATTGCGTCTCGAGAGAAAGGATGTCGGTCGAGATGTCGTCCTGTGTCGCGCGGATGTCGTTGATCCGCTGGTTGTTGAAATAATTTGACGCGTAGAGCGCAGTTGCAAAAATAAGCCCGGTGATGAGAAAGGCGATGACGTAACTTCCCCAACGTGCCGTGCGCGTATTAATCGCCGGTTCTTCCATAGAAATAGATGATTAGCTACTAGGGTATAGGGTTTAGGGGAAAATGCAAAGCATCCGATTTCGTGATCACTAAACCCTAATGGCTAGTGGCTGAACTCACCTCCAGCGCACGTTGGTCTTGAAGACCGCACGCACCAGAGCGGTACACAGCCACAGGGGGGCGAGGAAACTGTAAAAGAGGAGGAACAGTGGCGTACCTGCCGGCGGGCGGCGTTTACCGGTGCCGATCAGAGAACCCACGCAGATAAGTATGAAGACCAATGCGATACTCGCAACGATAAGGAATCCCAATGCGCTTGTATTGAAATAGAAGGGATCAAACGATAGATGCGGCAGTGCGCCGGTCACCTCTATGCGTGCGATCTGTTGGAGAATTTCTTGTGTTCCATACCACATGACCCTGGCAAAGAAATAAATGGCAGCGGCGACGGAGATAAGCGCCGTTGGAAGAATGATGAGTCCCAGGTTGCCGTATGTTCGGTTCCCGACCATATAATGGTAATCGACCGCGTTGCGCAGCCATCCATAGGTCCAGCGCACGCGCTGGCGAAAGAGCCCGCGCAGGGTGCCGGGGGCGTTGGTGTGAACGACCGCTTTGGGAGCGTTGCCAATGAGGTAGCCCGCGATCTGGATGCGCAGTGCCATCTCCATGTCTTCGGTCGAGTGTCCGTGACGCCAGCCGCCCAGCTCGCGTACCACACTCGTGCGAAAGATCGAAAACGGTCCCGGCGTGATGAATACCGATCCGAGCGCCGCGAACGTGAAGCGGTTGAAAATGCTCAAGCGATATTCGACTTTCTGCAGGTGTTGCAGCATCGTGCGCGGTTCGCGGACGTGGATTCCCGGCGTCACGGCTGCCACCCGCGCACTCACAAAGGTCGGTACGATGCGCAAGAGCGCGTCTTTTTCCACTATCGAATCGGCGTCGAGACAACCGATCAATTCCGCACTCGTGTTTGCAAGCGCGAGATTCATCGCGGTGTGTTTACCTTCGTTCTCCTTGTGGAAGACGCGGACGCGAGGATCCGTTTCGAACGATCGCGCAACTGTAAGCGTGTCATCCTCTGAGCCATCGTCGACGACGATGAACTCTAGTTTTTGAGCGGGATACTCGAGTGCAAGGAGCGAACGCATGGTACTTGTAAGCGTGCGGCTTTCGTTCAGACACGGCACAACGATTGCTACGGTCGGCAGATATGAATTAGTTGTGGCTGGGCCGAGAGTTTCTCTCTCAAATTTTCGCCGCAAGAACGAGACGAGCAAAAACACCTCGAAGTAAAGTGAAATAAACAGCAGCGTGTAGGTTATGCCCGTGCCAAGGCCGATTGATGTCATGATGGGTATTTGTAGCATAAAACAGGCATTTTGTAAGCATCGTGAAGGCGGTATACTGTCGCAATGGAACGCGGGCACATTCATCCGATATCGTCTCTGATTCGAGAGGCGAACCGAATTTTTTTCGATATGGGCTTCTCGTTTGCAGAAGGTCCGCTTCTCGAAGATGAATGGCACAACTTCGACGCGTTGAATGTCCCCAAGGATCACCCCGCGCGCGACATGCAAGACACGTTTTTTATCAAAGACGAAACGGGTTATGTGTTGCGCACGCACACCTCCCCAGTCCAAATCCGCTACATGGAGTCACAAATAAAAAAAGGAATGCTGCCGCCGTACCGCGTGATCGTGCCAGGCAAGGTCTTTCGCAACGAAGCCACTGACGTCACGCACGAAGCTGAATTTTTCCAGATCGAAGGGCTCGTCGTCGGCGAAGACATCACGCTCGCACATCTCAAAGGCACGCTTTCGGAATTTTTGGGAAAGATCATGCGCGGACAAGTGGAAGTGCGTTTTCGTCCAAGTTTCTTTCCGTTTACCGAACCCTCCGTCGAGGTTGACATGCGCGCGACCGGTGAGAACGTGCCCGAGAAACTTCGCGATCGCTGGATCGAGATGATGGGCGCGGGAATGGTGCATCCGCAGGTACTCAAAAACGCGGGCGTCGATCCAGCGCAGTATCAGGGCTTTGCATTCGGCATGGGGCTGGATCGCCTCGCGCTGTTGCGTTGGGGCATCGACGATGTGCGCCTGATGCATTCTGCTGATCTGCGATTCATCAATCAGTTTTAATATGAAAATATCGCGCGATTGGTTACAGACATTTTTTGAAGCATCACTTCCGGATGCGGCCACACTCGCCGATGCGCTCACTTTCCATGCATTCGAGATCGAGGGTATCGAGAACGACATCCTTGACATAAAAGTGACACCCAATCGCGGACATGATTGTCTTTCGTACCGTGGCATCGCGAAGGAGGTCTCGGCAATCCTAGATGTGCCGATGAAGAGCGATCCCTTGCGTACATCCGTCTCGCTTGAGCCGAAAACCGATACGGTGAAGATCTCCATAGAAAATCCCGAACTCTGCCGACGTTTTACCGGGGCGTATATCAAAAATATCCGTGTCGGCCCGTCGCCCGAGTGGCTACAAAAGCGATTAGAAACGATGGGACAAAAAAGCATCAACAACGTCGTCGACGCCACGAATTTCGTAATGTTCGACATGGGTCAGCCGCTCCATGCGTTTGATGCGGGGAAGCTCGCGCAAAAAAATGGAGGGTATTCGTTGATCATACATTCGGCAAAAAACGGTGAGACGATGCTCGGGCTCGATGAAAAAGAGTACGCGCTCAACGAATCAATACTTGCGATTGCCGATGGAAATACAGGAGAAGCAGTAAGCATCGCCGGAATCAAAGGCGGAATGCCCACCGGTATCGATGAGAAGACGACCGACATGATTCTTGAGGCGGCGAATTGGGACGGTGTCACCATCAGAAAAACATCGCAGGCACTCAAATTGCGCACCGATGCGTCGCAGCGTTTTGAACAAGTCATTTCTCCGGAGTTTTCTCCGTTTGGTTTGAAAGCGGCAGCAGAAATGATCATGCAGCTTGCTGGCGGCGAGATTGTTGGGTTCGTCGACGAATATCCGCGTCCGCAGATCAAGAAAGAGGTACGCGTGTCCGTGCAAGAGGTCAATGGAATTCTTGGGACTGAATTTACTGCTGCGGATGTTGAAAATGTTTTCAAGCGCCTTGGCTTTTCACACATCCAAACCGACGATGTGTTTACGATTACCGCTCCCTTCGAACGTCTCGATCTTGTCATTCCCGAAGATTTGGTGGAAGAAGTGGGCCGCATTATGGGCTACGATAAAGTCCCTGCCACGCCACTGCCCGCATTCCCGCAAAAGCCGGAGATCAACAAAAATTTTTATGCAGCGGAACGTATACGCGAAGATTTGATGTCGAAAGGGTACTCGGAAGTCTATACATCTGTTTTTGCCGACAACGGCGAGCGTGTGATCGCCAACAAAGTCGACGGCGTGCGTCCTTTTTTGCGCACCAATCTCGATAGTGGTCTGGGTGTAGCACTTACGCGAAATGTCCGTAACAAATATCTGCTCGGACTCGACACGGTGAAATTGTTTGAAATAGGGAGCGTGTGGAAAGACGGCCAAGAAACGATGATGGTCGCCACTCACGCTGAAACATCGACCACCAAAGATGGTTTGACATCTGCGGACATGTCGGAAAAACCACTCGCAACATTTATCGCAGCAACGCCCGAACAGTATGACGCGCTACCGCTATCGGAGTTGGAGCGCTATCAGCAATTTTCTCGATACCCCTTTATCGTTCGCGATATCGCACTGTGGGTCCCTGCGGCCACGACACCTGAAACAATTCTCGATATCATTCGAAAATCTGCAGGAGAGCTTCTCGTGCGCAGCGAAAAATTCGATGAATTCAAAAAAGGTGACAAAACATCCTACGCGTTCCGCCTCATCTTTCAATCCTTTGACCGCACGCTCACCGACGGGGACGCGAATCAGCGGATGGAAAGCGTCAGCGCGGCGCTTAAAAAAGAAGGATACGAAATCCGATAAGTAGAAGAGCTCGGTGACGGCCGAGCTCTTGGGTGCTTCTTGTGTTGGTGCCGACATATCGTCGGCTTCCAGTAGGGCGGGTACATCGCCCGCCCACTTCGGGGCACGCAGGATTTGTGAACCCTGAGTGCTGAGAAGACGCTGCCAGTCAGGCTCGCGAGATCTATCGCCGCAGGAGCGATTGAAAATGCCGCCAACAGCATCACGACGACAAGGGCTATTGCGGCGGAGACGTTCCTGCCGATTTTCATGGCTTTTTCCTCGCTCAGATTGCGCCTTTGTTTCGGCGCTCCAAAGGCCACTATACGCAACATTTGGGGGTAGGCAACCAGCTTGTTTTTTGGTATACTCAAATCTACTAAATATGGCTGAAACGAAGGTAAAAAAGGCCCCTGAAAAGGCGGCAAAAACAGGCTCCTACGGAGCCTCTGACATTACTGTCCTCGAGGGCCTTGAGGCGGTACGACGGCGCCCGGGAATGTACATCGGTACCACTGGTACCACGGGCCTCCATCACCTCATTTGGGAAGTCTTCGACAACTCACGCGACGAAGCGATGGGCGGATTTGCCAATGATATCGAGATCGCGCTTCTACCGAACAATCGCGTGCGCGTCGCCGACAACGGCCGTGGCATTCCGGTGGAGATCCATCCAAAAACGAAAGTCTCCACGCTTGAGACCGTGATGACGATGCTCCACGCCGGAGGAAAATTTGGCGGCGACGGGTACAAAGTTTCGGGCGGTTTGCACGGCGTGGGCGTCTCCGTGGTCAACGCGCTCTCCATCTGGGTGCGCGCCGAGGTGTATCGCGACGGTGCCAAACATGTGCAGGAATATAAAAACGGTGGCAAACCCATCGGCAAGACAAAAAAAGTCGGGGCTTCTAAATTACACGGCACGATCATCACCTTCGAATCCGACGGATCGATTTTTCCCGACCGCGAACTCAACTGGGACACGATTGTTTCCCACATGCGCCAGCAGGCATACCTGGTGCGCGGGCTGCGGATCTCGGTCATCGACCTGCGCAAGGTGGAAAAGATCGATGTCGACGAAGCATTTTATCTGCGCGAGCTCGGCGTCGATGCACCGTCGACCACGTTTTATTTCGAAGGTGGTCTGCGAAGTCTCGTAGCGTTCCAAAATCGCCACCAAGAGCCGATCCACAAAAATATTTTTTATGTCGAAAAAGAGCAAGACGGCGTTGCGGTAGAAGTCTCGCTCCAATATGTCGATGACATCACCGCGCGTATCTCTGCATTTGCCAACAACATCTACAACGCCGAAGGGGGCACGCACATCACCGGATTTAAAACAGCGCTCACCCGCACTCTCAATGCAAAAAATGGCGGCGGCAAGGAGAGCGACACCTTTACCGGCGATGACGTGCTTGAAGGCCTCACCGCAGTCGTATCGGTGAAAATGCGGGAGGTGCAATTTGAAGGGCAGACGAAAGGCAAGCTTGGCAGTGTCGAGGCGCGTGGAGCCACCGAAGCGGTTTTCGGCGAAGCGTTCAATGCGTTTCTCGAAGAGCACCCCGATGACGCGCGCGCGATTCTGGGAAAGATCACGCTCGCGATGAAAGCGCGCAAAGCCGCCAAAGCCGCCAAAGATTCGATCCTGCGCAAAGGCGCGCTCGATGGCATGACGCTTCCGGGCAAACTCGCCGATTGTCAGAGCAAAAGCGCCGAAGAATCTGAACTCTTCATCGTAGAGGGGGATTCGGCCGGCGGCACCGCCAAAATGGGCCGCGATCGCCGCATTCAGGCGATTCTTCCGCTGCGCGGGAAAATTCTCAATATCGAACGCGCACGCCTCGACAAAATGCTGGCCTCGGAGCAGATTCGCAATCTTGTCGTTGCCCTCGGGACGGCGATCGGTGATATCTTCGATGTTTCGAAATTGCGCTACCATAAAATCATCATCGCAACCGATGCCGATGTAGACGGCGCACACATCCGCACGCTGCTCCTCACCCTCATGTACCGGCACTTCCGCCCAGTGGTGGATGGTGGGTATCTCTACATCGCGCAGCCGCCGCTTTTTAAGGTGCGCAAGGGAAAAGAGATTGCCTACGCATATAGCGATGAAGAACGCGTCAAATTGGTCGGCAAAGATATTCCGATCGAAACAGAAACGAGTGGCGAAGAGGCCGAACCAGAAGGCGAGGAAACGCCGGTAAAAAAGACTCCAAAAATTTCGGTGCAACGTTACAAAGGTTTGGGCGAAATGAATTCAGAAGAATTGTGGGAGACCACGATGGACCCGGCGCGCCGGATTTTGAAACAAGTGGCGATCGAAGATGCGCAGGAAGCCGACCAAATTTTCGACATGCTCATGGGCACTGATGTGCCCGCGCGCAAATCCTTCATCCAATCGCACGCGAAGGAGGCGACGTTGGATATTTAGATCGCTCCAATCGCACAACTCCCGCGAACAATACGGAAGTGCAGGCTTTTTTCTTTATCACCACTACGATATGTAGTAGTAACTTTTATATATGCTGCGCGATGTTCGCGGGAGTTGTGCGACCTTCACTTACCTTTAGTACACGTAGGGCTGTGGCTGCGGGTATGGTTGCGGTGTGTAGGTGGGGTAGTAAGAGCCGGAGATATATTGCGAAGCGTAGTTGTTGCTCTGATTCAGATCGCCCGCATTCAGGGAGACGCTAAAGATGCCGGGGAGCGCCTGCGTGAAGTGCAGCGTATTGATCACGTGATCGCCGGGGCCGAGCGGAGATTGCGGCGGAGAGTTGTAGGTGTAGCCGCCCTGCACCGGCAATTGCGCGGAGAAGTAGTAGACGCCTGAGCGACTTCCACCGATGTTACCGATGTCGAACGTGACGCTCGCCATGCCGCTCGGATCGACGCTCTGCGAAATGATACTTACCGAGATATCAGCCGGGCCAGTCGTGCGCGGCTTCTTGTAGTAGGTCGTGCTTGTCGTTTTTGCCGGAGTGGTTTTCGATGAGCCTGTTTGTGAGCTTGTTTGTCCTGAGTAGTTGTAGTTGTTTGTCGATTGAGTCGAACCCGAAGACGTGGACTGCCCCTGCGTTTGCGAACTCGCAGCCGTACTCGTTGCCGGATTGATCGTTACGGTAGCGCTGCCCTGCACTCCTTGCGTGGAAGTCGATGCAGGAAGGAAGACGATCGAGAGTGGCACCGGAGTAGGAGTATTTCCCGAAAGGAACGGCGTCACTGAGAGCGTGTTGTTGGTCGATCCGACCGTGAACGCGGCGCCGCAGGGGATTTTGTACATCGTGTTTGCCGCAGCCGGCGTTTCAAATTGCAAACCGGCTTTGCACTGATACAAAAATGCGTAGCTGCCTTTTGTGGACGGTGTGTATTTCCAGCTGATGGTAAACGGATCGCCCGATGTGGCAGCTGCGGGCGCGATCACCTGAATTCCGGCAGCGGATTTCGAAAAGATGGAAGAGAACCACGATTTTGAAAGGCTTGCGAGATGCGCGAGTCCCCACACGATAATCACGAGAAGGATGATCAATCCGATGATCGCGAGAATATTCGAAAGGAGCGAAGGCTTCTGGGTCTCCTCGACCACCTGGGTTTCGCGCACGGGGATCGGTGTAGGAGTGCTTGCACCAACTACATTCTGTTCGCTCGCCATCGTTTGAAAACTGTGTTGCGCGCCAAACGTTTTACCGTATTGATTCTCCGCAACGACGCGGAAGTAGTAGGTGCTCGCAAAGTCGAGACCGGATATTTGCGCCGATACCGGAATTTTTTCGCTGCCATTGCCGAGCGGTTGGGGGAGGGTCGATTCGCTCATCGTAGGATTCGTGCCGTATTCAAACCAGTAGCGTGTCGAAGCTTTGTTCGGATTCACTTCGCCGTTGAGCATGGCGATAGTGCGCACGATATCGCTTGCAGGAAGTGTCTGCAGGCTTGGTGCGCTGCCTTCGGGCACTATATTTTTTTCGGTGCGGGTAATCGTCTCGACAGTTTCAGTCGTTTTGACTGTTTTTGGGTCTTGAGGCATGCGCGGCATACTACTACATGCACACCGATTTTGTCAAGTTTCGATATTGCACACATCTGTCGCAGATTTTCTTGACAACACGACAGTTTTGATGTAAAGCATGCAGCGGGGAAACCCATGGTCTGAACAACGAGAGAAAGAGAGGCTTATCATGCGTGCAGCATGGTTACTGCCGGTCGCGATTGCGGCCGGCGCGCTCCTTGGCGGAAGCTCCGCACAGGCGCGCGAGTGCACCGTTCGTGTGCAGGTTGCGGCAAACCCGTGTCCCGCGCGGACGATTACGAGGCGTGTCCACACGATCGAGATCCCGGCCGGCGCCTTGTTCGCGGCAGTCGCCAAATACTGCGATTCTCATGGCTGCTGCTGGGGCTTTGCCAACGGCTGGAGCAGCGCCGGTGGTGCTGCTCAGCGGGCGACCGCCGGCTGCGCGCGGCGTGCGCGCGGCGGCACGTGTCACGTCGTCGCAACGACGCGCGGCGGCTATCTCGTCGTCGCCATCCTCGGTGGCCGGGACGACGCGATTGCGATCGCTGTCGGCCAGGGACCAACGCCCGAAGCCGCCGCTCGTTCGGCCCGGGCAAAGTTGCCTCGGGCGACGACCTTCGTCACGATCGACGCCAACAGGAAGGGCTGATGGCAATGGGTCCACAGGGGCGGTCGCGCACAGTTGATGTGTGCGACCGCCAAGAAGTCTTTCAAAACAATCAAACAATAAAATTATGAATAGCAAGGCCCAATTACCGCAATCCGTCTCGAAATGGGCAGATCCATTTGTTTTGTGCGCTGTTATCTTGAGTGTCTACTGGAATTTTTCGCGTCTTGCCATCTCCGACCTCGGCCTTTCAATCCTTATCGTCGCAGCATCGATTGCCGTCATGGCCGCGCTTGAATGGTGGCGGGTGCCGAAGCATACAATCGGGTATTCACTTCGCGAGATTTTTTCACATTCTGTTGTTACCTGGATCGGCACACTTGCTGGATTGGCCATTGTGTTTCTCGCGTGGAACACGCTTGCTCTCTATCAGAACTCATACTACGTGCCCTTTTTTCAAGCGTTGCCTCTCATTCTCTTTGCTACTCCGATATTGAGCGCATTTTTTATCATTGCTGCAGATCGCATTCTCGGACCCTCAAAGCAAGGCGGCTACCAGCTCGGCCTCGTCACGCTCGGTCGCTTCAAGGAAGTTGATTGGACGGCAGTGCGCGACAATCTGATCACCTGGTTCATCCGCGGATTTTTCTTGCCGATCAATTTCTGTGAATTGGTTCGCGTCATCACACTTGTCCGCGGCCATGAATTCTCTCTGCTACAGGGATCGCTTGCATCGAGCGAATATTATCTGCTTGTGATGATCTACGGTCTTATCATTGCGGCCGTCGTGCCGGGATATATTTTCGGCGCGCGACTAATCCGCACTGAAAACAAATCGGTCAGTCATTCGTGGTTTGGCTGGACCGTCACACTTGCGTGTTACCCGCCATTTGAATATGCATTTTTCACGAGTTGGTTCGATTACAGCCCCACCACTGCCGATCCGATATGGCTACAACCATGGGCACAGCAGTTGCAAAATCTTCCGGCTGCGCTCGCGATAGTCGGCGTTGTCATTTTATTTTTCTCCTTGATCCACTTGTGGGGCGAAGCGCAGTTTGGCTTGCGCTCATCCAATCTGACCAACCGCGGCATCATCACGACCGGCCCCTATCGCTTCTGCAAACATCCGGTGTATCTCGCCAAATGTATCGTCTGGTTTCTTGTTTCGATACCATTCGTTTCCGGAATGAGTATATTTGATGATCTGCGTCTCACGGTGCTTTGGATATGCGTGTGCGGGATCTTTACACTGCGCACTGTTGCGGAAGAGCAGCTGCTTTCGCGCGATCCCGACTACGTGGCATACGCGCGGTGGATAGAGGAGCACGGCGTACTCAGTTTTTTGAAAAAAATACCGGCGTTTTCCTATGAATGGCGTCTCGCGCGTTGGCAGCAGCAACACCCCGATCTCCATTCGGCCTCATGACCCACCTAAGTGGAATGGTTGACTTATTTGAGAAAAAAAGTATGGTGTCCCAGCCAAGACTGTTAACAGCAAAACCAGCAATCGTATGAACCAAGTCCGTAAAATATTCATGAAATACTGGACAATCCTCTTTGTTATAGGGTTTTTTGCCTGTGCACTTGCATTTAGTCAGCTTTCTCCGGTTTCCTTTTCACACTCGGCCAAACAGGGTCTTTTCGGAGTCAGTCTTCAAGTGATTCATGCCGATGATGGCGGTGGCGATGGAGGAGGTGCAGGTGACGGCGGTGGCGATGGTGGTGGTGGTTGTTGCGGTGGTGGAGACAGCGGCGGTGGTACTGGCGACAGCGGCGGTGGCGGTGATGGTGGCGGTGGTGGGGGAGTTCCGCCTTCCAATCCTCCGCCCGTGATTCCTCCTCCGGTCTGCACAATTTCCGTAAACGTCAGTGCAATTCTCTCTGGCCAATCTGCAGTCCTCTCATGGTCGTCCAGCAACGCAACCTCGGCAAGCCTGAGTGGCTTCGGTAATGTGGGTGTCAACGGTTCCGTGCAAGTTACTCCCAATTCTAGTACGACCTACGTGCTCACGGTTTTCGGTCCGGGCGGCAGCGCCAATTGTCAGGCGTCGATCGTCGTGAACACGCCGCCTCCGCAACTTCCGCAGTGTACGCTCAGCGCAAATATCTCGGCGGTCCTCTCGGGTGGATCGGTGACGCTCACCTGGACATCCTCGCGCGCGACCTCGGCATCACTCGACGTGGCTGGCAGCGTGCCGGTCAACGGATCGTTTACCGTCAACAACATCACCAGCTCGCGTACCTTTACACTTACGGTCTTCGGGCCAAGTGGGACGAGCGCCACGTGTCAGACGAGTGTCACGGTGACGCCGGTGCAGACGCCGGTCTGTACGATCACGCCGAGTCTCTCAGTAGTGCAATCCGGCCAGTCGGTCGTTCTCTCGTGGACTTCACAAAATGCAACCTCTGCGTTTCTTGACGTCGCAGGCGCGGTCGGCACCAACGGCTCCTTTACCGTCAACAATATTACGAGCACGCGCACGTTCACGCTCACCGTTACGAGCGCCAATGGCACGAGCGCTACGTGCCAGACCAGCGTGACCGTGACGCCTCCGGGCAACGGCTGCATCGACGTCATCAAGGAAACCTTCGATACGCAAGGCAACGTGCTCACGCCCGTTGCGCAATTCACGTTCATGCTCGACAACTCGCAGAGCGCCTTCAACGACTCGACCGGTCGCGCGCATTTCACCAACGTGACTCCCGGCACCCACGTCGTGACCGAAATCGTTCCTCAGAACTGGACGCAACTTTCGGTGACGCCGCCGGGCGGGCAAGTCTCGGTCGCCCCGGGCCCGAATTGCGCGACCGTGGTTTTCAAAAACGAACAGATGATCCCGCCGCCTCCGCACACGCCTGAGTGCACCATCTCGGCCAACATCACCGCAATCACCGCGGGGCAGTCGGTCGTGCTCTCGTGGACGTCCACCAACGCCACCTCGGCATTCCTCTCGCCGCCGGGTCAATCGGTGCCGGTCAACGGATCATTCACCGTGAATCCGTATGTCTCGACCACCTACACGCTTACGGTGACTAATGGCCAGGGCCAGTCGGCCAACTGTGTCGCGACCGTCAATGTCAACAACATACCGCCACCGCCAAACAATCTGTACTGCACGCTTACCGCTTCGTACGGCTCCAACTACTACGGTTCGTACACCTATAATAATGTGCAGAACAACAACTCCGTTCTGCTCACGTGGACGTCATCAGGCGCCATCTACGCATTCCTCGACACCGTGGGGCAGGTGGGAGTCAACGGCTCCTACACAGTGTATCCGCAGCAAACGCGCGTGTACACGCTGACCGTGTATGACGCACAGGGACGCACCGCAAGCTGCCAGGCGCCGGTCAACTTCAACAATCCGCCGCCGGTCTACATCCCGCCGCCAATCGTACCGCCTCCTATCTACGTGCCGCCGCCGGTGTATGTCCCACCGACGCCGTACGTGCAGCTCCAACAGATTCCGTACACCGGGTTTGATTTCGGGACGATGGGGGACATGGCCTTCTGGCTCGGCATCGTTGCCTTTGCGTTTTCCGGGGCTTATTTGATCGCGTATTCCAAGGGTGGTATACGCCAAATCGCGAGGAATTTCGCCCGGATCGCCTAAAACAAACAGGAAAATAAGGCGTATATTGACAAAACGCCATTTATAGTGTACTATTGTGCCCAAGTATGAGCGCCCTCAGGCACACATCCGCTCGTCAAAAACCGCCCTTTGGCGTGTTTTTGGCTACCACAGTCGTCGTCTTTTTCTGCTCGCTCTCTGCCGCAGATTCGATGGGTTTCGTCCCGTACTACATCGACGGCAGCTCTCCATCCGATACATCCGATGTGGTTCCGCTCTCTGATCTCCCGATGCTCGGCGATTCAGCGACGAGCACCACGCCCGCACCTGCTCCGAGCGCGAAAACTATTGTGCCGGTGCATATTAAAATCCCGGCCGTCAACATCGACCTGCCGGTGCAGAATCCCGACACGCGCGATGTCGACACGCTCGACAACCTCCTCAAGAACGGTCCTGCACGCTATGTGGATTCGGCGACGCTCGGCGAGGTTGGCACGATGATTATTTTCGCGCACTCGTCGCACTTGCCAATCGTGCACAATCAAATGTTCCGCGCGTTCAACAACATTCCGAATTTG
>Ga0210408_10001646_pt1 | contig 22990 bp, 16 predicted proteins | sample IncBWH4MmetaG_FD_155471 | JGI IMG/M metagenome (GOLD analysis project Ga0210408, IMG submission 155471) | Forest soil microbial communities from Barre Woods Harvard Forest LTER site, Petersham, Massachusetts, United States - Inc-BW-H-4-M | ecosystem: Environmental > Terrestrial > Soil >...
TGTCGGGCCTAACGTTTCCTATCGCCGCGAAAGTTGGTTTGTGACCATGACCGCTCTCGCTCAGGCGACCGACACACCGGACGAACGCGATTTTCAACTCCGCACAATCTTCGGAGTCGGTTTTTAAATGAAAAGGTTGCTTATCACCGCGTTGCTGCTGACGAGCTGCGAAACCAGCAACTACGCGCCGCCGGTCACGCTGGTTATGACAAGATCCACATCACACCGGATGCAAGATGTGGATCTCAAGCGTGGCCGCACCCTGTTCGTTCATCGCTGCATCGAATGTCATACGCTGCCGGCGATCTGGAAATATTCGGATGAGGATTGGCCGAAGATCGTGAACAGCATGGCGCATCGCGCGAGTTTGAACCCTTCAGAACGCGAGGCGGTGATTGCCTACATTCTGGCAGCGCGCGCGAGCGCGCACTGATTGTTGCCACATTCCAGTTGAAGAGCGCGGCAAGCTTTTCACCTTAAGCGGATGATCACCCTGAACCTGCGTCTCTTTTCCTGCGCTGCGCTCATTTTCTTGTCCTTTAACAGCTTCGCGATTAGTCCAACGCCGTCACCAAAAGCTTCGTCGACGGCTACACCCAAACCAGTTCCGCCGGGTGCGATCGACGAAAAACTTTTTAGCGGGATGAAGTGGCGGCAGGTCGGGCCGTTCCGCGGCGGACGCGCGCTGGCCATTGAAGGAGTTCCGGGCGAGCCGGACACGTGGTATTTCGGCGGAGTCGCCGGCGGGGTTTGGAAAACAATTGATGCCGGGCAAAACTGGACGCCACTTTTCGACAAGCAAGACATTTCGTCCATCGGCGCAATCGCGGTTGCCGCGTCGGATCACAACGTCGTTTACGTCGGAACCGGTGAAGCAGCGATTCGCGGCAACACCACTTACGGGCTCGGCGTTTATAAATCGATCGACGCGGGCAAGACCTGGAGAAATGTCGGCCTGAAAGATACACAGCAGATCGGCGCCGTGATTGTCGATCCAAGAAATGAAAACGTGGTTCTGGTGGCGGCGCTCGGGCACGCGTTTGGCCCCAACAAAGAACGCGGAATTTTTCGGACTGCCGACGGCGGCAAAACTTGGACGAATGTTCTGAGCAAGGATGAAAACACAGGCGGCATCGATGTCGTGTTCGATCCGCACAATCCGAACATCGTTTTCGCGTCGCTGTGGCAGGCGAGGCGGCAGCCGTGGTTTTTCTCGAGCGGCGGCGCGGGCAGCGGGTTGTATCGCTCGGAAGACAACGGCGTGACTTGGAAACGCCTCGAAGGCAATGGACTTCCCGAGGGAATGCTCGGCCGCATCGGCGTTTCTGTCTCCGGCGCCGATCCGAATCGCATTTACGCGATTATCGAAGCTAAGGAAGGCGGCATCTATCGCTCGGACGACGCGGGCCAAAAATGGACCCGCGTGAACGACGATGGCCGTTTTCGTCAACGCGCATGGTATTTCAGTAAAATTTACGCGGATCCAAAATCCCCCGACACGGTTTATGTGTTAAACACTGGCGCTTTTAGATCAGTGGATGGCGGCAAAACTTTCAACCTCTTGCCCGCCCGCCACGGCGATCATCACGGTCTGTGGATCGATCCGCAAAATCCGAATCGGATCGGCAACGGGAACGACGGCGGCGCGAGCATCTCCACCGATGGCGGCAAAACATGGACCACGCAAAATAATCAGCCGACCGCGCAATTTTATCACGTGGCAGTCGACAATGCGTTTCCGTATCACATTTACGGCGCGCAACAGGACAACTCGAATGTATGCATCGCAAGCCGAACTGATTCCGGCGTAATCGGGCCGCAGGATTGGTATCCGGCCGGAGACGGCGAATGCGGTTTCGTGATTCCTGATCCGCGCGACTGGCACATCATTTATTCAAACAGCGAGGGCTACGCCGTTCGCTACGACAAGACCAAAGAAGAAATCCAAGACATTAGCCCAGTGCCGTTGGACAATTCCGGGCATGGCGCTGACGATCTCGTACATCGGTTTCAGTGGGTTTCGCCGTTGATGTTGTCGCCGCACAATCCGGACGTGATCTACACCGCGGCGGAATGCGTTTTCAAATCGACCGACCACGGTCAGAGCTGGACCCAGATCTCGCAGGATCTGACTCGCAACGACAAATCGAAACAAAAACCGAGCGGCGGTCCGCTGACGAACGACATCACGTCGGTCGAATATTACGACACGGTTTTCGCGCTGGCCGAATCTCCGGTTAAACAAGGGACATTGTGGGCCGGCACTGATGACGGATGGGTGCACGTTTCAACTGACGACGGCAAAACATGGACGAAAGTCACGCCGCCCGCTCCGCAATGGGCAACGGTTTCGATCATTGATCCGTCGCCCAAAGATGCGAACGCGGCTTACGTCGCCGTTGACAATCATCGCCAGGACGATTTCAAGCCGTACATCTTCAAGACGAAGGATCTTGGCAAAACGTGGACGTCGATCGTCAACGGAATTCCGGATGGCGCGTATGCGCGCAGTGTGCGGGAAGATCCGAAGAAAGAAGGGTTGCTTTACGCCGGCACCGAGCGCGGCGTTTACGTTTCGTTCGATGACGGAGCACACTGGCAACCGTTGCAATTGAATCTACCGCAATCGCCGATCCACGATCTGGTAGTGAAAGACGACGATCTGGTCGTCGCGACGCATGGGCGATCCTTTTGGTTGCTCGACGATTTGACGCCTTTGCGGCAAGTCAATGCGCAATCCGCAAACGCGGACTTCATTTTGTATCAACCGCAAACGGCGTTGCGCTTGCATTACCCGGAGGAGTTCGACAAACGCCAGCCAGTTGGCGACAACCCGCCGGCGGGCGCGATGATCGATTATTATTTGAAGTCCGTGCCGAAAGATGAAGTGACCCTCGATGTTCTGGACGCGAGTGGAAAAGCGGTTCGGCATCTGTCCAACAAGGAGAAGAAAGACGGCGAGCAGCCGCCGGAATGGCCCGACCGAGTCGAGCGCGTGAAAACAATTCCAGCGAACGAAGGCATGAATCGATTTGCGTGGGATTTGCGTTATGACGATCCGGTCCAGATTCCGGGAGCGTTTTATGCCAGCACCGGACCAAAAGGTCCGCTGGCGTTGCCGGGCGATTATCAAGTGAAGATAATGGTCGCGGGCAAATCGCAGACCGTGCCGCTAAAAGTAGCGATCGACCCACGCAACAAAGGCGCGGAGGCAGCGTTGCAGAAGCAGTTCACATTGTCGATGCAGGTCACGGATCGCATTTCACATCTTCATCAGGCAGTTAACGAGATCCGCGACATCAAAATGCAGATCAAGAATCTGCACACGCGCTTTGGCGACGATCAGCGCCTCAAACCTGCCCTCTCGGCCGCGGACGACCTCGATAAGAAAATATTCGAAGTCGAAAAGGAATTGATTCAGGTGAACATGAAAGGTTCCGAAGCGAATCTCGCATTTCCGAGCATGCTAAATGAGCGCTTCGACGCCTTCAGCCATTTCATCGATAGCGGTGACACCAACCCGCCGACCAAATCGCAGCTCGAGGTCTTTCAGAAACTGAGCGGTCAACTCGACGAACAGCTGAAGAAATGGGTGCAGATAAAGAGCGACGATCTGCTGAAAGTCAGCGCTATGATCAAACAACTCGATTTGCCGGCGTTGATCGTTCCGCCGGACAAGACAGCTCCGCAGAAAGACGCGAAGTCGTCCTAATTCTTGTCGACGCTGTATTTGCCGGGTCCGATGAAGAGCAAACTCAAGAGCAAGATCGACATCTCGAAAGCCGGAAGACGCGAGAAAAAATCGCCGCGACTATGAATAACGGACACCAGGTGAACGGCGGTAATGGCAAGGGCAAACAGAACGCCGACGCGAAAAAACAAACCGAGGATCATGAGAATTCCGCCCGCACAGCCGAGAATCGCGCCGACAAATCCCCAAAATTTGTAATGCGAATGAAAATCAAGATTCCGCATGGCGGATCCGAGATTCTCCCAGCTGTCGGGACCGCTCCATAAAATTGGCGCTACCAGAATGATGAAGACGAGCCCCACACTGGCGCGAAACAACAAAAATCCGGTCTCGCGATATTTGCTTAGAAATTGCAGCGCAGCCACTGGCGCGAACTGTGGTTGAGTCACGTCCGAATTTCAATTGATAGTTCGCTATGGCAAAGATCGACAAGGCGGTATTGCTGGCAGCGGGGCGCGGTACCCGCATGCGCGAGATGACTGCCGCTTTGCCGAAACCGATGCTGGAAGTTCGCGGTAAGCCAGTCTTGCAGCACATCGTGGAAGGTTTGCGCGACGCCGGCGTCGGCAGCTTTCTCATAATCGTCGGATATCGAGCCGACGCGGTGCAGAATTTTTTTGGCGACGGTGCGCGTTACAAGATCAACATCCAATACGCGACCCAAACCGTTCAGGACGGCACCGGCCGTGTAATCGAATTCGCCAAAAACTTTGTTGGCCTCACGCCGTTTATCTTGGGCTATGGCGACATTCTGGTGACGCCGGAAAATTACAAAGCGATTGTCGATTTTGCGGAAGACGTCGCGGCGGTCGTTAGCGTGACGCGCGGCGAGGATGTGACAAAAGGCGGCGCGGTTTTTCTCAACGATCAAATGGATGTTGTCGATCTTCGCGAGAAATCGAAACCGGGCGAAGCGACGAGTCCGTGGTATAACGCGGGACTGTATGCGTTCCGGCCAAGCATTTTTGACTTCACCGCCAAATTAAAGCCGTCGCCGCGCGGCGAGTACGAGTTGACCGACGCCATCCGCGACCTCGCCCAATCAGGGAAGAAAGTCCGAGCGCTCAAATTAACCGGCGCATGGGCCGATGTGCGGGACCCGGAGATTCTGGCGCGCTTGAATAAATTGTAGCGGGTTAAAACGTAACTCACAAGATCTGTTCGGTCGGTTCGTCGGACCCTTCCTCGCCGATTTCTTCCTCGATCTCGCGGCGCCATTCGCGTGAGAGCCAGGGGCGCAAAAAGCCGTAAAGGAGGTAGGCAAGAAACAGGACCGCCGGCATCCATTGATAAAAAGCGACGGTCAAGATGAGAAGGATACTGATTGCGAGAAAGCGCGGGATCGATTTCTTCGTTTTCCAATTTATCGCCTTGAAGCTGGGATATTGAAACCGGCTGAACATCATGAAGGAAAGGAAGAGCAAGAGCGGTGGAAGCACGAATCGCCAGTTGCCGAGTCGATGTTCGCCTTCGGCCCACCAGAGCAGAAATAACGTGATCGACGCAATCAAACCCGCGGCCGCGGGGATCGGAAAGCCGGTGAAGTTTTTTGCGCCATTGCTGCTGCCTTCACGTTCGGAATTCGCCGACGCAATGTTGAAGCGAGCGAGACGCAGTGCGCCACACGCCAGATACACGAAGGCGATGATCCAGCAAGCGCGCGGAAAGTCTTTAAGCACGACGCGGTAAACCATCAGCGCCGGCGCCAAACCGAAGGAAACAATATCGGCCAGCGAATCGAACTCGCGACCAAACGCACTGTCGTGTCCGCCGAGGCGCGCGAGCCGGCCATCTAGAAAATCGAATACAAACGCGCCCAACACATACCAAATGGCTTCGTGAAAAAGATCGTTGGCGGATTCCGGGTTACTGCTTTGCAGAAGTGCGCCTTCCAAAATCTTAAGGGTGGCGGTAAATCCACAGAACAGGTTGCCTGCCGTCATCAAATTCGGCAGCAAATAGATTTTCGACGGTTGTTCGCTCATGAATCAGGGAAGACGCGCGATAATTGTCGATCCACCGGCCACGTGGTCGCCCACTTTCACCACGACAGTGGCGGCGAGCGGCAAGTATACTTCCGTTCGCGAACCAAAGCGAATCATTCCAAACCGATCGCCTTTCGCGAATTCGTCGCCGACGTTCGCCCAAGCCACGATCCGTCGCGCGATGGCGCCGGTGAGCTGGCGAACAACAATGGTCACGCGCGGATTTTCAAACGCCCATGTCATCGCTTCGTTTTTCTCCGAGCAGTCCGGGCGCCGCGCATCGACACAAAGCCCTTCGCGATGTTGCCGGTAAGTGATGCGGCCCTCGATGGGCGCGCGGTTGGTGTGGACATCGAAGATCGACAAGAAAATTCCGACTCGGCGCGTTTTTGATTTTAGCACATCGGGTTCATCGATCTCCACGATGTCGGCGATCGTTCCATCCGCAGCGGCCACGATTGCGTTAGGATCGAGTGGAACGCTCCGGTCGGGGTCGCGGAAAAAGTAAAAAGTGTAGGCGATGAGCGCGGCAAAAATAAAAAATAACCCGACGCTCCAAAACAGACTAACGACTGCAAAGAGAGCCAAAATCGCAAGGATCCAACGCGCTTCGAGAATAGTTTGACGGCGCATTGGAACGTCAATTCTCGAAGCGCAAGAGAGGCTGGTCAAGAGGCCAAAAACAGGGGGGAATAAGTCTAGTCGATCGACCACAATATCGTGGGCTTTGCCTCGGCCCATCCTCCAATCGGTAGCGGAAATGAGCCTCTTGCCACCACGAGATTATTAGTTGTTTCTTGACCCTTTCTCGCTAGCTTCTTTTGATGCCAGCCAAAGCTGCCGTCGCACGCATGGAAGACGACGAAATTTCGAGCGACAAACGCCTCACTTCCGGCGTCAACAAGTCGCAAAAGTACGACGCCGCGCAGATCGACAAACTCGAAGGCTTGGAAGCCGTCCGGAAGCGCCCCGGGATGTACATTGGCGATCCGGACGAACGCGGGTTGCATCATATGGTTTACGAGGTCGTCGACAACTCGATCGACGAACATCTCGCCGGATTCTGCGACAAGATCGAAGTGACCGTACATGTCGATGGCAGCGTTTCGGTGCGCGACAACGGCCGCGGCATTCCAGTGGACATTCATCCGAAATGGAAAATGCCGGCGGTCGAATTGGTGCTGACGAACCTACACGCCGGTGGAAAATTTGGACAGGGCGCTTACAAGTATTCCGGCGGTTTGCACGGCGTCGGCGCGAAATGCACGAACGCGCTCTCCGAGTGGTTCAAGGTGGAAGTTTCGCGAGACGGCAAGGTTTATCACATGGCCTTCGCCAAGGGGAAAACGACGCAAAAGCTGGAAGTGATCGGTGAGGTCAAAGGCAAAAAGGCGACCGGCACCTTCATCACGTTTCTGCCCGACCCGACGATCTTCACGATTACGACTGAGTTTAAGTTTGAGCGACTGGCCACTCGGCTCCGTGAGTTGGCATTTCTAAATCCGGGTTTGGAGATCAACCTGACCGACGAACGGACCGAATCGACGAAGAAAGAGACGTTTCTTTACAAGCACGGCATCGAGGAATTCGTAAAGCAGCTCGGTGAAAACAAGCAGGTGCTTCATCCGAAGCCGATCATCATCGAGCGGCAACGGGACGAAGTGTTTGTCGATGTTGTTCTTCAATACAACGACAGCTACAACGACCAGATTTTGCCGTTCGCGAATTCAATTCCAAACCCGGACGGAGGCACGCACCTGACCGGATTCCGCACGGCACTGACCCGCGCCATCAATCAATACGCCCGCGCAAACAATCTCACGAAAGAAAAGGATCCCTCGATTTCCGGAGACGACGTACGCGAGGGTTTGATTGCAGTACTCAGCATCAAGTTGCCGAATCCGCGATTTGAATCGCAGACCAAGGTCAAACTCGTAAACACCGAGATCGACGGCATCGTGAACTCTGCCGTTTACGAAGGGCTGATGACATTTTTTGACAAGACTCCGCCGATTGCGCGACGGATTTTCGACAAGGTCCTCACGGCCGCGCGAGCTCGCGAGGCTGCGCGCAAAGCTCGCGAGACGATTCGGAAAGGCGCGCTCACCGGAGGCGGGTTGCCTGGGAAATTGGCCGACTGTTCTGAGCGCGATCCGGAATTGACCGAGCTTTACATCGTCGAGGGCGATTCGGCCGGCGGTTCTGCAAAACAGGGACGCGATCGCCGTTATCAGGCGATCCTGCCAATTCGGGGCAAGCTCATCAATGTCGAGAAAGCACGCGAAGATCAATTTCTCAAGAACAACGAAATCCAGTCGATGATCACGGCCATCGGCACTGGCATCGGCAAGCCGCGCGAAGAAGACGGAGCTGGTAACGGCAAACAGGAGGAAGGGCGATTCGACATTTCGAAGCTGCGTTACGGCCGCATCATTATCATGACAGATGCGGACGTTGATGGATCGCACATTCGCACGCTGCTTCTGACATTTTTCTTCCGGCAAATGACCGAGCTGGTGCGCGCAGGGAAGATTTACATTGCGCAGCCGCCGCTTTATCAAATCAAACGCAAGAAACGAGAAGAGTACGTCGACGACGACGTGCAACTGAACAAAATCTTGATCTCGCTCGGGGCCGAGGATGTGAAGCTGAAAAATCTCGCCGACAACAAGGAGATTACAGCGGCGCAGCTGAAAGACATTCTCGAGTCCCTCGAGAAATTGGCGAAGCTTAGCGAGGTCGTTCGCCGGCATGGCGGCGACTTTGAGGAATACTTGGAAGAGCGGAATTCCAAGTCCGGCAAGCTACCCGCGTATCTCGTGAAAGTCCGGGAAGGCAACGACGAGACCGTGCATTATTTCCATGACGAAAAGGCGGTCCGGAAATTCCACGAGTCGAACCTCGATCTCAATTTATTCGACACCCAGATTGAACAGGAGCTTTTGCCGCTCGGCGACGCCCCGGCGCTGGCCACCAAAACGAACGGCGTCCGCCGTCGGGCTAAATTGGTTGAGCTCCACGAATCGGCGGCAGTCCAGAAAATTATCGCCGAATTGGCCCGCAAAGGATTGAAAGTTAATCACTATGCCGCGAGCGATAAGCCGATCTTCGAATTGATCGAGGGCGAAGGCGACAAGGCCGTGACGCATCCGCTGTTTTCGATTCCGGATATTCTCGGAAAGATTTTGGAAATCGGCCGTCGTGGCGTGCAGATCAAACGTTTCAAAGGTCTCGGCGAAATGAACGCCAAGGAATTGTTCGAGACCACGATGAATCCGGAGAAGCGCAAGCTGCTCAAAGTAGATCTGAACGACGATAACGCGGTCGACGCCGACAAAATGTTTACGATCCTGATGGGCGACGTGGTCGAACCGCGGCGGCAATTCATCGAAGACAATGCGTTAAACGTCCGAAACCTCGACGTCTAAGATCGACATCCTCCCTAGATCCACAACTTCTCAATGTACAGCGCGAACGAAAAGGTTGATCCGATAAATGTGGCTGAAGAGGTGTCGAGGTCGTTTCTCGATTACTCGATGTCGGTGATCATTTCGCGCGCGTTGCCGGATGCGCGTGACGGACTCAAACCATCGCAGCGAAGAATTCTTTACGCGATGCACGATCTGTCGCTCTTTCCGGGGCGGCAACATCGTAAATGCGCGAAGATTTGCGGCGACACTAGCGGTAACTATCACCCGCACGGCGAAGCGGTGATCTACCCCACTCTCGTCCACATGGCGCAGCCGTGGGCAATGCGCGAACGACTGGTTGATGGTCAGGGAAATTTTGGATCGGTCGAAGGCGATCCGCCGGCAGCAATGCGTTACACGGAAGCGCGCATGACGCATCTCGGCGCAGCGTTGATGGTCGACATGGACAAAGACACGGTCGACTTCGTTCCGAACTATGACGAAACGCGAACCGAGCCGACGGTTTTTCCGGCAGCGTTTCCGAATCTTCTAGTTAACGGCGGGACCGGCATCGCGGTTGGAATGGCGACGAACATTCCGCCGCACAACCTGGGCGAAGTCATCGACGGTGTTTGCGCCCAAATCGACGACCCAGACATCACGCTCGAAGAGCTGATGAAGCATGTGAAGGGTCCAGATTTCCCGACTGGCTGCGCGATCTGCGGGCTGCACGGCGTGAAACAATATCTCACGACCGGCCGCGGCAGCATGAAAGTGCGCGGCAAAGCCGGCGTCGAAGAACTCAAGGGTGGCAAGGAACAAATTGTTATCACTGAAATTCCGTACGGCGTAAATCGCGCCACACTCGTCGAGCGCATCGCGGAGCTGGTTAACGAAAAGGTTCTAGGCGACATCAGCGCGATCCGGGATGAGTCGGACGAAAACACGCGCGTCGTCATCGAGCTCAAACGGGACGCCAATCCGAAGATCGTCATCAACAATCTCTACAAGCACACGGCGATGGAAAGCTCCTTCCCGGCGCTGATGCTCGCGATCGATCATGGCCGGCCAAAACTTCTTTCGCTCAAGGAAGCCAATGCCGCTTACATTGAGCACCGACGCGAAGTTGTGCTTCGCCGAACTCGGTTCGAATTAAGGAAAGCCGAGGAGCGAGCCGAGACGCTGGAAGGCTATCTCATTGCGCTGGCCAACCTAGACGAATTCATTCGCATCATTCGCGGATCGTCGAATCGCGACGAAGCCCGGATTAAATTGCTGGCTTTCGATTTCACGAAGCGACAGGTAGAACAAATTGGAATTTTGATTCGCAATCCGGCAAGACTCACCGAAGGCCGTTACGCCTTCAGCGAGCACCAGGCTAATCAGATTCTCGATCTTCGCTTGTATCAGCTGACCGGGCTCGAGCGCGACAAGATCGAGAATGAGTACAAGGAGCTAATCAAAACGATACAGGATTTGCGCGACATCCTCGCGAAAGAGCAGCGCGTCTTCACCATTATCAAGAAGGAATTGCGCGAGCTGAAAGACAAACACGGCTCGCCGCGCCTGACTCAGTTCATCGCCGACGAGGGCGAGATCAACATGGAGGATCTCATCGCAAACGAAGGCTGCATCATCAGCATCACGCACGGCGGATTCATCAAACGCACGGCCGTGAGCGCGTTTCGCGCGCAACGGCGCGGCGGCAAGGGCGTGATAGGCATGACGACGCGCGAAGGCGCGACCGAGGAAGAGGAGGGCGATTTCATTGAGCATCTCTTTACCGCGACGACGCACGACTACTTGATGTTCTTCACCGAAGCCGGGCGCGCTTACGTCGAAAAAGTCTATGAGATTCCGGAAATGGGGCGGGCAGCGAAAGGACGGTCGATCGCCAACATTCTCGAATTAAAGCCGGACGAGAAAATCGCGGCCACGATCCGGATTCAGTCCAAGAAATCCGGCACCGGCGCTAACGCGATCGATCAAACATGGGATGAAAATCTCCACATCGCCTTCGCGGCACAGTCGGGCATCGTGAAGAAGTCCAATCTCTCGGATTACCGCAACGTTCGCAAAGGCGGCATCATCGCGATTCAAATTGAAAAGGGCGATCGTTTGATCGACGCGAAGCTGACGAATGGAAACAACGAGCTCGTTTTGATCACGAAGGAAGGAATGAGCCTGCGCTTCCATGAGGAGCAACTGCGCGATCAGGGCCGCAACACCGTTGGCGTCTGGGGAATCCGGCCCGATAAAAAAGATCACGTCGTTGCCCTCGCCATTCTCGATCTCAGCGCGATGCTGTTGGTGGCGGGCGAAAACGGAATCGGCAAGCGCACACCGTTCGACGATTACCGCAAACAAAATCGCGGCGGCAAGGGAATCATCACGATGAAGACCGGCACCAAGACCGGCAATGTCGTCGGCGCATTGACGGTGCGAGACATCGACGAGTTGATGTTGATCACGACCAAAGGTCAGATGGTGCGGACGCGGGTGAAAGAAATCCGTGAGACTGGCCGGAACACCATGGGCGTCAAATTAATGGACCTGCGCAGCGGAGAAAAACTTCAGGCCATCGCGCCGGTCGTGAGTCAGGCGGCGGAAGAAGAAGCGCAAAGCACCGAGAGTGCGGAGACCCCGCCGGCGCCGAAGAAAAAGGGATAAGAAAAGGGCACACGGCCGCGTGCCCTTTCGCTCGTCGTGGGAACCTATAACTAGTAACGCGTCGTAGTCGTCTGCTGCGTCGCTGTCGGTTCCGTAACCGTCGTTTGGCGCGTTGTCGTCGTGGTTGTGGTCGCGGCCGGTTCGCTCGCACAGGAGCTAAGGAACACCGCAATCAGAAGCAAAAAGAACGGGATAAGAAGTTTTTTCATAGTGTATTAGGCTGACATAATCACTTCGCGACTAGCGGCTTCGGCAGATGTAATTAATTGTCGATCTTGCCAGCAGCCGAGTCCTGTGAGCAAATTCAGCCATGACTTCCATCTCGGTGCGGTCATTGGCAATTGCATTTTCAATGCTCGGCCTTGTGTATGCGAGCGGGGATGACTGGCCGAAAGACTACATCGTCCGCGAAAACTCGGAATCTCCGGATGGGCGTTATGCCCTGTTGGTTCAAACAGCTGACGGCGCGGAGAAACAAAACAATAATGAGAGTGACGTTTATCTCGCAAACACGAACAACCACACAACACTCGGAAAGGTCGACAAGGTCGATTACTTCGAGCACCAAAATCATCGCGGCTTGGAGATCTTTTGGGCGCCGGATTCGAGTTTTTGCGTGATAGAGAACGATGGCCGCTACGGAATGGATAGCGTGTCCGCGCTGGAGATCAAAGATTCAAAGTTATTTCAGACCGAGATCGAGGAACGGATCCAAAAGTCGCTCGATGGAGTAATGAAGAAGCAGGCCCACGACTCGGAAGTGTCAGGAGACGTGTCGCCGCATTTTCGACTTGGAAACGATCGAAAAATCCGGGTGCGAGCGACCTCGCAAAATAATCCGAAACAATTCGACGACGTGAAGACGTACTACGCGTTGTTTCAGGGAACATACGATCTCGCTAGCAAAAAGTGGACAGTAACGGACGCGCGGATGACCAATTCCGACCAAGATGATGCGTTGCAAGCAGCCTTCGATGACAGTTTTCCAACGCATATAATCGTCGCCCCGGACGATAAACAGGTGCCGGAAAATTTCATTGGCACCGTCTATCGCTCCGAGGAAGAAGAGTTCGATGCGCTAGATACGAAACTAAACCAAGTCTATCAGGGCGTGCGCTCGCTTCTGTCGCCGAATCGTTTCGCAAAGATTAAGCAAGAGCAGATCGCGTGGGTAAAGAGCCGCGACGTCGCGAAATCGGCCGAGGAAAAGTCAAAGCTGACTGAAGGCCGAATTAAGGCGCTCCAGGACTTGCTTTGGTAATTAATCTTCGACGCGGTCGCGAAGTTTTTTTAACGCGCCGCGTCTTCGTTTCGAGTCGAGAATTTTCTTCTTTAATGCGACTGGCCGGGGCGATTTTCGACGGCGTTCTTTTTCACGCGCTGCGATTCGGGCGCGGTGCGCCGCACGTTGTCGATCTTCGAGTGCATCAAGCAAACGCTCGCGCGCGAGCTTGCGATTCATCACCTGGGAGCGCGAATCCTGCACGGTCACGGAAATTCCGCTCGGCCGATGTCGCAGCGTCACCGCAGTCGCAACCTTGTTTACGTTCTGACCGCCCGGCCCGCTCGAGCGGGCGAAGGTTTCCTCAAGATCGACATCGCGGATGCCAAGCCGCGCCATTCGCGCTGAGGCAGAGTCTTTTTCCATTTGCTCGCCGAAAATAGACGAGCTTCGCGGCGGATCGGCAATGACTTTATTGTGCCGCGAGCCGGCCCGGAGGCTTTCCGGCAAAAATGGCGTCAATATCGGCGATGACTTTTTCCGGACCGAGATATTGCGAACCGTTGTAGCTGCTGGAAATGACTTTGCCGGTCGAATCAACCAGGACCAATGACGGAATTCCGCTCCCGGCAATTTTCTGGAGCGCGTCCTTGCTTTTCACTTTCGGATAGTCGATCGCGAGCCAGGGCATGTTGGTTTCGCGCATGTAAGTTTCAAACGCATACTGAGATTTGTCCTCGCTGTAGAAAACAATCTCAAATTCCGGATGCTCTGGAGCGACGCGCTTGTAATAATCGACCAGCTGAGGCGTGAACTTGCGGCAGGGCCCGCACCAATGCGCGGAAAAATAAAAGGCGATCAGCTTTTTCTTCTCCAAGACCGCTTCATCCGCACGAACAACGTCGCCATTCCGGAACTGGACGAGGTCGCCCTTGAGGAGCTGAGCAATCGCACCTTCGCTACTCGCATCTAAGATCGGTTTTTGGGTTCCCGAGCGCTGGCGGACAATTTGCGCCTCATAGCGCGCCTCGGCTTTGCGCGATGCCTCCGCTTGTTGAGCACGGCGGCGGCCTTCGGCGTCCATTTGCTGCAACGCCGACGCTGTTTGCTCAGCTGAAAGTGAATAGGTACCGCTCTTCAGCGCGGCAATCAGCTCTGGCGACGCGCCTGCGTTGAGAAGGGCTGTCTCTTTCGCCGCGTCGATAGTGTCCACGAAATGCCGCCTGGCTAGCTCCTGCATAACCAAGTTGCTCGAATAGCCGGAGCGCAGCATGAGACTGAGCTCGCTCATCGTAACCGGTAGCTGGCCGGCCTGTGTGGCGCCAATGAGCAGGGAAAAAAACAAATAAACCCAGCGGCGCATGGATTTTATCGAGCAAGGAGCGAGCCGGACTGGCAGTTAAAAGCGCTTTTTCGAAGCAATTTGGAATCCTAGCAGCTTCGGCCAACTGACGGGCGGCGTCCGGCTGATTGGTCGCGCAGGCGCACACAGCGCAGCGCCTAAACGGCAGATTGTAACATCGCCGATTTCTGGGGCAATGTTGTGCGCGAGAGCAATGAAAGACTCGATCCAACTCGTCGTGCCGAAAGAAGCCGCTCGCCTTCGACTGGATCAATTCCTCGCGCGCGAACTGCCGCAGTTCTCTCGATCGCGCCTTCAGACGCTTATTCGAAACGCAAATGTGGAACTAAACGGCGCGCCTGCGCGTCCGCGCGATCTGGTGCGGACCGGCGATTGCATCGAAGTAAACGAGCCGCCGCTGGAGAAGATCCACAATCGGCCAGAACCGATTCCGCTCGACGTTCTATATGAAGACGGCGATTTGATTGTGATCAACAAGCCAGCCGGATTGGTGGTTCATCCGGGTGCGGGCCATCGCGAGCACACGCTGGTCAACGCCCTGCTGCATCATTTTCCAAAGTTGTCCGGCATCGGCGGCAAGGAGCGGCCGGGAATCGTGCATCGGCTCGATAAAGACACGAGCGGTTGTCTGGTCGTCGCAAAGACAGATGAGGCCCATCGCGGATTGGCGACGCAATTCGCTGAACGAACCGTCGAGAAAGTTTATCTCGCACTAGCCGGGGGAAAATTGCGCAAAATGGCAGGAGTAATTGAGGAGAAAATTGGCCGGCATCCCGTGAATCGCCAACGAATGTCGGTTGAGTCGAAACGCGGTCGCGCAGCGAAGACTGAATATCGCGTGCTTAGCTGGTCGGAGAGATTCAGCTTGGTCGAGTGCTCGCTGCACAGCGGCCGAACCCATCAAATCCGGGTTCACCTTCATCACCTCGGGCATCCAGTGCTGGGCGATAAAGTTTACGGCGCGAAATTCGCCACAGACTTTCCGCGACAAATGCTGCACGCGTGGAGGCTGGCGTTTCAACATCCGCGTACGGGCGAATGGAAAGAATTCGAAGCGCGCGTGCCAGAAGATTTTTGCCGGGCCGCTAGCTCTCTTGAGCCCCCGTTCGTCTTTGAGCAGCCATCATGATCATTGCGGCGAGCACGGGTGCGACGATCAGAGCGCGCATCCATGGATCGGCATGCCAGGGCAAAGAAAAGAGCCGTTCATCCCAAAACAAATAGTAGGCGAAAATCGTGATCGACAGAACGTGCCAGCCGTAGGCCCGTCGCCAGGTCGCAAGCGGCAAGATCCAAGTACAATACCACGGATACAGAATTGGGCTGAGGGCCAGCACTGTTCCCAGCACCCAAACCATTCCACGCTTCCAGTTCTGCACGAACAAAAATGAAACCGCGACTACACAAACGATCATGATCGGCAGGTAGTGAAAACTTCTCTGGTGTGGATTTGGCCAAAACGTGTCTTCGATCAGCCACCAAAAGAGATCGTTGAGCCGGGAAAGTTGGGTCAGCTGGACTAACGAATCCCAAATTCGAACTTTCGGGAAGCCGAACGGAAGAGCGAATAACACGGGAATGATGAACGTCAGCGCCAAAACCAACGCGCGCCAACGCAACGCAAACACGCAAAGCAGGAGAAGCGATGCGGCTACGATGTTCAGCGAGATCGCGATGCCGAAAAACACTGCGGCCGCAAGTGCCCAGAGCCATTGCTGCTTCGATTCCGGCGACGATGTCGATTTAACAAGCGCGAAAATTCCGGCGATGAGCGACAGGATCATAATGCTGTCGAAATGCGCCGTGCCGGCGAAGCTGTAGACGACGAGCGGGTTCCAGGCGTACCAAGCCGCCTCGCGATAACGTTGATCGCCACCGATTAAACACAAAAGCACGGCTGCAACCGCAAGATCGGCCATTGCAAAGATGATCTTGTAAAACAGCGGGCGGTCGGTGATGCCGCTTAGGAATTTGAAAAGTGATTCGGCGCCCGGCGCGTCGAATGCGTGCAGCTCGGGATGATTGATCCTGGCCGCCTCAGGAAAATCGTGACGAAGATTGTCGAGTTGCGGATCCGACACCGTAACCAGGTAGGGATTGTACCCGGCCCGCTGAATTTTTCCTTCCCATTGGTAGCGAATAAGGTCGTCAGCCGGGACCAGCGGCAGTGCAATGATTCGCAAGAGTATCGCGATGCCCCAAAAAAGAATCGCTTGTCGCCGGATGTCGAGCTTCGGTGGGAAATGTGAAATCGCCGCGAGAAAAGCGAGGCCACTGGCAAGAGCCGCTCCCACGAAACGGACCGGCATTAATTGGAACGTCCAATCGTCGAAAAGATTCAGACTTTCGAAAAATAAAATCCCGGCGGCAAGAAGAATTGAAAATCGAAGGATAAGCGCGCCGTTCATGTGCGCGCTGCCGTGTCGGCCTGAGTACCCTCAACCTCCTGGACCGCCATCGAAGGCGGAACGGTTACGCCGCGACGAGTCACGCGTTGCAAGCCGGCACGGTGCGCGGCCAGATCGACCAGCTCGAACACGCGCGCTTTCAACGCACGCGCGCGAGAGGCAAGGAAGACGAGAAAGAGTGAGTAAGGAATGACGGACCAAAGATCGAGATGTGAAGTGTGAAGCTGCCGGTAAATCACGATGCTGAGTGCGAGAAGGCTAAAAATCACCGTGCTGGTTACGAATCGATTTCGGAGGCGGACACGCGTCAACTGTTTTCCGCCGCCGTGATATTCAGTGACGGTTTGAAGGACAATGCTCCACCAGAAGTTTCCGTAGATCTGAATGTCCCATTCTTTCCAACCGGTATCGACCGAATAGCGCCAGCCTTCTTCTTCGAGCAATTGGAAAATGGCGCCGAGCAAATGATGTCGATCCTTTCCCTCTTCGCTCCAAAAAACGCGCCGCCGCAGACCACGACCCACGGCACCGGCGGGCAATTGTTCGTGGGCACGAATCACACCTCGTGGCGTGCGTTTGAAATGGAGCCAGGTGAAGTAACGCGAAAATCCGCGCACAAGTGGTTGAACAAAGGCAAGACACATCACGAGCAAGCGCGCCGGTACCGTGTCGAATCTCGGTTCGATTCGGGCGGTGACCATGTAGGAAAGCGCGACCATCAGAGTTCCACCGAGCATGAGATAAGGAACAATCCGCAACGCCGGCAGAAAAATTCCGAGCCCGAACAGGAACAATGTCAGCGCGAACCATTCGATACTGCTCAGATACGACGCGATGTCCGATTGAGGCGTCGCATACATCGACTGGAAAAATCCTTCGCCAAAGATTCCGTGGTAGATGACCGGCCGATTAATGAACCAGGTGAAGCGCGGCGCGCCGTAGATCTGACCGCGCCATTTCGCAGTGCCGGTCGCGCCGAAGAAAATCAGATGTTTGAAACGCAACAGAGATTCGGCTTCCCCGTAGCCTTCCTGTTGTTTCAAAAACTCGCGCAACGTGAAACGGCGATGATGCCAAACAATCGCGGTTGGGCTGAAGGCAATCACGAATCCGGCTTGTTGGAGTCGCCAGCAAAAATCGACATCGTCGCCGGCTTTGCGGTACTCGGGATCGAAACCGCCTACGTTTTCAAAAGCCCAGCGATAAAACGCCATGTTACAGCCGGGAACGTGCTCAGCCACGGTGTCGGTGAGCAACACGTGGCTCGGGCCTCCAGGCGCGGCGGCCACACAGGCCTGAATCGAATTTCTGGCCGGCGGACTAACGTTCGGTCCGCCAACGCCGGCGTAATCACCGCTGGTAAGCGTCCCGACTAAATAATAAAGCCAATCGGGATCGGCCATGCAGTCGGAGTCGGTGTAGACGAACACGTCGCCTTTAGCCGCGGCTGCGCCGGTGTTTCGAGCGTGACTCAGGCCATGATTACTTTGGTGAATATACCGAACATTCGGGAATTCGGACGCGACCTGTGCTGTGTTGTCAGTCGATCCATCGTCGACCAGAATCACTTCATAATTTGGATAGTTGAGTTTGCCTAACGACTCCAGACAACCAGCAAGAGTGCGGCCGCCATTGTATGAGCAAACAATTACCGAAACGGACGGTGGCTCGCTCAGAGCACGATGGGGCAACATGGAATTGTCCTGACCGAATTTTTCTCGCAGCGCGTAGAACGATTTCTTTGGCTGACGTTCGTGGGTAACGACGCCAAATGCCCAATCGGTTACTTCCTGCCCGCCAGTAAACCATTCATCAGTCCAGGAAAATAAGATCGTTCCCGCGAGTCCGCATTTGGCCACGCTTTCAATGTGCCAACCGAGCATTTCCGCCTGCTCGTCCTGCGAATGGCGAATCGTGTCCATGCCGAACTCGCCGAGAATGAGCGGACGCTCCTCGGTGAGATTCTGCAGCCTCAAAAGGTAGCGCTCGAAATCGCGCTGGTTGTGGAGATAAACATTGAAGCAGAAAAAATCGACATTTTGCGGCAGGAGATATTCGGTCGGCGGAAAAGTCGCGTAGGAAAAGAGAACATCGTGATCGACCGAACGACCAATCCGCACCAGATGCTCGACGAACTCAATCACCCGGCGGACGCCGAGCCACCGCGCCATCGTGCTCGAAATCTCGTTGCCGACCAGATAAGCCAGCACTGCGGGATTGCCGGCATAACGTTTCACCGTCGCCCGCACCATTCGGCCGATTTGATCGCGAATTTTTCTCTCGCGCAAGAACTCGATGTGCTTTTCCCAAGGGAGCGTGATCAAGACGCGCATGCCGGCAGCAGCGCATTTCTCAAGAAACCATTCCGGGGGCGCGTGATAAACCCGAAGCACGTTGATACCGATCTCTCGCATCAGTCGAAGATCGACATCCAACTGTTCCGGCCGTCCGAATTGATCGCCATTCGCATCCGGTTTGAACGGACCGTAGGTCACGCCCTTGATGAAAAACTTCCGATCGCCTTCGAAAAAGAATTTCGAAGCTACGCGGATCCGTGTTTGGGCCGGGTTCGTCATAGCGAGCGAAGGACTTCGCCAACGATTTCGGCTGTGCGCGCAATGTCATCTCTCGTGTGCGCGGTTGAAATGAATCCGGCCTCGAATTGAGATGGCGCGAAATAAACGCCGCGCTCCATGCAAGAATGGAAGAACTCGGCGAACATCTTCAAATCGCTTCTCTTCGCGCCAGCAAGATCGACAATCGGTCCCTTGGTGAAAAATAGACAGAACAAGGAGCCGACGCGGTGAAACGTGATGTCGAGTTTCGCGGTCGCGATCGCTTTCCGGGTAAGTTGTTCGAATTCGGTGCCAAGTTTTTCGAGTAATCTCCAGCCATCGATTCGTTCCAGCTCTCGTAATTGGGCGAGACCGGCCGCTATTGCCAGCGGATTGCCCGATAGCGTTCCGGCCTGATAAACCGGACCATCGGGTGAAAGTTGATCCATGATTTCGGCAGGTCCGCCAAACGCGCCGACCGGCAGACCGCCGCCGATGACTTTGCCGAGTGCGGTCAGGTCGGCTTTGATTCCAAAGATTTCCTGGGCGCCGCCGCGTCCGACGCGAAACCCGGTCATCACTTCATCGAAAATCAAAAGCGCTCCGTGCCTGATGCATTCGTCGCGCAAGATCGACAGAAAATTTTCCTTTGGAAAATAGAGTCCGGCGTTAGCAGGGATCGGCTCGAGAATCACGCAGGCAATTTGGCTTTTGTTTTCGTTAAATGTTTTCCGGACAAGATCGACATCGTTGAACGGCAAAGAGATCGTGAGGTCGGCAAATGCCCTTGGAACTCCAGCGCTGTCAGGTCGACCGTGAGTGAGCGCGCCACTGCCGGCCTGAACCAAGAGCGAATCGGCGTGGCCGTGATAACAGCCGTCGAACTTAATGATTTTGTCGCGTCCGGTGAATCCGCGCGCAAGTCGCAAACACGACATTGTGGCTTCCGTACCGCTGTTGACCATCCGAACTTTTTCGATGGACGGCATCCATTCACAAATCAGTTCCGCCATCTCCAGTTCGAGCGGATTCGGAATTCCAAAACTAAGTCCGAACCCGACGGCATCGCGCACCGCATCGACGACGACTTTAGGCGCGTGTCCGAGAATCGCCGGTCCCCAACTGCCGACGTAATCGATGTATTCCTTTCCATCGACATCCCAGAGCCGTGCGCCGGACGCACGCTCGACGAATAATGGTTCGCCACCGACATTGCGAAACGCGCGCACCGGCGAATTGACGCCGGAAGGAATTCGCACCTGGGCGCGAGCAAACAGATCGGATGAGCGCGAGGTCATTTCTAGAGGCGCTTGTGCCAAGCGCCTATTTAATAAGTTCGGCGCTTGATACAAGCGCCGCTACAACGATATTTGGCGTTCGCATTGTCGGCGGGGTAGCCAAGTGGTAAGGCTGCGGTCTGCAAAACCGCTATTCGCGGGTTCGATTCCCGCCCCCGCCTTTAACCAGCGTTCAATCTGGCACCGATGAATCGACCGGAAAGAAATAAGCCGAGCCTCTCCGGGCGGCTCCTAAAACCAGTAAGGACAAAAGAACCATATTCTGCCAAAACAACAAGTTCATGAAGAGAAAGATCATTACATGAAAAAACAGCAGGCAGAACACGAGCGGGATTGTGAGCTTGCGAACGAACACAGCCAGTGGCGCGGCGATCTCCAGGGCAGTGGCGAGTGGGAAGGAGATGCTTAGAAAAACCTGTAGCCAAGGCTCGTTAGGCAGGTTCCGGCCAAGGCCGAGATTCCAATAACCGGCTCTGAGACTGTGCTGAAACGCGTTCAAGACCATAGTGTTGGTGAAATAAAGCTTGATCCCGGACGCTTGAAGGCGGGCAACACCTATATAGAAATAGGTTAGCGCAATCCAGAAGCACACCGCACGTAGTCCCAAGCGGCAAGCTGCCAACATCACCGGGGTTGCGGCGGCCTCCGAAAAATGTGCTAAGCGATTGACCGCAAGCCCATTGTAGCATGGGAAAAAAAGCATGAGGATAGCACATTGCGTCACAATCAATTCTTGATGATTAACGTGCCCGCCGAACCCGCGGGTGAGGCCGTCGTAGAAAATTGCGCCCAATACCGCGACAAGCATAATATGAAAACGCGGGCCAAGTCCCAGAATACAAAGACTAAGAACTACCGCATAGCTCCATTTGAACGCGAGCAGGCGATTTGATGTGAGCAGCCACTGCATCGCATCAGACGGAATCAAATTTAAAAGGCCGTGCGGCGCAAACGCGCCGACCGGGAAATCCGCCAATTGCTCCACGGGATCCATGAGCAACCGTGCCAAGAGGAGTCCGAAAATAACGATACGCGCGAGGCCGAGGTCCCGGGGCGTGGCATTCTGATATATCACGGTGTCGGATACTCGGCTTGAAGCACGCTAACGGATTCGGGTCCGCGAAATGGAACCGTTGGGACAACACTGCTTTTCATCATTACAGTGCGCCGCCAGAGAGCAATCTTCACTAGATGCTCACCCGGATGGGATGCCTCAAACCGTTTCTTTAGGCCCTCCATGTAATATCGCAGCAGTCGTGCTGACTGGGCTCGTCGCTCCGGAGTGCCGCGATCAGCAGAATCGCCAAGCGCGACGGTCTTGGAAAATAAACTGATCGCGTTAGGGGAAAAAAACAGCCGGGCAGGATTTAAATACACTTCACACCCGTCTGCCGTGATGCCTTGGAGATCGTAAAGGTAAATACGCGGATCACTCTTCTGCCCATTAGGCTCAGCGAACATCGCCCAGCGAGCGAAAGGGAAGAAATCATGCTGACGCGGGTAGTCATAAATATTGAAGGTGAAGCATTGCGCCAGAGAAGCCACCGTGAAGAAACTTACTACGGCAGCGGAACTCAAGCGCATTTGCGTGCCCATAAGGAGGAAATCCCGCCGCACCTCCGGATGACAAAATGCCAGTGCGTAAAGCACCCATATCGGTCCCAGCTCCAAACTCTGACGAAAAATCTCAGCCAGCGCGATCATGACTTGCCGATAAGAAGTAAAAAGTAGGTTCCTGGCAAGTCCGGACCCTGGTGGACTGGGAAGACTGATTACTTCAAAGTTGGGAGCGAATCGAGTTAGACCTATGGGGTTGGAAAAGTCATCCCTTGCATGACAGCAATTGTTCTTGGTATTATGACTTTTGGAGAAATTGATGTTTAAATGCCTCTCGCTTTAGACGTAGACGACGTACTGCTCTCAAGCTTGGAAGAGCGGTTCAGATTGCATTCTGATCGACCGGCGGTGAAAACCGAATCAATCGAATGGAACTATTCCGAATTGGATGCCCTTTCCGCGAATTGTGCTCGTTCGATACGGGAACAATCCCAGAATGGATCAGCGCCAGTCGCATTGCTGATGAAACACGACGCCCCACTCGTGGCGGCAATTGTTGGTGTCTTAAGAAGCGGTGGATTCTATCTCGCCCTCAACCCAGCTTTCCCTGGCGCGCGCCTCCGTCAAATCGTTAACGAGATTCGTCCGCGAGCAATCATTGCCGACCCCGAACATGAGGAGATCGCACTCGAACTGATTGGTTCGAAAGAAAGACGACTTGTCATTGATGAACTACTAGCTGGCGAGGGTTCCTTTTCGGTACCGGCCGTC
>Ga0210408_10001647_pt1 | contig 22984 bp, 17 predicted proteins | sample IncBWH4MmetaG_FD_155471 | JGI IMG/M metagenome (GOLD analysis project Ga0210408, IMG submission 155471) | Forest soil microbial communities from Barre Woods Harvard Forest LTER site, Petersham, Massachusetts, United States - Inc-BW-H-4-M | ecosystem: Environmental > Terrestrial > Soil >...
CGGGCCGTTTCCGGCGTCACCTACACCAAGACGGTGCCGACCATGGAGGAGTACAACGACATCAACAGCCTCGGCGGTGGTAGCCCTGAGGCGCTGCTCTCGCCGACCAACGGCACCGTTGGACTCCCCATTAATCCGATCTCACTTGCTTACTTGAAGTTGTTTCCGCCACCCAACGCTGGCGCGGCCGGCCAACTGTCGAACAACTATGTGACCAGCCCGAATAAGACTCAAAATTCCGTAACATACGACGCTCGGATCGACCATAAATTCAGTGAGCGGGACCAATTCTTCGGTCGCTTTTCATACAACAAAGTCGATACATTCACACCGCCGGGTCTGGGTGTCGTGGGCGGCCTTCAGATCAGCGGCGGCCGGTACGACTTCGATGGTCCCGCAACCGATACCGCCCAGCAGTATGCCTTCGGCTTCACTCACATCTTCACGTCGAACCTTGTGCTCGATTTGAGGGCCGCGTTCACGCGTATCAACAATCTCTCTCTGCCGCTCAACTACGGCTTGAATGCCGATCAGAAGGTGGGCTTCGCCACGAGCATGACCTCCTTCAGTCCCTTCGCCAACTCCCTGACACCGGTTTCAGTTGGACCATTCAGCGATATCGGTGACGGAGCATTTGTTCCTCTTCAGGACATCGACAACACCTTCCAGTATTCCGGCACGTTGAGTTGGACGAAGGGTAACCACACCATCAAGGCTGGTCTCGCCCTTATTCGCCGGCAGGCTCGTAACGTGCAAAGCGCTTCAGCAGTGGGTGCCTACCAGTTCAATCTGCCGAGCGATAGCTTTCCCGATCAGCTGACAACGCAGAACAACCAGCTTGCTTCAACCCTGGTCGGCGCCTTCCAAAGCGAAACCCGCAACTTCAATCTCTCTCCTCCCGATTACCACAGCTGGGAGCCGAACGGCTTCGTGCAAGATAGCTGGAAGGTCAACTCGAAGCTGACTCTGCTCTATGGCATCCGCTATGACGTCTTCACCCCCTTCACAGAAGCGCACAACCATATTTCGAATTTCGACTTTCCCCAGGCGCTTACCTTAACCTCTGCAAACATAACCCAGGCATTGAAGATCGCGAACGTAAACGGCGTCGACTCAAAGGCGAATATTCCAACCGATCACTCTAACGTTGCTCCGCGCGTTGGCTTCTCCTTATCGGTGACACCCACCCTCGTCGTTCGCGGCGGCTACGGACTAAGCTTCTTCCCCGGCAACTACACCTCCAACGCCGATCTGAAGAATGCCCCGTTCACCTCCATTTTCAGCCCCTCCTGCCAGTCCACGCTCGCCGTTCAGATCGAAGCAAAGCAGGGCGCGCTTGCGGGCCAAAACCCGGACTGTGCGACGATCGGCGCACCCGGGACCTTTCAGGAAGGCTTGCCAGCTCCTTCGGTGCCAAACCTCGCGGCCCTCAACGAGATCACCGGCCTGAGCTTCGTGGCAGAAGCTCCCAAGTTCCGTTCGGCGCTTATTCAGCAGTTCAATTTGCAGATTGAGCGACAGTTCGGACCCAACGTTTGGACCGTCGGTTATATCGGCAACATCGGCCAGCATTTGCCGGAATCGATCAACAGTATCAACCAACCCGCGCCGTTCAACGCCGTCACCGATCCCACCGCGGCGGCACGTCCACTCAACGCCCAACTCCCCAACCTCGGCGGCGTGAGCTACATCGACAGCGAGGGCATCTCAAACTACAACGGCCTGCAGACCTCCTTTCAGCGCCGCTTTGCCAAGGGGCTGGCATTTGACGCGAACTACACCTGGGCTAAGGGTTTGACCGATATCACCGGCTTTTCGCAGCAAGGTGGCAACCAGGGTTGGAGCGACGCCGATCCAACCCGGATTCGGCAGATCGAGTACGGCATTGCAGAGAACGACATCCAAAACCGCTTTGCTCTCTCGCTGAACTATGAACTGCAGTATGGCAAGCACTTTTCCGGCCTCAAAAAGGCGGCGCTCTCCGGATGGCAGATCAATACGATTACTGCCTGGCAGAGTGGAAAACCGTTCACGATCATTAACGCTGGCGGTGGCGTCGACAATCCCATCGAGAGCGACGGCAAACAGCACGGCTTCAATAATCGTGCAACCCCACAAAATAGCGGCGGACAGGATCGTCCCAACCAGATCGGAGATCCACGGCAGGGCCACCAGAGCCTGTCGCACTTCTTCAATACCGCAGCATTCGCCCCGCAACCTCTCGGAACTGTTGGGACGACTCGGCGCAATTCGCTGTTCGGACCACACTACCGGCATGTCGATCTATCTATATTCAAGGACTTTCCTGTCACGGAACGTTTGAAAGTGCAGTTCCGCGCGGAGAGCTTCAACATCTCAAACACGCCCAGCCTCTACATGCCGAACGGCAACCCAGGTGATTCATTTGGAAACGCGGCCTTTGGCACGATTTCGCAGACCGATCCCAACTATACCCCGCGGCAGTATCAATTCGCCCTTAAAGCGCAGTTCTAATGCAAGCCAATACCCGGCCGGTCGGCAAAGGGAAATCTCTTCGCCGATGGGATACCCCTCTTCACTTAGAGCGAGTAATGCAGCGAAAAGCGAATCGTCAGAAGCTCGGCACCTTGGATGCGGAATTCCGCAGCAGACTGGTCGCGCGCAACGCCGGCGAGAGCCAAATGAACAGAAGCCTCCCAGCCCACCGATTGAATCTCATGCGCATGAACCGCGGGTACGGATCCCCTCGGTTGCAGCCGAAAACCAGAAATTGCAAGACACTGAAGATACTGCTATTCTTCGCGTGACTTGAGCCGGGCTGTTTTCTTAGAAGGATGAGATAGCGCGGCGCGCACGCTGGCTTCCTCAGAAGCACGAGCTTTTTTGTTCCGCTGGGCACGGAGCTTCATGAAACTGAGGGCTTCGGCGTAAAGTCGACTAATATCACGGTTGACTATTGCCTGCCATACAATGCGGAGGGCGGCTCTCGGGCGAAAGTAATACTCGTCATAGAACCTGTGGACCATCAGCATGACGTACTCGACGGGCAGGCCGGGGTACTCGATGTGGGCCATCTGATGGCCGGCCCCGTCGGACATGGCTTCGTTGGTTATGAAGCCATTCTCTTCTACATACTCGAAGAGCTCCGTGCCCGGGAAGGCGTGGGCCATGGAGACCTGGATGGTCTCGCAATCAAGCCGTTTGGCGAACTCGATCGTATTACGGATGGATTCCTTGGTCTCGCCGGGGAGGCCGAGAATGAAGTCGCCGTGGATGACCAGGCCGAGCCTGCGGCAGTCGCGGGTGAAGTCGAGCGCCCGCTCGACGGAGGCGCCCTTCTTGATGTTTTTTAGGATCTGCGGATCGCCCGATTCGAATCCGACGATGAGCAGCCGGCAGCCTGCCTCTTTCATGGCCTTCAGCGTGTCATAGTCGGCGGTGACGCGGGAGTTGGAGGACCAAGTGAGACCGAGGGGCTTGAGCTTTTCACATAATTCAATTGTTCGGGCCTTCTGGATGTTGAAGGTGTCGTCGTCGAAGAAGTATTCCTTTACCTCGGGGAAGGCCCGCTTGGCCCATGCCATTTCCGCAGCCACATCATCAGAGGAACGCTTGCGCCAGGCGTGTCCGCTCAGCGTCTGCGGCCACAGGCAGAACGTGCATTGCGCTGGGCAGCCGCGCGTGGTGTAGAGCGCGATGAAGGGATGCAGCAGGAAAGGTACGTTGTAGCGCGTCACGTCCAAGTCACGCATATAGACCTTCGTCGCCCACGGCATCGCATTCAGGTCTTCCACCTGCGGCCGGTCAGGATTGTGGACAACTTTGCCGTCGAGTTTGTAGCTAATGCCGGGAATTTCATTGAGCGGCTTGCCCTGGGCAAACTCGACCACGGAGTAGTCGAACTCGCGACGGCAGATAAAGTCCAATACATGGCACTCGTTCAGGGCCTTTTCAGGTGAAGTAGTCACCGGCGGACCGACAAATGCGATTCGAATGGACGGCTTGGCCGCTGCGATTGCCAAAGCTAGGCGCTGATCGGATTCCCAGCCTACTGTGGAGGTAAACAGCACCAGGAACTCGTAATTCTTGCAAATCTGAATGGTCTCATTGACTGAGACATGATGTGAGGGAGCATCGAGGAGGCGCGAACCCTCCAGAAGGCCAGCCGGGTAAGCCAGCCAAACCGGGTACCAATACGATTCAATCTCGCGCGTTGCGGGCCACCGTGAACTGGCGCCACCGTCAAATCTCTCAAACGAGGGCGGATTCAGAAATAGAGTTTTCAAAGGCATAAGCATCCCTTTGGTTCAATGGAGAATTTGTTACACGCGTACAAGGCCGGTTGGTGTGCACCACCATGCGGTAGGAAGACTTGCGCGGCTCATCGAAAGTCGATTGAAGATGCCCCCAAGAATGTTCACAAGAAGTTGATTTTCTCCGCCACACGACAAAAATTGGCTGCTCGAAGGGAAATCACGAAGTCCTTTTGCGAGCCAGCTGTTGAATGACATGTCTGTTGAGGACTCCAGAACAAACAAACCTGACACCATTACTCATCATGTCGAGCAGAACCTCCTGTCCCTCCTGGCTGATCGTGATCACGCTTCTTAGATCGACGATCAACTTTAAGTCCGCTGCCGAGACGCGAATCTCGTTCCACTCCTTTTGGAGTTCCGCCACCCAGGGTGAAACTATCTCTCCCTCCAGGACTAAGCGACAACGCTGATCTTTCCTGATCGTCGTGATCTTCAGCATGACTATTCTTTTGGGATCAGCGCTGGAGTGCAGCAGGCGCCCAATCCTGTTCAAGTGGTAGAGTGACAATCCGTCCCTAAAGAATCTGACGGATCCCGGTGTCCGACGCCTTCTGAATCGCGTCAAGCAACTGGTGGCGTTTGACGGCCACATCAAAGTCTGGGCTGACGGACCTTCCTTCGCGAATGTCATCAGACATCCGCATATACAGCTGGGCAACATTGAAAGGAAGCCCCGCCGGGACCGCGGGTGGAACCCAGCGATAGCAATCCGGCATCGAGAGATCCGCCAGCGGTTTGCCGGCCTGCGCACCACGCACGGTGAACTCGGAGGCCTGTATGTAAGTCGCTTGGCTAGGGTCGGCCGGCACGATAGCCAGGGCGCCCTCGGTGCCGTGGATCTCGAACAGGAACCCCGTCCCGTTGGCGGCGCCGCCTTTGAGGTGGACCGATGCGACCGCGCCGCTTTGGAGGATGCCGCTTACGAGCACCTGGTCTGGCGCGTTCATCTGAATCGTCTCGCCCGTCTCGACGATCTTCACTTGCTGGCGCTGGTTCGCCACGACGCTGGACAGCTCTTTGAACTCTCCAAGGCAATAGCACAGTGTGTCAATTGAGTGTCCCCCGGGGCTGCTCAAAAGAGTATTGCCGTTCGAGCGATCCGCCATATAGGCCCAGTCACGGGTAAATTCGGCCCCCCATGTTGGCGTCGTTATGATCATCGTGCAGGAAAGCACCTTGCCAACGTAGCCTTCGGCGACCAGGCCTCTGACGAGATTGAACTCGCGGGCTCCGCGGGCTTGCAGTCCCACCATATGGTGGACCCCCTTACGGACCGCCAAATCACGCATCTGTTGAGCCTGCTCAGTGGTGGCCGCAAGCGGCCATTCGCAGTAGAGATGCTTGCCGGCATTCAAAGTGGCCATCCCCAGCTGGTGGTGAAAAGGCACCCGCACGCAGATCGAGACGAGGTCCACCTCGGGATGCTGGACCATTTTGTAAGGGTCGGCAAATGCGTGGGGAATTCCTAAATGCTTGGCCGTCTCGTCCGCGGTCTCCTGGCGGCTCGTGCTGACCGCCGTGATCTCGAACTCAGAAAGCGCGCTCAAGGCCGGGATGTGGGCATCGCGCCCCCAGCCGTTGCGCACATTTGCTCCAATGATGCCAACACGGATTTTTCTTCTTGCCATGATTTGTCTTCCTTAAGCGGGTTCTCTACTCTCAGGTGGACCCGGTCTTTGAGATAGCGACTACACCGAAATCGTGACTAGAAATACTAAAGGGAAGACGAGTGCGAGGAGAGTAAAGCAACGGCAGGCGTCTCAGCCGCTTGCCGTTGAAATTGGAGCATAACCGCGAACCCGGACCCAATTCCAAGCAGTCCGAGCATTGCGTGAAAGGAGATGTAAATCGGCGTTGCCATCTTGCCATCTGCTCTTGCGCTCCTTCCAAAGGTTAAGAAGAGCAATTTGCATGCCAAGGGCTTAACGCATTCGAAGCGGCTGAGAATGAAGAGAATCGGAAAGGCGTTATGGGGTGGTGTCAAAAGAACCTGGCAGATGCAGACGGAATGTCAGAGCTAGTTGACAGCGGTTGGAGAGGGCCCGGGGAGCGTAGATCCTACTTATCTCATTCATCTTGAATCAAGATTCACTGAGCCTAGAGCACCCTTCGCGGCTCAATTCCCAGCTTTTTCATCCGTTCGATCAGGGTAGTTCGCTTGAGGCCCAGGCGGGCGGCTGCGCCGTCTGCTCCGCCGACTCGCCCCTTGGTCTCTTTCAGGATGCTTATGATCCTGTCCCGCTTATAGAACTCGATTCCTGCGACCGCCGTGCTCATACCCCCATCGGCTAATTCTGGCACGGTGATGACCAGTTTCTCCGTACGCGCAAGGACCACCGCCCGCTCGACAAGATTCTCTAATTCGCGAACGTTTCCCGGCCAATGCCAGCGCGCCAGACTGCGCAAGGATGCAGCAGAGATGCTTTCGACCTTCCTCTGCATTCGGTGGGCATACTTTTGCGCAAAATACCGCACCAAGAGAGGAATGTCTTCGGGACGTTCGCGCAAGGGCGGAATTCGGATGGGAATCACATTCAAGCGGTAATAGAGGTCGCTCCGAAACTGCTTCTCCGCAACCATCTTTTCAAGGTCGCGATTGGTCGCGGCGACCATCCGAACGTCAACGCTCTTCGTCCGTGTGCTGCCTAGCCGTTCAAATTCGCGTTCCTGCAGTGCGCGCAGGAGTTTTGGTTGAATTTCCAAGGGTATGTCTCCGACCTCGTCCAGAAACAATGTGCCTTGATCTGCTAGTTCGAGCCTACCGATTTTCTGCGAGATCGCCCCGGTGAAAGCGCCCCGCTCATGTCCGAACAATTCGCTTTCAAGGAGACCTGTCGGAATCGCAGCGCAGTTGAGCTTAATTATCGTCCGCTCTTTGCGTCGGCTGCGATCATGGATAGCGCGCGCAATCAGCTCCTTGCCGGTCCCTGTCTCCCCAAGCAGCAACACGGTTGAATCACTTGTTGCCACCGTTTCGACAAGTTGAAGCACCTGGCGAAGTGCGGAGCTTTGCCCGACAATTCCTTCAAAGTCAGCCTCGCTTCGAATCTCTCCTTCCAGGTAGAGCTTTTCCAGTGCGAGTTTGTCCTTTAGCTCTGCAATTTCGCGATAAGCCAATGCATTCTCGATGGCTATCGCAACTTGTCCCGCCGCTCGCATGAGGAACTCAATATCCTCTGAGCTGAATGCGTTCTCGTTACGCCATCCAAGAGTCAAAACTCCAAGTGTCCGGTTGCGGCTGATCAATGGCAGAGCGCAGCCGGAGGTGATGCCCTCCGCAAAAGCAAGATCTTTATCTGGTCCAATAATCTCAGAAGCGTTTGTTATCACAAGAGGTCTACAAGTCATGAAAGTCAAACCCACATTCGAGCCTTCGATAGGCCGCAGTAAATCCTCTTTTAAGAATCCTTTTCCCTGCGGAAAGTCGATAGTCTTAGCGCGCATCTGGCGCCGTCCCGCGTCCGGGAGCCAAACTGTAACTGAGTCGCTATGCATGCATTCCCGGATGCTCGCCGTAATCGCCCGAAGAAGATCGCGAGGTTCCAGATTCGAGATCAGCGTGTTCGTCATGTCCAGGAGCAACTTGAGACGTTCGCTTTCGCGCCGCGAATCGCCGGTCGACGGCGCTAACTCCTTCGGCGTGTCATAGGGCTGAAGCGTTAAGATCATCTACGAACCCTCTCTGAAAAACGCCAGGCGATTCCGCCAACTGTCGGAGGTTGTAATGGAGTCTCTGACACTCGACCGCTCTTGTAGCGCGCGATGTAAACCTTATCCCACTGAGATTCAGATGATTGAGTCTCAATCCGGATGCTTGAAATCCGTTGCATGTCAGTTGACACTTCTCAACTTGAGTCCCAGGTTTCCGGAAATGTCTGAAGCATAACGAACCGCGAAGTCAGGCTGGCTGGTTGCGGTAGAGCGCCGCACGACCACTCGAACTTGGGGGCCCGAAGTCCTTGACACTCGATTGGCCGACAACCCATGTCGCACCTCCTATCTCATTATTTTCCAAATGCTTACGCTCATCTCGTGTCTGACGTCTCATGGCATCAGAATTGCCCACTTTGAGATACGGTGGAGCGTTCGGTCAGTGAGCCAACGGCCAGGTCGGGTCCTAGATGGAGGTAACGAGCACGACAGAATTCCGTCCCTTGGACAGTTATCAGCGGGCAAAATTGTCGCTATTTCTGTTGGCGCATTGCGATTTCACAACACAGATGAATCAGACCGAACGGGCCCGCGTCGTCACCACGCCGTGGTACGGGAGCATTCTCGCCATTGTGGAATTGGCCGTCCTCCAAATGAGGCATCCGCCTTTGGAATAGAGAGCCGAGCTCTGTGTCACAATGCCCCGACACCGTCAAAGTTGGTGCCATTGCCTCTGACACCAGACTGTCCTTCCGGCCTCATCGCGTCTCCGCTTTCACTCTTCGCTCAAGCAGTTACAAGTGTCTCGACACAGCGGCTGTCTTTGGCACCTGAACTGCCTTCATAAGAAATGAGCGAATAGTCGCACCTTCCGAGACGTGGGGAGCAAACTAGATTTCACACAACGAGTCGACTACTGATCCATTAGGTCCAGGAATAAGTTAGGAGACTGCGATGCACGCAACCGTTCACATCTTTGCCCGAGGAGGGCTCTCCCTTCCGTTCATCAAGGTATCGGCCCCGCCGCCGTTGCACCGCAAGCGTCGCGGCTCTAGGCGCGGGAATGCGCCTTGGCTGTTATATGTCCCTGTGTGGCGCTCCTGCCTATCTGGTCGAATGCACTCTATGAGCTCCACAAAAGGAGACCTCCAGCCGGGTCTGCTTCGGATGGTCCACTGCCGTCCGGCGCAAAGGAGACTCTCCCGGCTGGGCCGTGCTTCGTTACACAGGTGTCGGAAATCCCGAAGGCCATGTAGCTGCCGAGCATTACTCGTGACACGCGCGCCTTACTTAACGCTTGCGATTGCAAACCTGATTTCACTTGTGTCCGCCATTCTTTCGATAGTCTGCGTCATTGGCCTTGCCGCTCGCCAATCCTCTGCCCAGCAAGGTTCTGGAGTTCAGGCATCTTCGTCAACCGATAACCAGATATTTCAGACCATTGAAGATCGCTGGGGTGAGGCGATTAATAAGCGTAATCAATATGCACTTGAACAGGTACTCTCGCCGGAGTTGATCGATATTTCTGCAATCGGTGCCGTAACAACGCGCAATCAGCAGATCGCTATGCTTTTTGGGAAAGACACCGAACCTCTATCACTGGATCAGCGCGTGTCAAATGTGCGGAGATTCGGCGATTTGGCCGTTGTCATTGGCACTTACGGTGAGAAGCGGCGAGTCAACGGAAAGCTTTTGGGTCTAAATGGCATGTTCACCCATATCTTTCAGAATGTGCACGGCAACTGGCTCTGCGTCAGTGCGCAACGCACCTTGCCCGTTGAGACTGTGCCGCAGAAAGGGCGAGGGAGGGAGAAGTAGAAGGAAGTTGGTCAGACTACTGCCAGCTGCGGCCTGAGCGCACAGAGAGACTGGCGATCTAGGGAGAGGAGGGGATTGATGAGTATCCTCAGATTCGTTTATGCGGTATGCGACCTCCTTGCGATAGGAGCAGGGACAAAAGTCTTGTTCGGGCTGCTCACCGGAGAACTGATCGAGAAGTGGGCCGTTCTCTTTCTAAGATGCACCCTCGCTGCAAGCGTAATCGGCCTTTTCTTTCCATTGGACGACTTCGCGCTCGTGCAGAGGTGCTCCATGCTCGCGGTCTACGTGTCAGGAGTGGCCATTCTTGCGTGGCGCAAATTTCATTTGTCAGGTGTCTGGCACTCGATCTTCGCATTGACAATCACCACCGTCCTGTACTTGAACGTCGTTGTTGCTATTGATCAGCTCTTTGAGCAAATGTTCCGCTTCACGAGGTTCGGTCCGGCACAGTTTGAACTGATCTCTCGGGCTACGCAATGCGTCGTCATGGTGCTTTTCGGGGTGATTGCGATAGTCGCAGTGAAGAGGTTTCGCAGTAGGGGCGCCCACTCATTGCGGTCCCACACAAATGGAGTCACCGACAAGCATGCTTTTTAAGACCCGACGTTCTTACCTCCTACTCTGCGCACTTTCTGCCACAATTCCGGTGCTGCTGACGGCCTGCGCGAAGAAACAGGCCGGCACTACTAATGCAATTCCCCTTCAGGTCGAAGTGACGACGGTTGAACAGCGGGACGTAACCCTCTATGGCGACTGGGTTGCCACGCTGGACGGGTATGTCAATGCCCAGATTCAGCCCCAGGTATCCGGCTACATGATCAAACAGGATTACCGCGAAGGCTCGGTCGTACTGAGCAGCCAGGTCCTGTTCGAGATCGACCCCCGCCCATTTCAGGCAACGCTCGATCAATCAGAAGGTCAACTCGCGCAGGCACAGGCACAACTTGAACTGGCCGCCATCAACGTAAAGCGCGACACGCCTCTCGCCCAAGCGCATGCCATAGCTCAGAGCCAGCTCGACAATGAAGTGCAGCAGCAGGCCGCACAGGGCGCTGCGGTACGCACTGCTGAAGCTAACGTGGAACAGGCCAGGCTCAACTTGGACTTCACGAAGGTCCGCTCTCTTGTCACGGGGATCGCCGGGCGGGCGATGACGCAGGTTGGCAATTTGGTTAGTCTGTCCACACCGCTTACAACGGTTTCGCAGGTCAATCCAATCAAGGTTTATTTTTCCATCAGTGAGCAGGAATACCTGGGACTGTCGGGACGCGTGAAGGCCGGAGGGAAAGCGGACCTGCTCAGCAGCAGGAACGCGATTCCGCTCGAACTCACGCTCGGTAACGGCAGCATCTATCCACACAAGGGACAGATTGTTTTTGTCGATCGCCAGGTCAACCCGCAGACTGGAACCATCCAGATCGCTGGTAGCTTTCCGAATCCGGAAAACCTGCTGCGTCCCGGTCAGTTCGGCCGCATTAAGGCCGAAACCGACGTTCGCCACGATGCTCTGCTGATTCCGCAGCGTGCCGTCAACGAGTTGCAGGGCTCCTATCAAGTCGCTGTAGTCGGCTCCGGCAATATTGTGCGGATCCGAAGTGTAGCCCTTGGCCCCCAGCTCGGTTCCAATTTGATCATAACTAACGGAATCAACCCCAATGAACGCGTGGTGACCGAAGGGGTATCGAAGCTGAAGGACGGGATGCGAGTGTCTCCGCAACCGACGACTGCTGCGGCGAAAGTAACTCAGCAAAGCCCGGAAGGCCAGTAAACAATGTCAAAATTCTTCATAAGACGGCCCATTGTAGCCATGGTTATCTCCATTGTGATGGTGATCGTGGGTGTTGTCTCGATGCTGAGTCTGCCCACCTCGCAATTCCCAAATATTGCCCCTCCGGAGATTCTGGTTCAGGCAACATTTCCCGGCGCGGCCGCGAAGACACTCGAGCAGTCTGTTGCAACGCCCATTGAGCAGCAGATGAACGGCGTGGACAACATGGACTACATGTGGTCCACCAACGCCAGCAATGGCCAGACGCAACTTAACGTGGATTTCGATGTCAAGACGGACCCGAACATCGATCAGGTGTTGTCGCAGTTGCGGGTCTCGCAGGCGCAGTCTCAGCTTCCCAGCGAAGTGAACACGGCAGGCGTTACTGTACAGAAATCGCAGCTTGCGCCAATGATGCTCATTGCGGTCTATTCCCCCAAGGGTACCTATGACGGCACTTTCCTGGCGAACTACGGCTACATCAATCTCTCGGACGAATTGACGCGCGTTCCCGGAGTGGCCCGCGTGCAGATATTTGGTGCTGGACAGTATGCGATGCGTGCCTGGGTAAAGCCGGATAAGCTTGCCAAACTGGGGATCACCGTTCCTGAGATCACGCAGGCTCTGCAAGTGCAGAACAACGTAAATCCGGCAGGCCAGATCGGCGGCGAACCAATACCTCATGGGCAGGAGTTCGCATACACGGTGCTCACCGAGGGCCGTCTCACCACAGGCGAGGAGTTTGGAGAGATTATTCTGCGCGCCAACCAGGATGGCTCGATGGTGCGCTTGAAGGATGTCGCCCGAATCGAATTAGGTGCTCAAACATATAACCTGATTGGGCGCTATAACGGACGACCCGCAACCATCCTCGCCCTTTATCAGCTCCCCGGTTCGAACGCGGTGGAGACTGCAAAGAGTGTACGCGCCCGCATGGCAGAACTTTCCTTGCAATTCCCGCAAGATATGGCCTACACCGTGGCGCTCGACACGACCAAGGCGGTCACGGTCGGCATCCACGAAATTGTCTTAACGTTGTTCGAAGCGCTCGCTCTCGTTGTTTTGGTCGTATATATCTTTCTCCAAGGCTGGCGTGCGACTCTGATCCCGTTGCTGGCCGTTCCGGTTTCACTGATCGGAACCTTTGCCGTTTTTCCGCTGCTCGGCTTTTCCATCAACACGTTGTCCCTCTTTGGCCTTGTTCTCGCAATCGGCCTGGTCGTTGATGACGCCATCGTTGTTGTTGAAGCGGTCGAGCATCATATGGAACACGGATTGAGTCCGCGCGACGCCTCGTACAAGGCGATGGAACAGGTTTCCAGCCCAGTGATCGCGATCGCGCTCATTTTGGCGGCTGTTTTTATCCCCACCGCATTCATCCCCGGCATTACAGGGCGCCTCTATCAGCAGTTCGCTGTCACCATCGCTATCTCCGTCATCTTCTCCGCCTTCAACGCGCTCACGCTAAGCCCCGCGCTTTGCGCTCTTCTGCTCAAGCCCAAGAAGGAGAGCAGGGGGCCGCTGGGGCGCTTTTTCGCGTGGTTCAACAGGGTCTTCGGGCGTACCACCAACGGCTATGTACGCGGGTCCGGACTTCTGATTCGCAAGTCCGGGTTCGCGTTGGTCTTCCTTCTTCTTGTCGCAGTAGGCGCTGCTCTCCTTGGTAAACGGATCCCGACCTCCTTCTTGCCGATTGAGGATCAAGGCTATGCCTATGCCGCCATGCAGCTGCCGGACGCCGCCTCCCTGGAGCGGTCAGGCGACGCTGCCGCGAAGGTTGAAAGAACTCTGATGCACGTTCCCGGAGTGGGAGGCGTCACCTCGGTCGTCGGAGTGAACATCTTCAACATCACGCAAAATACCTACAGCACCGTCTTCTTCATCACCCTCAAGGATTGGCAGGAGAGGAGGAAGCCCGACGAACAATACACGGCTATTCTTGCCAATCTGAATCGTACGATGCGCGGCGTTCAGGAAGGGATCGGATTCGCCTTTCCTCCACCTTCGATTCCTGGTATTGGTACGTCGGGTGGAGTAACGATGATTCTCGAAGACCGCTCCGGCAGCAAGGATCTCTCGTTTCTAACGCAGAATCTCAACAAGTACATGGCTGCGTGCAAAGAGCGCCCCGAGATTGCGGCTATCGTTCCCACGTACTTGCCCAATGTTCCGCAATTACATGTTGACGTCGATAGGGCGAAAGTAGAACAGCAACAGGTAAGCCTGTCGGATGTGTATGCAACTATGCAGACGTTCATGGGCGGCCAACTAGTCAACTACTTCAATCGATTCGGTCGCCAGTGGCAAACCTATGTTGAGGCGGAGGGCGACTATCGCACTAACATCGACAATATCGGGCAGTTTTATGTAAGAAGCGCGAATGGCGGCCAGGTGCCGCTCAGCGCCGTTACCACGGTGCGGCGAACGACGGGCCCTGAATTCACCATGCGCTTCAATGAATATGAAGGCGCGCAATTGAACATTTCTGGAGCGCCTGGATACAGCTCGGGCCAAGTCATGGCCGCCTTGGAACAGGTTTTCAAAGAGACTATGCCTCCCGGTATGGGCTACGACTATTCGGGTATGTCCTTCCAGGAGAAGAAAGCTGCCCAAGGCGTTCCCCCGGCAGTCATCTTCGGTCTGTCGCTTCTATTTGTGTTCCTGATTCTAGCCGCGCAGTACGAGAGTTGGAGCCTGCCATTCAGCGTACTGCTTACTACTCCCGTTGCGGTTCTGGGCGCCTATCTGGCCCTCAACCTCCGGAGCCTCGAGAATGATGTCTTCGCGCAGATTGGTCTGGTCATGCTTATCGGTCTTTCAGCGAAGAACGCCATCCTGATCGTTGAGTTCGCGCGATCCGAATATGCGCAAGGTGAGAGCATCTATGACGCCGCACTAGGTGCTGCCCGGTTACGGTTCCGGCCGATCATTATGACTGCCTTCGCGTTCATTTTCGGCTGTGTGCCCCTCTGGGTAGCAACTGGGGCAGGCGGAGTCTCCCGTCAGATTCTGGGCACTGTAGTAATCGGCGGAATGCTGTCCGCCACCCTGATCGCCGTTTTCCTTATCCCGGTAACTTTCTCCGCCGTTGAGCGTGTCATGCACCGCCTCAGCACGGGTGGCAGGGTCACACTCGATGCACCGCACGCTCCCGAAATCGCAATCGAGGAGGATCGGGTATGAGGTGGTTACTTTTCATCGCCTGCACACTAGCACTGACACTTTGCATCGCCGGCTGCAGGGTTGGACCCAGCTATCAGCGGCCGGCTACGACTGCCCCACAAGTCTTCCGTGGGGCAACCGCTTCAGATATCGTCGCCGCGAGTCGTGGCCAGGTAGTCTCGGTTCAAGAATTGTCAACTGAGCGAGCGGAAGTCACCTCACTGGGAGATGAGAAGTGGGCAGAAGTCTTCCGAGATCCAACCTTGCAGCAATTGATCCGGGAAGCCCTGGCAAACAATTATGACGTCAGGATTGCGGCTGAACGCATCCTCGAACAACAGGACCAGGTCGGTATTACCCGTGCGCAACAGTTTCCTACTGTGAGCGGAGGCGGCTCCTTTACGGCGCTGGGCCTTCCGCGCGGTCTGGTAAAGACGCTTAACTCCGGCAGTAATGGCAAAGGTTACACAGCTTCTAGCTTCTACGCTGGTGGATTCTCCCTCTCCGCGGCCTGGAATCTAGACTTTTGGGGACTCTACCGGCGGCAGACTGAGGCGGCGCGCGCACAATTGTTAGCTACCGAGTGGGGACGACGGATGACCATCAGCACCGTCGTTGAGAACGTTGCGACGGCCTATCTTCAGTTGCGGACCCTGGACTCAGAACTCGATATTACTCGACGTACGCTCGATGCGCGGAAGCAGTCGCTGCAGTTGACAGAAAGCCTGGAGCAGGGCGGTTCGGGAACGCTCGCCGATGTTCGCCAGGCAGAACAACTGCTGTACACGGCGGCCGCGGCAATACCCGACTTCGAAAGACAGATCGACCAGGAGGAAAACAGCATCAGCATTCTGTTGGGGCGAAATCCAGGCCCTATTATCCGTCAAGCCTCAGAGATCAATTGGCCTCAGCCGGAGCGGATTCCCGCTGGCATCCCCTCGCAGCTGTTGGACCGCCGGCCAGATATTCAACAAGCAGAAGCAGAGCTGGTTGCAGCAAATGCCAATATAGGAGTTGCCAAGGCGCAGTTGTTCCCGCAGCTCGCTCTCTCCGGAACGGGTGGGACCTCAAGCAGCCAGCTCAAGGGATTGGTCGACGGTAAGAACCTTTATTGGTACGCGACCGGGAACCTGACGCAGACGATCTTCGACGCTGGCAGGCTTCGCAATAATTTGAGGCTCTCCGAGGCGCAGAAGCAGGAAGAGGTACTCGTCTATCAACGGACCATCAAGCAAGCTTTCCAGAGTGTGTCCGACGCGTTGATCGGGCTTCAGAAGTTCCGGGAATTCCGTGAGAACGAAGCGGAGTTGACCGCGTCCGCTGAGGATGCAACAAGGTTGGCAAGGCTTCGCTACAACGGAGGCTCGACGAGTTACCTTGAAGTGCTAACCAACGACACCAACTACTACTCCGCACAACTCACACTAGCCGTTGCCCAGGAAAACGAAGCGATCTCGTTCGTGCAATTGTACAGCGCGCTGGGAGGCGGTTGGCAGGAGTAACCGTCCGGTCCTTGTCACAAGAGAGAAAGCGTTTGCAGATGCTTACGCCCTAAAACCTGTCGAGATCGTTTTCTCGAAACCCGAAGTGCCTGTCGCTAACTATAGCTCTCGAGGTTCGCATCGATCCCTCAAGTCTGGCGATGCGTTGGGAGCCACAAACCGAAGTCAAGGAGAAGAAAAACAATGCCCGTGAAGAATCGTGATGTTTCGCTGGCAATGATGGCATTGATCAGTATCTCGCTTTTAACCCCGCTGCTAAGCGCGCAAAACCAACCAGATGTGTCGAAGTCTGGCCAGTGGCGAATTGCTGGCCAGAATCTCGGTAACAGCCGGAACCAGCCGGAGGAGCACTCAATCAGTTCCTCGAACGTCCAGCGGCTTAGCCCCAAATGGGTATTTACAACGGGTGGAGATGTCTCTGCGACTCCTACCGTGGATGGTGACGCGGTTTACTTTCCCGATTGGAGTGGCAATCTCTTCGCAGTCCACAAGGACAGTGGAGCTCTCATTTGGTCTCATCAAATCTCCGAGTACGACGGGGTTGCGGGAGCTATCTCTCGAGTAAGTCCGGCCGTGGATCATGATCAATTGATTTTCGGGGACATACTCAGTTCCAGCCAAACGCATGATGGCGCAAATGTGATGGCGGTCAACAGAGAAACGGGAAACCTTCGGTGGAAGACACAGGTGGATAGTCATCCAGCCGCAATAATAACGGGATCTCCGGTTATCTTCAACGGTGTTGTGTATGTTGGCGTCTCTTCAAGTGAGGAAACTCTGGCGACCAATCCTGCCTATCCATGTTGCAGCTTTCGCGGAAGTGTGGTGGCACTCGATGCCCGGAGCGGTGCCATACTTTGGAAAACATACGACATGCCTGATAACGGCGGGCAGCAAGGCGGATACAGCGGCGGAGCGGTGTGGCAACCACCCGCGATTGATGCAAAGCGTGGCACGCTCTTCATCGGAACCGGCAACAACTACAGCGCTCCGGCAGATGTGGAGGCCTGCCAAAACGCAAATCCCACCGCAAACTGCGCTGCGCCGGATGATCTCTTCGACGCCGCCCTAGCGTTGGATTTAAAGAGCGGGCGGATCAAGTGGGCAAAAAGGCTGCAAGGCCCCGACACTTTTACAGCGGCATGTTTGACTCCCACCGGACCAAACCCGAATTGTCCGGTGCCTAGCAGTCCGGATTTTGACCTTGGCGGGTCGGGACCTAACCTTGTGGGCGATATTGTTGGATTTGGTCAGAAGAGCGGCATCTATTGGGCATTAAATCCCGACAACGGCGACATTGTGTGGAGTACACCGGTTGGACCGGGCAGTGCTCTCGGAGGCATCGAGTGGGGAACCGCAACCGACGGTCAGGCAATTTATGTTGCGATCACGAACCTGAACCAACTCCCTTACACTCTGGTCCCATCTGGACGGAAGATTACGTGGGGATCGTGGAGCGCACTTGATGTTGCAACTGGAAAGATCCTTTGGCAGACCGCAGACCCGACCGTAGGTGCCCTGGACCTGGGCTCAGTGAGTGTTGCAAATTCCGTCATGTATGCGGGCTCTAATTCAGGGCAAATGTATGCGCTGGACACGATGACCGGAAAAATCCTCTGGAATTTCGCGAGCGGTGGATCGGTGATTGATGGGCCCTCAATCGTGGACGGCGTCGTCTATTGGGGATCCGGCTACAGGATTGGAACCGGAAATAACAAGGTTTACGCGTTTGCCCCAGCCGGCTCGAAGGACTGAGGCAAGTGAGAGCGTAAACCTCCGTTGAACACACCGAGGGCGTCGACGGTGGAAACTCGAAGGCGTTCTCTCTTTTTTGGCAACAGACGTTTCAAGATCAAGTTTACCTGCAGAAGTGTCCGGAAATCACAGATTCCGGACACCTCACTCATCTTCGCGGCGACAGGAGAGCGTAGGCATTACGCTGCTTTGCCTTATGAATCACCTGTTGCGCTCTATCGCGAGGCTATCACAGGTCATCTTCTGGTTGGCAGCCGTCTGACCGGGCCCAGAAGAGCTTACTAAAAGCGCGGTTATCCGAATATCACGCATCAGATGTGTGCGTTCCTCGCCAAACTTTCACGAATACAGGCCAGCAAGGAGAATATGTTGCAATCCGATACGACCTTGACCGAGGGACCTAGAGGGGTGCCAGATGCAAGGTCGCGGACTCAGATCCTTATCGTCGCAGAAGATCGACTCATGCAGAGGGTGCTAAGGAGGACGTTCCGCGACGAGGATTACACAGTCACCATTTGCGGTGAAGCCCGCGCCGGCCTCGGTGCGTTTCGAGCCGAGCATCCGGCGGCGGTCATACTGGACTTGATAATGCCAAACATCACCTGCCGCGAGCTTTGCAAGATGATGAAGGCCGAGCAGCCGGAGACGCCCGTCATCGTCGTGAGCGGCATCAGCGAGGTTGCCGATAAGGTCCCGCTGCTGGAGATCGGCGCGGATGACTACGTGACCAAACCCTTCAGCCCCCGCGAGTTGATTGCACGGGTTAAGCGAGCCCTTAAAGGCCACGGAGTCCAGTAGCTACCATCGCGATCTGCACTGTCGGAGAGTGCGACATCGACTTTGTCAAAATGACGGCTCACCGCATGGGGTAAGCCGTTAGCGCTCACCGTGCATGCGTTCAAACTGTTGAAGTACTTTCTGGACAATGCTGAGCGAGTGCTGAGCCGCGAAGAGACGTTGAACGAAGTGTGGGATACGAGAGAAATCCCACGACCCGCACAGTTGATAACCAGATCTTAAAGCTGCGCACAGCCCGACTCGACCGAGCCACGAGGTATCTACAGACCGTGCATGGCGTGGGCTATAAGTGTGTTCCGTAAGACGCGCTGACTCGTCTCACTGCCTCGAGTCGTACCAGCTTGGCTGCAGGAGTCCATGCAGCCCGGCAATCCCGCCTTCGTTAACCGAATCAACGCCTACCTCATTCGTCGGTGGCAGCGGAAGACGCCGGGCCCAGGCCTCCTGGCGGGAATCGCCATTTACCAGAGGCTTAACCAGCAGGCTACCGCGGAAGCTTATCAGGACATCTACCGTTTGCTGAGCTGGATGGCTTCGGCATGGTGGGTGCGCCTGTTTCTAAGTGAAGACAAATGAGCAAAGGCGCGGCTCAAGGAAGCGACGCATTGGCAATTGCTCGTGCATTGCTCACAAACTGTAATGGTCTTCAATGTCCTTCGGAGCAAACTGCATGAGCGTTGACTCGATCCCGTTCACCGTTGCACCAGCATTCGAGAAGTTGGGAGCAATCTTCAGGTACTGAGCAGGAAAAGTTGAGCTTGGGTTCGGACAACCTGTCGAGGCGGTCTATGTGGTCGGTCGAGAGAGGCAGGTCCAAGGCAGCAAGGTTCGAGTCAAGCTGCTGCATGGCGCGCTCCGATGATCGTCGAGGTCACACCGGGACGGGTTTTGGACCCAAGCGAGCGACACGGCGGCTACCGTGCTTTTACGATCTTTTGCAATTCATCAAGAAGATCGCAAGCCTGATCGGTTAAAGAACCCGTCACATGATCGCCTCGATCGGGCTTCATCTCCCCCCTGTTCGCCCGGGTATATTTCCCTGAAAGGGCTGCCCTTCAGTGGCCCCCAGGGTGTGACTCCAAGCCCCATCTCCTGAGCCATGGGGATCAGCTCTCCTTCCACGGTGCGTTCAACCGCCTGTTGAGGATGTGGAGAAGGCCCGGCAGCAGCCTCAGGCAGCAGAATTGTGAGGACGGATATGGATTAAGGGCCCGCTGCCTAAAGAAGCGGCATTTGATCTGGCTCTGCAAGCAGATTCGAACAATCACGGACCGCCTCACTTGGCCGAAAAACCGCCTTCAACGAAGCCGCTGCGGCGTCGGACGCGTCGCGTGTTGCAGAGCGACAGCGTAGAGGTGATCTGAGCTAAGTTGTGTCGCAGAGAAGGAGGTATCGCCGTGGTCAGCGCGCCGATGAAGCCCGGCGCGGTGCCTGCGCTTCGGTCGATTTACTGTCGTTTAGATAATAAGGGCCTACTCAACTTCCGACCGAATTCAACCTCCGCTTGAGATGGGTCCGTGTCCACCTCTAACGTGGACAATAAATCAGGCGGCAGCATTCCGTGCTGAGGGGTGCCACATTTGGGACATGCTTCGGCTTTCAAGGTAATCTCTGCTCCACAGCATGCACAAAAAGCGGCCATGTCATTTAACCTCCACGATTGCTTGAGTTCTTTGATGAACCCAGGACGTGCAAAGATTCGGGACAGAGCACCGACCTCTGTTCAGACTAGTGTGCAGTCGCCAGAGGCGTCGAAGTTCTGTTGCCGATACCAACCTGCATCGCAGTGTATTTTGGAAAGGCGATCTCTCGTCCCCGACCCAGGAAATTTGTATAGATTGATCGGGTCCCACCGTAGGCGCTCATGACGATTCCATACGTATGCGAGCGGAAGGCGATGCCTACGATAAGCCCGACTAGCTTGAATCCTGTAGCACCTCCGGCGGTCGGGCTTGCATCGCCTACGTCCCTGCGGCCCCCGCTCCCTATCAGGGCCAGTCCTACCGATGTGCCGGTCGAGAGATATCGCGAGGCAGACGAAGTTGCCTTGGCGCCTCCTTCCGAATCGAGTTGAACATTCTGCGCGGAGTCGGACTGTATGGCCTGAAGGCTCGTGTCCACATTTTGAGCGGCTCCTTCGGGAAGAATGATTTCGCGGAAGACGATGCGCAACTGGCCATTACGATGAAGGCTGCGGGCCGGCCGCACCTGCAGCACAGTACCGCGCAGACGCGTTCCAACCGGAAGAATGAGGCGACCCTCGTCGAGCAGTGGCTGCGAGAGCGCAGCTTCCACATCTGCGCCCTTCGCCGCAGTGGCTGAGTTGAGGGGCGTCATCAGGGTTGCATACACGAGGCTCCCCGATGGAGCCTGCGTGCCGATTGAAGAGAGGGTCTTCGCCGCGACTGTCTCGCTTCCGAAGTTAAGAGGCCGCAAGATTTCAGCGGAGTAGAGGGTACCGGCGTCGATGTACTGTGGGTGCACGGGGAGTTGTAAGACTCCATATCGCATCAATCGATGCATCTTGTCAGGCGCCTGGATCTGCTTCATCGCGTTCTGCCATTGCGCTTTTGCCTGTTCCATCTTTTGTGAAGCGGTGTCTTTGACGACGTTCTTCTTGTTATGCTCGCCTGCGCCGGTGAGCCGGATAACCTGTCCCGACCCGGGAACCACGGTCGCGTGCAGGCTCACCTGCCTGCCGTCTGGGAAGACAAGCTCGTCGAATGCGACTCCGATCTTATGTGGCGGTGTAAAGTCAGCATTGAGTACGCTCAACGCCCGCTTCTTCCCTGCGACGGGCTCAACCGCGGAGACTTGGCCGGTGGCTACTGTGCCCACCGGAATGACGAGCCGGTCGAACACATAAACCGGCTCCATCACCCGCCCATGAATGAGTTGCCCTACCTTGCAAACGCGTACTTCTTTGTCAAGTGCAATTTGAAGCGGAGTACCACTAGGGACCGTGAGGGCGATGATCGATTTATCCGCCGATGGGCTTGAAGCGGCTTGTTGAGGCTCCAGTAGACAGGGCATGTTCAGTCCCGGAGAGGGCTCTGCGACGATCAGACCAAAGACAAATACAAAAACTATTCGGATCATCTTGGGAAGACCTCAGGAACGGGAGATACGCACCTGCTGCCGATCGGTTGAGCGTGTCCAGCCATTCCTTGCCTTTACGATGCTTTCTGCGCCACTTCCTTCTGAAGGAATTTCTTAGAGTGCTGTTCAACACCCGCCAACCCGTCGGGCACGAGATGAGTTAATTGAGACTTCCCAAGCCATGCCTGAACTGCACGAAATCCGTCCGAAGCACCACTTGACAGACCGCCCTTCGATATCTGCGGCGCCGGCGTCGAATTCTCTCGCGGCCGCGGTTCCAAGCAGTCAATATCGCTCCGACGTGGCTCGATGACTCGACATGATCTGGAATGCCGACAGCCCAATGGGCGCTTCCAGAAGCCATCTCCTGGGAGCGTGCCTCGGTGATTTTGCGCGAAATGAATATCTCCGGGCGACATGAGCGTTACTCGCGGGTCACGAGATTCTCACGCCACTTTCCGGAAACGCCGTTTTCCGTTCCCGGCTTCAGGTTAAAGCCGACTACTCATCCGGAACAGACGATCCGACAGGGCTTAACGATTACTGACCGACTCCAATGCCGGAGCGCCCGATGAGTGAAGGGTCCGAATATCCCGGATCGGTGGCTGGCCGAAAAAACGGCTGTATTCGCGATTGAATTGGCTGACGCTTTCGTATCCGACCTCAAAGCCTGCACTCGCCGCGTCCAGACCATCCAGAAGCATGTGGCCCCGCGCTGCCTGCAACCGAAGTTGCTTCTGATACTGAAGAGGACTCATCGCGGTCAGCCCGCGGAAATGATGGTGCAGCGTGGACACGCCCATGCCTGCGATTTCTGCGAGATGCTCCACTCGTAGCGGCTTCGTATAATTCGCCCTGATCCAGGCGATCGCTTTTGCCGTCCGGTGGCTCTGATCTCCCAGCGTTGCAATCGCTCGAAGGCGTGTTCCCTCCGCACTGCGAAGGATTCGGTAGATGATCTCGCGTTGAATTAGGCCACTGAGAAAGGGAATGTCCTGCGGCGTCCGCAGCAGGTCCACGAGGCGGCAGCACGCATTGAGGAATTCCACGGTGGTCTCACCGAGCGCAATGCCAGGACTGTTAGACCCCGTCTCAGCCACCTCAATCTCGTCTCGGCTGAGAAGCTCTCGGAC
>Ga0210408_10001650_pt1 | contig 22941 bp, 18 predicted proteins | sample IncBWH4MmetaG_FD_155471 | JGI IMG/M metagenome (GOLD analysis project Ga0210408, IMG submission 155471) | Forest soil microbial communities from Barre Woods Harvard Forest LTER site, Petersham, Massachusetts, United States - Inc-BW-H-4-M | ecosystem: Environmental > Terrestrial > Soil >...
GCGATCTCGCAGAACGTGAGGCGAGGATCCGGCGCCTGGTCGATGCCAACATCATCGGAATTTTCATCACGGGCTTGGAAGGTCGGGTTCTTGAGGCCAATGACGCGTTTCTTCGTCTCGTAGGACATGACCGGGACGATCTGGTTTCAGGTCGGGTACGCTGGACGGACCTGACCCCACCGGAATGGCGCGAACACGACAAGCGCGCGCTGCGGGAACTGTACTCCAATGCGGTTGCCCAGCCTTATGAGAAGGAATTTTTCCGAAGAGATGGCGGCCGCGTACCCGTGTTGATTGGAGGCGCGCTGTTCGAAGCGGGCGGCAACGAGGGCGTCGCGTTCGTCGTCGATCTGACGGAGCGCAGGTGCGCCGAGCAAGCACTGCGGGACAGCGAATACAGGCACCGCCAAATCATCGATACGGTGCCAAGCCTGCTCTGGTCGGCGGGGCCCAACGGCGAACCGACCTACGTCAATCAGCGCATTTTGGACTACACCAGCACGCGACAAGAGGATTTTAGGCACCGTGGCTGGGAGGCATTCCTGCACCCGGACGACCTTGCGGAAACTGCACAGGCTTTCTATCGGGCAGTTCAGAGCGGAACGTCCCACGAGGCCGTGCACCGTGTGCGTCGGTCGGACGGCGAGTATCGTTGGCACCATACTCGTGCTGAGCCTCTGCGCGATCAACAGGGGCGCGTCGTCCAGTGGTATGGCGTGTCTGTTGACATCGACGAACGAAAGAAGGCCGAAGAGCGGCTACGCCGCAGCGAAACCTATCTGGCGGAAGCACAGAGGCTGAGTCACAGTGGTGTGGCGGCCTACAACGAGACGGAAACTCTCTATGGGTCGGAGGAGATATACCGCATCTGGGGGTTCGACCCGGCGCAGGGTGCTCCGAGCCGCAAAGCCGTGTTCCAACGGATCCACCCCGACGACCTGGGCCGATTGAACGCAGAAGTTCAACGCGCGGTGAGCGAGAAAAGAGACTACTCGGCCGCGTACAGAATCGTACTCCCCGACGGAACGATCAAGCACCTCGAAGTAATCGGCCGACCTGCGTTCTCCTCGAGCGGAGAACTTGTCGAGATTGTCACGACACAGATCGACGTGACGGAGCGCAAGCGCGCCGAGGAAGCCTTGCGGGAAAGCGAAGCGAAGATCCGGCGCCTGGTCGATTCCAACATCATCGGAATTTTCATCTGGGATTTTGATGGTCGCATTCTTGAGGCCAACGACGAATTTCTTCGCATGGTGAGCTACGACCGTGAAGACCTGCTCGCGGGCAGCATATGGTGGACAGATCTGACGCCGCCCGACTGGCGCGACAGAAATAACGCAAGGATCGAACGGCAAAAAGGTGGCGGTCGGTTTGAACCGTTCGAAAAGCAATTCACTAAAAAAGACGGTAGTCGTGTGCCCATCCTGATTGGTGGGGCAACATTTGAAGAGAACAGTAACCAGGGTGTCGCCTACGTACTTGATTTGACTGAGCGCAAGCGGGTGGAGGCAGAAGCTCGCGAAAGCGAACAGCGATACCGTGAGGCGCAACTGGAACTCGCGCACGCCAACCGCGTCGCGACGATGGGCCAATTGACGGCCTCGATCACCCATGAAGTGAACCAGCCGATTACGGCGGCGGTCACCTACGCGTTGGCCGCTCGGCGCTTTCTAGGCGCCGAGCCGCCGAATCTTCACGAGGTCGACGGCGCGCTCTCTCTGATTGTCAAGGAGGGGAATCGCGCAGGCGAGGTCGTCGGACGAATCCGCGCACTCATCAAGAAGGAGCCCGCGCGAAAGGACGCCGTAGCGATCAACGATGCCATCCTCGAGGTTATTTCTCTCACCCGGACGGAGGCCGCAAACAACAGCGTTTCGGTGCGGACGCAGTTAGCGGAGGGCTTGCCGCGCGTTCAGGGAGATCGGGTCCAGCTGCAACAGGTCCTGCTTAACTTGATCATCAATGCCATCGAAGCGATGCGCGAGGTCGGCGAACAGGAGCGGGAATTACTCATCAGCAGCCGTAACGAACCGCATGGCGTGTCAGTCGAGGTGCGAGATTCGGGTCCAGGCTTCGCACCGGCGGCTCTTGAGCGGGTGTTCGAGGCCTTCTACACCACGAAACCGGGCGGCCTGGGGCTTGGGCTGTCGATCTGCCGGTCGATTATCGAAGCGCATAATGGACGATTGTGGGCGAGCCATAACGTGCCACATGGCGCTATCTTTCGCTTCATTGCGCCGGCTCATCCGGCCGCCGCATCGTGAGTGGAATGCCGCTTTGGATCGAAGACGTGGCAGACGTCAAGTCCAGCAGACCGGCGATGGAGGTGGCCTTGCCTCGCAAAAGGGCGAAGAGCCGAAAACTTTCGCACATAACTCCTCGTTGGTCGGCTGGCTCACGAAAGAGGTAAGCCATGGCGCATCGGGACCCTTCATCGCGAACACTCAAGCCGACGATTCTCCGGTACGGCATTGCGGTTCTGTCCGTCGCAATCGCAATCGGGTTGGATTTCCTCCTGCTGCGACATTTCGAGGCCATTTTAACGCCGTTCCTGTTCGCAGTCGCGGCGACCGTTTGGTACGCTGGAACTGGGCCAGGTGTGCTCGCAATTGTCCTTTCAGTGCTCAGCCTTAATTACTTCCTGCTACGTCCCACTCTTTCCTTCAGCACAATCAGCTATGCTGATCTCGTTTATTTGATCTTTTGCATATTTTGCGCCTTGGCTGTCGGCTGGGTCAGCGCCGTGCGACGACGGGCGGAGCAAGAGCTTCGTCAGGCCCGCGAGGAGCTGGAGGCCAAAGTGGTGGAACGAACCGCCAACTTGCAGCGGAGCGAAGGCTATTTGGCCGAAACGCAGAAGCTGACCCGCACCGGCAGCTGGGCATGGGACGTCCGTAGCCAGAAGGTGCTCTACTGCTCCGAGGAAATGTTCCGAATTTTCGGACTGGATCCGCAGGAGCATTTACCGACCCGCAAGAACTTTCAGCAACGAGTCCATCCGGAGGATCGCAACAGGGTAGACGAGAGATTTGCGAGGGTGGTCAGCGAAAGAATTGACAGCTTCGACGAGTATAGGGTTTTGCTGCCTGACGGAACAGTCAAGCACGTCAATTCATCTGGGCACCCGGTTCTCGATGGGAACGGGGAGCTCATCGAGTTCATCGGCACTGCGACAGACGTAACAGAACGCAAGCGCGCCGAGGAAGCATTGAGGGAAAGCGAAGCGAAGTTCAGCGACTATGCTGCAACCGCTTCCGATTGGCTGTGGGAAATCGGTCCGGACTACAAATTCACGCTGTTGACTGAGAATGCGTTTCATTCGGATCCGACGCATCGAATCGGCACGTTCTGTTGGGATCACGCTCTCGATCTTGAAACCGAACCAGAAAAGTGGCGGCTTGTTTGGGCAACTCTCGATTCACGCAAGCCGTTCCGCGACTTCGTATATTGCTCGGTAGACGGCAGCGGCTCTCCTATGTACGTGAAGGTCAGCGGCAAGCCAGTGTTTGACGCCAGCGGAAGATTCCGCGGCTATCGCGGCACCGGCACCGATGTTACGGCATTGCGGACAGTAGAGGCAGAAGCTCGCGAGAGCGAGCAGCGATACCGCAAGGTGCAACTGGAGCTCGCGCACGCCAACCGCGTCGTGACGATGGGCCAGCTGACGGCCTCGATCACCCATGAAGTGAACCAGCCGATTACAGCGGCAGTCACCTACGCGTTAGCCGCTCGGCGCTTTCTAAGCGCGGAACCGCCAAATCTTCAGGAGGTGGATGACGCCCTCTCTCTGATTGTCAAGGAGGGGAACCGCGCAGGCGAGGTCGTCGGGCGAATCCGGGCACTCATTAACAAGGCGCCCGCACGAAAAGACGCGGTAGCGATCAACGATACGATCCTGGAGGTTATTGCTCTCACCCGTACGGAGGCCGCAAACAATAGCGTCTCGGTGCGGATGCGATTGGCGGAGGGCTCTCCGCATGTGCAGGGAGATCGGGTCCAGCTCCAGCAGGTCCTGCTTAACTTGATCATCAATGCCATCGAAGCGATGCGCGAGGTCGACGAACGGGAGCGGCAACTGCTCATCAGTACCCGTGACGAACCGGATGGCGTGTCAGTCGAGGTGCGAGATTCAGGTCCAGGCTTCGCGCCGGCGGCTCTTGACCGCGTATTCGAGGCTTTCTACACCACGAAACCGGGTGGCTTGGGGCTTGGGCTGTCGATCTGCCGGTCGATTATCGAAGCGCATCACGGACGATTGTCTGCGAGCCCTAACCTGCCACGTGGTGCAGTCTTTCGTTTCATTGCGCCGGCTCATCCGGCCGCCGTATCGTGAGTGGAATGCCGCTTCGAATCGGAGACGTGGCAGAGGGCGTCCGCGCTAGGCAACGCGACCCGGGTTATGCGGTTTTGTTGGCGTCAGTTGCAATTGGTCGGCCATGCGCGCCAAGTCAGGCAAGGACGATGCCCGCATCTTACGCATGACTTGGCCACGATGAACTTTTACCGTGATTTCGCTTACGCCGAGATCGTGTGCGATCTGCTTGTTTAACCGCCCGGTCACCACGAACGCCATGACTTCGCGCTCTCGCGGCGTCAACGTTTCGAAACGAACGTTCAGTTCCGCCACGGCTCGTTGCTGCTCGAGCCGTGCTCGATCACGGGCGTGACCGAGCTGAATCGCTTCGAGCAAATCCTGCTCTCGGAACGGTTTTGTCAGGAATTCGATTGCGCCACCCTTCATCGCTTGCACCGACATTGGAATGTCACCATGTCCGGTGATGAAGATGATCGGCAGCCGACTTTTGGCACCTGCGAGTTCGCGCTGCAGTTCGAGTCCGCTCTGACCGGGAAGCCGCACGTCCAGCACCAGGCAAGCGGGTCCTTCTGGCTGATCCGCCGCGAGAAATTCGCTCACCGAACCGAGTAGGCTGACCCGAAAGCCCGCCGATCGAAGCAGCATGCCCAGTGAGTCCCGCACTCCCGGATCATCGTCGATGACCATCACTGTTGGCGGTTGCTCGTTGGCCCGTTGCTCTACCACATGTTCCTCATCGACATGCGCATTAGCTTTGCCAGTCCGAGACGGAGCATACCGAGATTATCGGGCGGGCGATAGAGGGGATGACCAGCCCAATTCGGCGCCTGCGGATCGCAGCCATCGGCGAACTGGCCGGTTGAAGTCGGCCAGGTTCTGCGTTTGGGCAGCCAGCTGCCCACCAAAGTCGAACCGACCAGGCTGGCGCCACAACCTTCGTATAGTGCGCACCCTCCCATCTGGTACTCGATCTCTCCGCGAGTTCAATAGTGAGCGCCAATGCGTGCCGGTATGGTGAAGTTCTCCTCCCCCGAGGCCGACCACTCCCCGCGGCCTCCCCTTGCCCCTCCAGCCCGGTCCAGGCTGGAGGGGCTCTTGTCAGCTAACCGGGGCTCGGGGGATATGAAAGACGATGCCTGTGACGCAGCTTGCCGCATCGACCACAGAATTTCTGGGCCTCGAGGCCGATCGTTGAGTTCCTATACAATCGTATAATCGAAGCACGTGGCGGCTGCGCCTAGGCTGGATAAGAAAGAGTTGTCGCGGACGATATCCGTTGTTCCGCAAAAGGTTACCGGTCTTGCCAAGTGCCAAATAGCCAACCGATAGTTGCCATAGTCGATGACGACAAAGCGGTTGGAAACGCAATCGAAGTTTTGATGCGTTCGATCGGGTTGGTTGCCCGGGCCTTTTTGTCGGGGGAGGAGTTCTTGCGCTCACCCGAACTGAGCCGTACCGGCTGCTTGGTTGTCGACTTCGACATGCCCAAGATGAGTGGCCTCGATCTGCACAACAATTTGTCTCGATCCGGCAAAGAGATTCCCACTGTACTGATAACTGCGTATCCCAGCGATGATATTCGTGCCCTCGCGCTTCAGGCTGGGGTCATCTGTTATCTGCCCAAGCCATTCGATGAGAGCGACCTCCTGAATTGTATCCAGATCGCTTTGGATCGCGCAAAGGGAAATGGAGGCGCGCCCTAGTTTGCCGGCGTTACATCAATGGCTACCAGTGCGGCGGATTTGAAGTTCCGATCAGTTCTTCCGCGCGCTCGTGATCGGAACTTCAAATCCAACGCCGCACCAGAATCATGGACTTGCCAATGCTCCTTTGATTCGGAAGTTCGCAAACGAGGATGCCGCGACATGATGCGAACTTCGGAAGCGCTAGGCGCGCGGCAGGTCGCCTCCGCCGGCCCATCGGCGATGCAACTCAAATCACATCGGCATCGCAAGGGCGCGACCGTAAGATCTGTCCGTTATCTGCCGACTGATCTTTGCAACAGGCTGCAGCGGCTGAACGCGCAACGCAGGACAGTTGTGCTGGCGCATGCTGCTCGCGCCGCTCATCGCGGTCGCAGCGGCGCGGGGTTCGGCTCAATCCTCCGCGTTGAGGCTATACCAAGGTTTAACTCGTCCTTTCCAAAGGCGTGGGACGGCCTACGAGCTTCGTTGCGGCCAGCTTTACGCTCGTACAATTGCGGCGCTTGCCGACCGACGGTAGGCGGATGGGGCCGGCGAAATCCATTTCTTTTGGCTGACACATGCATGGTGCCGCGGTTCACAGGAAGCTGAGGTTCGGTCCTTTCGAACTTTCGATTGGCGAGAGGGTGCTCCTGCGCGACGGTCAGGTGCTTCCCCTCGGCGGCCGGGCGCTGGATATTTTGATCTATCTTGCCGACCGTCCGGGTGAGGTCATCGCGAAGCGGGAGCTCATCGATCACGTCTGGTCGGACGTAACCGTAGAGGAGGGGAGCCTCCGCGTCCACGTGGCCGCGATCCGCAAGGCGCTTGGTGACGGCAAATTTGGCAACCGATACATCGCAAACATCAAGGGACGGGGCTACTCGTTCGTCGGCACCGTGGTCTTTCTCACAGGCAATACGGAAAGCAGGAACGACAAGTTCCGTCACCGCGGCAGGCTCCCGGTGCGACCGCTCGTGATGATTGGGCGAGAAGCGGCGGTCGACGAGGTCAGCGACAAGCTTCGAGATGACCGGTTCGTGACACTGCTTGGCACCGGCGGAATTGGCAAGACGACCATTGCCTCCGCTGTTGGCCACGCCGCCGCCGAGCAGTTTGGCGGCGAGGTCTATTTTGTCGACCTGGAAGGCCTCACCGATCCGCGTAACGTTGTGGGGACTGTCGCAACATCCTTGGGATTTGCGCTCCGATCGAAAGACCCTGAAGTGGAACTGGTCGACCTCGTTCGTTCCCGACGGCTTCTTATCGTTCTTGACAGCTGTGAGCATGTGATCGAGGCGGTCGCCTCGCTTGCCGAGCAACTCTATCGGCAAACGGACGAGATCCATCTTCTGACCACGAGTCGAGAATTGCTGAAAGTAGAGGGTGAGCATTGTTATCGGGTGCTTCCCCTCGATGTTCCGCCCGACGGCCCGGACCAGACGGCACATGCCGTGCTTCGGTATCCGGCAGTGCAGCTGTTTGTACGGCGGGTGGCAGCGAGGGCGGGAAGCGTCGTTCTCACCGACGAAGAGGCGCCCTCTGTCGCGGAAATGTGCCGAAAGCTGGATGGTCTACCGTTGGCCATCGAGTTGGCAGCGGGTCAGGTGGCCGCACTCGGCCTCAAGAACACGGTTGCCCGCCTGGTGTCTCGGCCGGAATTGCTGAAACTAAGCCATCGGACGGCAGTCCCCAGGCATAGGACCCTCAAGGCGACATTGGATTGGAGCTACGATCTGCTGTCTGACGCAGAGCGGATTGTCTTTCGACGCATTGCGCCTTTCGTCTGCCATTTCACCCTTGAGGGCGCGCGCGATGTCGCCGGCGAACTCGGCGCGGGCACCGGAGAGATTTTTGACGCGATCGCCGGTCTGGTCGAGAAATCATTGATAGCAACCCAGATCGACGAAACCCAGGCACAGTATCGGTTGCTGGACACGACGCGGGCGTACGCGCTCGAAAAGCTGGAGGAGCATGCCGAAGTCGACATGGCCTTCCGCCGACACGCAGAATACGTCGCCGGATACCTCGAAGCGCAAAGAGTTGAGCTGTTGGCTGCGGCAAGGGCTGAACGAGCCGCAGCCAATCCCAGCCCACAGGGAAGCATTCGCCTCGCGCCAGAATGGAGCGTTGAACCGCGCGGCGATAACCAGATCGTGGGTGGACACCCCAGCGTTCCAACGCATTTCAGCCAGTTGGGTAACATCCGTGCGGCGCTGGAATGGAGCTTCGGGCCACATGGTGACGACGAGATCGCGACGAGGCTCGCGGCCGCTTCAACGCAGCTGTTTCTCGAGCTGTCGATGTTGATCGAATGCCGCATCTGGGCGGAGCGCGCGACCGCTCGTCTCGGGAATCGATTTGCCGTGCAACATGAGCGTGGTCAAGCATTGCTGCCATGGCCTGACCGCGATTGCTGAATGCACGGGAGCCATCGGCCGTGTAAGGAACTGCGCAGTAACCGTCCAACTGGATCAGGAATGAACAAGATCGTCCGGAGTACCTCCGCTACCCCATGGAGCATCAAGAGGAGCAAGTGCCTCCTCATTTTTTTTGCCAGAAAGAGCAATGCTGGAGCACGAAATGACAAAACACGTTGTACAGTTGCCGAATCCCGATGGATCACTGCTTCTTCGCGAATTGAGCCACAGAATAAAAAACGAGCTCACGTCCGCCATATATGCGGTTTCGGCCAAAGCGGTGCATTCGGATAGCGTGGCGGTCAAGGCCGCGCTCCTCGACGTCGTTGACCTCCTGCATCAATGCGCCGATGTTCATCGGGCGCTGCGCATGCCGGATCAGGGACGCCTCACCGATGCCGCGACGTACCTCCAGCAGCTCTGCTTCTCAGTCACGAAATACCGACTGGACCGCCTGGCGATACGTGTCCTGTTTTCGGCCGATGATCTGCGGCTTGAAGGAGAGCGCTGCTGGAAGCTAGGGCTGATCGTATCCGAGCTACTGACCAATGTGGCACGACATGCACAATTCGACGCCAGAGATCCAGAATTGCGAGTGGAGTTGCTGCTTGCAGGCAACGTCGTAAAGTGCAGGGTCTCTGACAATGGCTCGGCAGCTGAATCCATCCGGCGCGGTCGAGGGCTGGCGATCATCGGCGAACTGGCCAGCAGTTTGGGCGGCCGCGTTCATACGTCTTGCGCCGCCGACGGATTTTCCTTTCTTCTCACCTTCCCATTGACTGAGGCCGAGCAACGCACGGCCGGTGCGACCCATGTTGTTTTGAAGCGGAGGAAGATGCGCCGCCCTCAGCAGCTGCAGATGTCTAGAACCGAGGATCTGGGGCTGGCAAGCATCTAGACCTTCGTATCGTCCCGTGACTACTTTGGATAGCCGATGATTACCGACGTCCAATTGAACCGCTGATCGCGATCGTCTTAGGCTGCGTTCGAAAGCGGACGGGCTCATGAAGTCCGACGGTGAAAAAAGGATGATCGACGAACAGCGACGATAATACCGAAAGGAGAGTGTAATGCCCAATGGCTCCGAATCCGGCAGAGCCGCGCGATGCGCAGTATGTGATGGCAAGTTTGGTCTCATCCGACACTACTCGTGGCGAAGGCCGCTCTGTTCCAGGAAGTGCGTGGATCGTTTCAAGGCTCGCCAGGCAAGCGACCGCACTTGGGTGAGCTGGCTCCAAATCGCCCTCCGGCTGCCGGAGAGCCGCGTGAGCGCTCTATGACGTTCCAGATCTCACGACGAGGCAAGAAATATCTAGAAGTAGCACAGACCTTGCTCCGCGCCGCCGAAACTATGACTGACCGAGCGATTGCGGGTCAGCTCAAGGCCCTTGCCGACGACTACCAGCGGCGAGCTGAAAAAGCTTCAGATGTTGATGCCGCCAAAGCGTTGGCTCGATCGGCTGTTAACGCTGAAGGCGCGGACGTGACCTGATGGGCAGCATCACAGCTAACCCGCAGACGCGACGCGTGGTGAACGCTGGGACGCCCGGCGGGCAACCCAGTCACGAGCTTTTTATTCCTTCGTTATCGCCTGCGGAGCTTTCACAGTCAGGGCGGACATCCCACATGAAGATAGGATGATTGGTGTCATCTCATCGTGGGCTGATTGTCTGACCGCGGATCTAACTGATGTCTGGAGCGAATATGGGCGAAATTATTCGATTTGTCCCAAAGTCCGAGCGCGAGCGAGCCCGCCTAATTCGACAGGCCCGCGCGATATACGACAGCATCTTCCCGCCGGCTGACCCGGCCAGCGAGCGGCAGGACAAGGCACCGGTAAGTCATACGGTCAGCGGCGCCAGTGCCCATCGCAGCGACGGGACTCTGCTGTCATGATCAAGGTCATCGCCGTGCTCTGCAGTCTCTCTTCTCCGGCAAATTGCCACGAGCAGACCGTCACCACCTCCGACTTCGCTGAGATCTCGATGCAATCCTGCCTGATGGGCGCGCCGCAGCTCGCGGAATGGATGAAGCAACATCCGGCCGAGCGCCTGGCGGCATGGCGCTGCGTGATCGGCAAACAGGATGGCAGGGGAATTTAGGGTTGAAGGCAGCTGTCCCCGAGATTTCGCGGCCAATCCGATCGTCGCCGAGTTGTCAATGCGAATTATTCTGGATCTGATCCCACGTGAACCTCCCATGCGAGCGGTGTAGCATCGTCAAGCTGGTGAGATCGTCGTCTGCACGCAGATCAATTTCGCGGCGACCCGCTGGCTGAGCTAATTCTGCGGTGCGGCCGGTCTCCCGCGGTATCTGCGCGATCGCCTCCGCGGCCAGCACCGCCAACCTCCCACTTCATTGCAAGGCCAGCACAATGGCCTAACCGACAGGGCGTCAGTTTTGCACGCCGATCCCTATTGCAGGCGGAACGAAATCCCAATCCAGCATGCGCACAATTGTCCAATACGGGCAGCTATTGGACGGCTATGCCCAGAACGACCACGTCGAAATGCCGGGGGCAGGCTCTAGACGCCGTGAACAGTGGGCGCTGCGCAGGCAAGCAGTCGGCGGAAGAAATGCCGCGTGTTAAAGCTTGGGGTGCATTGACGATGAAGATTCTCGCTACACTCCCGGTGAAAGGCCGAGATCTCCGACTTGACCTGTTCCGAGGTGTTGCAAATTGGGGAATCTTCCTGGACCATATCCCCAACAACATCGTGAACTGGGTGACGACGCGGAACTACGGCTTCAGCGATGCGGCGGATCTCTTCATCTTCATTTCCGGCTACACCGTCGCCTTTGTCTTTGCGCGGATGATGCTCGAACGTGGGTTCATCATCGGCGCGTCGAGGCTGCTGAAGCGTGTCTGGCAGATCTATGTCGCCCACGTCTTCCTTTTCGTACTCTACCTCACCGAAATCGGATATCTCGCGCAGAGCTATGGTAACTCCGGTTTCACCGATGAATTCAACATACGGGGCTTCCTGGAAAATCCGGCGCAGTTCTTGTTCGAGGGGCTGATACTTCGCTTCAAGCCGGTGAACATGGATGTGCTGCCGCTTTACATCGTGCTGATGGGTGTTTTCCCGCCGGTGCTATGGCTGATGCTGCGCAGACCCAACCTGACGTTGGCCGCTTCGGCGTTGCTCTATTTGATGGCCAGGCACTTTGGCTGGAACGTTCCGGCTTATCCAAGTGGCGTCTGGTATTTCAATCCATTCGCGTGGCAATTCCTGTTCACGTTCGGGGCCTGGTTTGCGCTCGGCGGATCGGCACAGGCGATGCCGTTCATTCGATCGCGTACCGCGTTGGTGCTTGGCACCGCCTATCTTCTGTTCGCTCTGATCATGACAATGGCCGCCCGGTTTGACGAGCTGCGGTCACTGATCCCGCCGGAGATCTACGGCGCCTTCAATCCGAACGACAAGACCAACCTCGCGCCTTATCGCTTGCTACACTTTGTTGTGTTCGCCTTCTTTGTCGTTCGTCTGCTGCCACGCGATTGGCCGGGGCTGGAATGGCGGATCTTTCGGCCCGCAATCAAATGCGGTCAGCAGTCGCTTGAAGTCTTTTGCACCGGCATTATTCCTTTCCTTTGCCGCACATTTCGTGTTGGTCGAGATTTCCGGCGCCATCTGGATGCAGATCGTGGTCAGCATCGTCGGTATCGCGATGATGACCGCGCTGGCGTACTACCGGTCTTGGTCGAAGAACGCTGACAAGGCACCGACGAAGATCAAGCCGATCGTCGCAGTGGCAGGTTGAGAGGCACCTGGGAGTCCCGCTTCCTGCGCGGCAAAATGCAGCAGTTTTATTCAAGACCTGGCCCCTGATAAGGGGCGAGCTTGTCCCACTCGGACCCGCTCATCGTCCGCCTTCACAAGTGCCAGGCTGCGCGAGGCTTGGGGCCGGTGTCGTGCGGTACGAGGCAGACCAAGCGATCCGCTCACTTAGAATGGCGGACGCCGAGACGGCCGGAGGAAGACAGATCGAGGGAGGCCGCTATGGTGGGAAGGCTGATTCAGACCACCAAATCAGCTTATCAATATCCTTTGATTTTCAAGCAATTGTGGCACACGCCGCGCGTGCAGGCGCCGGATCAGGAGGTCGTCTACCGCGATCTGAGACGCTTCACCTATCTCCAGATCAAGGAACGGATAGGCCGGCTCGCGTCGGCGCTGAGCAGAGCGGGGGTTGTGCCCGGCGACACCGTGGGCGTCCTCGAGTGGGACAGCCACCGGTTTCTCGAAGCGTTCTTCGCGATCCCGATGATGGGCGCCGTGTTGCAGACGGTGAATGTTCGTCTGTCACCCGAACAGATTGCCTACACGATCGATCACGCTGGCGCCTCGACGCTTCTCGTCAACGATGAGTTCGTCGGATTGGTCGAGGGGCTGAAGGCCCAATTGCCGAAGGTCAAACGGCTGATCGTGATGTCGGACCGGCCTGCGCCGCAGACTGGCAGTCTGTCCTTCGTCGGCGAATATGAGAGCCTGCTTGCTGCGGCTGCGCCTGACTACGACTTTCCTGATTTCGACGAGAACACCCAAGCGACCACGTTCTACACGACCGGCACGACCGGGCTACCCAAGGGGGTCTATTACAGCCACCGGCAACTCGTGCTGCATTCGATCTGCGGCTTGGCGCTGTTCGGTATGGCGGAGCAGCAGGGACGCTTTTCGCGCGACGACGTCTACATGCCGATTACGCCGATGTTTCACGTTCATGCCTGGGGTTTTCCCTGGTCCGCCACGCTCGCCGGCGTCAAGCAGGTCTATCCCGGACGCTACGAGCCGGCGATGCTGGTCAAGCTGATCAAGAGTGAGGGCGTTACCTTCACCCACGGCGTGCCGACCATTCTGCAGATGTTGCTCGACGCCGCCGCCAAGGTGAATGTCGATCTGAAGGGCCTCAAGATGGTGATTGGCGGTTCGGCCTTGCCGAAGGCGCTGGCCAAGCGGGCGCTTGCTGCGGGCATCGATATCTTCGCGGGCTATGGGATGTCGGAGACCGGCCCACTTGCCGCGGTGTCCCATGTTCGATCGAAGGACCTCACCGGCGATCCGGACGGGGAGGTTGAGTTCCGCGCCAGGGCCGGCATCGCCGGGCCGCTGGTAGATCTGCGCATCGTCGACCCCGACATGAATAACGTGCCGCATGACGGCAAATCCGCCGGTGAGATCGTGATACGGGCGCCATGGCTCACCCAAGGCTATTTCAACAATCCCGAAGGCTCGGAGGAGCTTTGGGCCGGAGGCTACCTGCATACCAGTGACATCGCCGTGGTGAGCCCGGGCGGTTACGTCCACATTACCGACCGCCTGAAGGATGTGATCAAGACCGGCGGTGAATGGGTATCATCTCTGCAGATCGAGGACCTGATCACGCAATGCCCGGGCGTCGCGGAGGCAGCCGTTATCGGTGTGAAGGATGACCGGTGGGGCGAGCGTCCGCTCGCGCTGGTCGTCAAGAAGCCGGCGGGTTCGGACGAGGTGACCGACGTGGCTGTGAAGCAGCACCTCAAGGTGTTTGCCGACAAAGGCGTCATCTCCAAGTACGGGATCCCCGAGAAGGTGATCTTTATCGCCAGCCTTCCCAAGACCAGCGTCGGCAAGATCAACAAGAAAGAGCTGCGCGAGCGGTACGGCGACTAGCTGCTCGATTCTGACGAATGCCTCAGGGAGGAAAACGTGAGCAATCTCACCCTTGCGGAGCTGGGCGAACGGGTTGGACAGGAACTCGGCGTCTCTGACTGGGTCGCGATAGACCAGGCGTGTATCGACGCGTTCGCATCGTGCACCGGCGATCATCAATGGATCCATGTCGATGTCGAGCGGGCCAAGCGGGAAAGTCCGTTTCGCGGTCCCATCGCGCACGGCTATCTGACCCTGGCGATGGTGGCTCCGCTGTCCATGCAGATTGGCGTCATCCCCAAGGATGTCGCGGCGGGTCTGAACTACGGGATCGACAAGGTACGCTTTCTGGCGCCGGTGCCTGCAGGCGCGCGCGTGCGGCTGCGCGTCATCCTCGCCGGAATCGAGGCGAAGGACGGCGGACAGGCGATCATGAGGACCCAGAATACGCTGGAAGTTGAAGGATCGGAGAAGCCCGCGCTGATTGCCGAAACACTGGCACTGCTCATTCCGGCGACGGGAGCAAGATAGATGGGCAAGGATGATCACGACCGTTCCCCATTGATGGAAGGGATCACCGACGACGCATCCCGAAATACGCTGGCGTTGAATCCGCTCGTTGCGATCCGCAGCCAAGACCTGGTCGAGAGCGCGGGCGTCCTCTTCAGGGCCATCGTCAACGAACCGAGGGTCGCGGCCGAGCAGTGGCTCTTCTTCCTGGGCGAACTGGGCTCCATCATGACTGGCAAGTCGGAGCGTGCGCCCAAGGCAGGCGACCGGCGGTTCGCCGATCCCGCCTGGAAGGACAGCCTTTTGCACAGCGGGCTGCTGAAGGCCTATCTGGCCTGGGGCGAGGCGGTCAACGCCTTGGTCGACAAAACGAGCCTCAGCGATATCGACAAGGCGCGGGTGCATCTGGTGACCGAAATCCTGGTCGATGCTCTCGCTCCGACCAATGCGTTGCTGACCAATCCGGCGGCGGTACGCAGGTTCGTCGACAGCGGCGGTCGCAGCGCCTGGCAAGGGCTGAAAAACTATCTCGACGATCTCGTCAAGAACCGCGGAATGCCGTCGATGGTCGATCAGACCGCCTTTCGTGTCGGCGAGAATGTCGCGACCACACAGGGTGCGGTGATCTTCCGCAACGAACTCCTGGAGCTGATTCAGTACCAGCCTACGACGTCGAACGTCTGGAAACGGCCGCTGGTCATTACGCCGCCCCAGATCAACAAGTACTACGCGCTGGACCTCTCGCCCGACAAGAGCATGGTGCGCTTCCTGCTCGAGAGCGGCATCCAGGTTTTTTGTGTCAGCTGGCGCAATCCCACGGCGGAGCATCGCGACTGGGGGTTAGACAGCTATGTCGCCGCGCTCGATGAAGTCGTCGATGTCGCGCGCGAGGTGACCGGCAGCGACGATATCTCCATGCTGGGATCTTGTTCGGGCGGCATCACGTCGACGGCCTATGTCGCGACGCTCGGCAACGCGGCGGAGAAGAAGATCAGGAACATGGTGCTCGCCGTCTGTCTGCTCGATCCGAACACGGCCGAGGAGAGCGCCTTCGGCTGCCTGATGACGCCGGAGACCATGAACCTGGCCAAGGAGGCATCGCGCGTCCGCGGCATCGTCGACGGCCACGATCTGGCGCGGATGTTCGCCTGGATGCGGCCCAACGACCTGATCTGGAACTACTGGGTCAACAATTATCTGCTCGGCAATCAGCCGCCCGCGTTCGACATCCTGTTCTGGAACGCCGACACCACCCGGCTTCCGGCCCGGCTGCACCGCGATTACCTCGATCTCTATTTTACCAACCCGTTCGTCAATGCCGGAAAGCTCCGCCTGAACGACAAGACCGTCGATATGACCGGAACGAAGGTCGACACCTATGTCATTGCCGGCGTGACCGACCACATCACGCCGTGGAAAGGCGTGCACAAGACTGCCCAGATCATGGGCGAGGGGACAACCTTCGTGCTTTCCAACAGCGGCCATCTCCAGAGTCTCCTTAATCCGCCGAGCAATCCAAAAGCCTCCTTCATGATCGGGACCGTCAACCCCGCCGGGCCGGACGCCTTTCTGGCCGCAGCCGAGAAGCGGAAGGGAAGCTGGTGGCTCGACTGGCGCGATTGGCTGCACGCACGATCGGGCGAACAGGTGGGCGCGCCCGCCTCGCTTGGCAGCGAGCGCCACCCCGTGATTGTGTCGGCGCCGGGGACCTACGTCTTTGACTGACAACCTAACCAGTGCAGACCATTCGGGCCGAGAGCCTGAGGCGGGCCCGACGCTGGCAAGGCCAGGCGAGATCGTGTCGCGGCAAATCGCGATTGGCGGGCGGTCGCTTCACGTTGCGATCAAGCATGGCAGCGGCAGAGAGCCGCCACTGCTGCTGTTCAACGGAATCGGCGCCAACTGGGAGCTGGCGCGGCCCTTTCTAGAGGCACTCACAAGCACGACCGCGATCATTTTCGACATACCCGGCGTGGGCGGCTCGCCAAGGCCGCTCCTGCCATATCGCCCCTCGACGCTCGCGCGGCTGGCCGCCGGTCTCGTTGCAGAGCTCTCTTATGCGGAGGTCGACGCCGCCGGCGTGTCCTGGGGCGGCGCAATCGCCCAGCAATTCGCGCATCAATATCCAAAGCTGTGTCGGCGTTTGGTGCTCGCAGCGACGGCGCCCGGGGCCACCATGGTGCCGGCTAGCCTTTCCGTGCTGTGGAAGATGGCGACGCCACGGCGTTACATCGACAAGGATTACATGGGCAAGGTCGCGCCGGACATCTATGGCGGTGCTTTCCGCAAGGATCCATCCGCGATTGCTTCCCACGCGGACGCGATCCATGGCGCGCGCAACCTCGGTTACTTCTACCAGTTGCTCGCCATGGCGGGATGGACGAGTCTGCCGTGGCTGTGGTCATTGCCGCAGCCGACGCTTGTCCTGATGGGCAGCGACGATCCGCTGGTTTCGCCGATCAACGGCCAGATCCTGGCACGACTGATCCCGAACGCGGAGCTCCGCATGATCGATGACGGGCATCTGTTCATGGTAACGCGGCCAGCCGAAACCGCTGGCTTGATCGAGGCATTTCTGGCTGACGAGACCAAGCGTGTCGAACCGCAAGCGGACCTGCTTTCGCGACTCGTCAGCGGGACGAGGCGCCTCTTTTTGACGCAAAAAGGGCGGTGAACAGACTTAAGAGTGCATCAGTTGCTAAGCCTCACTGCTCCTAGGGAGGAACCCATGGCGAGCCCACAGGTGACACCAGCTAGAAAGACGGACTACACACCGCCCCCGGTCAATGGAGATTTTTACCGGATCGCGGGTGTGCTGAACGATAAGGAACGCGCGCTGCTCGGGCGCGTTCGCGAGTTTATGGAAAGCGCGATTGCACCGGTGATAGAGGACTACTGGGCCCGCGATGAATTTCCCTTCACGATGATCCCGAAGATGGCCGAGGTCGGCATCGGGGGTATTGGCTACAGCGGCTATGGCGCAGCGGGCGGCAGCTGGGTGTTGAACGGCCTTGTCGCGATGGAACTGGCCCGGGTCGATGCATCAGTTGCGACGTTCTGGGGCGTCCACACGGGGCTGTCGGCCGGCTCGATCTATTTGTGCGGAGACGAGGAGCAGAAGCAGCGCTGGCTGCCGCCCATGATGCGCTTCGAGAAGATCGGCTCATTCGGTCTGACGGAGCCGCTGGTGGGGTCGGCGACATCAGGCGGAATGACGACAACCTGCCGCCGCGAAGGCGAAAGCTGGATCCTCAACGGCCAGAAGAAATGGATCGGCAATTCAACCTTCGCCGACATCAATGTGATCTGGGCGCGCGAGGAGGGTTCGAACCAGGTCAAGGGCTTTGTCGTGGCTAAGGACAATCCCGGTTTCTCGGTCGAGAAGATCAAGACCAAGATGGCACTCAGGGTCGTGCAGAATGGACTCATAACCCTGAACGACTGCCGGGTGCCAGAGGCGGATCGTCTGCAGAATGCCAATACGTTCAAGGATACGGCGAAGGTCCTGAGAATGACGCGCACGGGGGTGGCCTGGTTCGCCGTGGGCTGCCAGATGGGAGCATATGAGCATGCGCTGCGCTATGCGACCGAGCGGACACAGTTTGGAAGGCCAATCGGCGGATTCCAGCTCGTCCAGGATCTGCTGGTACGTATGCTCGGCAACGTCACGTCGACCCAGGCGATGATGCTGCGCCTGGCCCAGCTTCAGGACGAAGGGGTGATGCAGGACGAGCATGCATCGCTTGCCAAGGCCTTCTGCACGGTCAAATGCCGCGAGACCGTCGGTTACGCGCGTGAGCTGCTCGGCGGCAATGGCATTCTCCTCGAAAATCACATCGGGCGCTTCGTGGCCGATGCGGAAGCGATCTACTCCTATGAGGGCACCAGGGAGATGAACACGCTGATCGTCGGCAAGTCCATTACCGGGCTGAGTGCCTTCGTCTGACGCAAACGCAGGGCCGCCAGGTGATGTCAGAACCTGGGGGTGACTCTTCCTCCGGGATCAACTCGGGGAATGCCCGCGCTCACGTCTGGCCATTCGCCTGACGATTCCGGCCACTCCGGATGAATCGCCTGACCCCCTCCCGATCGAGCACATATTCGGGGATCGCCCGTGTGACATCCGTGTCGCGCACCAGCGTCAGCGTGCGGTTGTCCAGGATGAGCCACCGACCATCGACGCGAGCCGCGACTTCGGCATGATCTTCGTCAGGCAGGACGTTCCTCACGATGACGATCTTCACGTCGTCTTCGGACAGGCCCGCTTCCAGCAGCGCAGCATATTTGACAATGGCGTAGTCTTCGCAGTCACCCCGATTGGATTGGAGAGTCTCGAACGGAGCGCTCCAATGGTCCGGAATGCCCCATTGTGTCTCATCACTGACGGGGCTGATGGCGAGATCCACCGCTCTGTTGATCAAGCCGACACGCGCACGGCCGCTTCGGTGCGCGCCCGTCGCGCTGATATCGATGAGTCTTTGCGCTGCGGCTGGGCAGGGTCCGTTGGCGCGGCATCGCGCGAGAGTTTCGAATTCCTGTGCGAGGTCGGCCTTCACGCTCGTCCACTTTTCCAGGATCGCGCCGCTGGCCACCGGTTCCGTTTCCATACCGAACAGCCGAGCGGGTTGCCCGTCATGGCTGATCGTTGGATCGGACAGCATGGAAGCCTTGTTGGCTGCGTCACCGACGGGTTTGTCATGTTGCACGTAGTTGGCAGGCTGAACGTAGCGAGGCGCTGCGAAATCGTCGGCGGGTTGCAGTGGCTCGGACATTTGGATGGAGCCGATCAGAAGGACACCCATGCACGCGAACATCGTCCAGAGACTGCCGCCTTGATGCATCGCGGACTGGCTTGAAAAGTGGGCTGACATCCAGACGAGCCTCTTGAACGAAAACGGCCAACCTCGCTCAGCTAGTGCGGGAATGCCGGAGACCAAGCGGCTTACAAGCAACCCTGCCTGCATCGATTTGCTTGTCTCCAGCTCGGCGCTCACGGGTGCCTTCACGTGCAGTTCACAGCCTCGTGTCTGGTTCGGCCGCGATAGCCCGAGAGAACGCCCTTCTCGCAGGGTCGAAAGGGCGATCGTGTTTGCGAAAGCCCAATGTCGAGCAGGCTTCGGTCTCGCGCCGAAGCACAGCCATCCCAGCAGCGACAATCGCATTCAAGATAATAGCCGGCATTCGCGTCACAGTCACGGTCGAGCCCTGACGGAGTCCGTGTCAGGCAGCCATGAAGGTGCGAGATGTCTGAAGCTGTCGTGAAATCTTCCCGAAGCACGGTCGCGCGTGGCGTGGTCGGTCGTCTCTTCGTTCTCGAGCTGAATGCCGGATGCATCCACGTCATGAACACCGATGGCTCGGACCGCAAGACCATCGTGACGCGCTGCCATCTCCCGGACGGCATCGTCGTCGATGTCGAGGCAGGGCACATCTACTGGACCAACATGGGTGTTCCCAACCTGGACGACGGTTCCATCGAGCGCGCCGACATCGACGGCAAGAATCGCAAGGTGATCGTCCCGCAGGGAATCACTCATACGCCGAAGCAGATCATTCTCGATAAGAAGGGCGGCAAGCTCTACTGGTGCGATCGCGAGGGTATGCGCGTCATGCGCGCCAATCTCGATGGTTCGCAGATTGAAACGTTGATTGAAACCGGTCGTGGCGAGACCGACCGCCGCGACCAGACGCGATGGTGCGTTGGGCTGACGATCGATCCCAGGCACGAAAAGATCTATTGGTCGCAAAAGGGTCCCGATAATGCCGGGCGCGGTTGCATCTTCCGTGCCAACCTGGAAATTCCGAACGGGGAGCGCCCTTCCAGCCGCTCCGACATCGAGGTGTTCTTCGATCAGTTGCCGGAGCCGATCGATCTCGAACTCGATCACAAGAACCGGGTTCTCTACTGGACCGATCGCGGCGATCCACCGCGCGGGAATACGGTGAATCGCGCCTCGATCGACAACAAGCCGGCTGAGCCGGAAATCGTGCTCACCCATTTGATGGAAGGGATCGGAATCGCGCTCGATGTTCCGGGCGACCGCATGTTCGTGACCGATTTCGCCGGCTCGGTTTACTCCGCGCGGCTCGATGGATCGGGCGAACGCAATTTCCTCTACGCACAAGGCAACCTCACCGGTATCGCCTATGCCGAAGTCTGACCAACGCATTGGAGAATTGACATGACCGACACCAGGCCCATTCGCCGCATCGCCATCATCGGCACCGGCGTGATCGGCGCGAGCTGGACCGCGCTGTTTCTCGCCAAGGGACTGCAGGTCGTCGCGACCGACGTCGCGCCGAACGCAGAAGCCGGGCTGCGGAAGTTCGTGGAGGCCGCCTGGCCGGCGCTCAAGCGATTGGGCCTTTCGCCTGGAGCGTCGCAGTCGAACCTGAAGTTCTCGGCCGCGCTCGCGCAAGCGGTCGACGGAGTCGATCTCGTCCAGGAGAACGGGCCCGAGCGGATCGAGTTCAAGCAGAAGCTCTATGGACAGCTGGACGAGCTGTTGGCGCCCGACGTGATCATCGCGTCGAGCTCGTCGGGGCTCACCATGAGCGAAATCCAGAAGGGCGCGGCGTCCCATCCGGAGCGCTGCGTCATCGCCCATCCGTTCAATCCGCCGCACCTGATTCCGCTGACGGAGATCGTCGGCGGCGCAAAGACCTCGGAAGCGACGATCCAGCGCGCCGCGGAATTCTACACGTCGATCGGGCAGCGGACCGTGCGCGTCAACAAGGAGATGCCCGGCCACGTCGCCAACCGCCTCCAGGCCGCATTGGCGCGCGAGGTTTATTACCTTGTCGCCGAAGGTGTGGTGAGCGCCGCCGACGTCGACACCGCCCTGTGCTGGGGCCCGGGCCTGCGCTGGGGCGTGATGGGCAACATGATGCTCAACCATCTCGGCGGCGGTCCGGGCGGCATCGAGCACTTCTTCCAGCAGTTCTCTGGCCCGATGACCGCCTGGTGGAAGACCCTCGGCTCGCCGGTGCTCACCCCGGAGGTGCAAAAGAAGCTCATCGACAGCGTCCATGCCGAGGCCGGATCGCGCACTATCACGGAGCTGGAGGCGGAGCGCGACGAAGTCCTGCTGGGCCTCATCGAGTTGCGCAACAAGGCTGCCAAGTCGAGCCAGCCGAAATTGACCATGCCGGTTGGTTGAGACCATGCGTCAAATCTGCGCGGCGCCGTAGCCGTGATGGACCTGAAGAGTCGTTGACCGTTTCGATGTCGGACGACCTGGACGCGACTGATCGATCGACTGATCGATCATCCGACATCGAAAAACTTTCCTGGCTTTCAAAGCCGCAGTGAACGGAGATTCCGAATGCCCACAGCCACCGCAGCCTCCAAGACCGCCGCGGCGAAGCCGCTGCCTGCGCCGAACGGCGATTTCTATGAGCTGGTCGAGCTTCTCACGCCTGAGGAAAAGGCGCTCGTCAAGAAGGTGCGGACCTACATGGAGACCAAGGTCCGGCCGATCATCAACAAATACTGGGCCGATGATGCGTTTCCATTCGAGCTGCTACCCTCGTTCAAGGAGCTCGGCCTCGGCGGCCTCGGCTACGAGGGCTATGGCTGCGCCGGCGGAAGCCAGAAGCTGTTCGGTTTCGTGGCGATGGAGCTCGCACGCACCGACGCGTCGTTCTGCACCTTCTTCGGCGTTCACAGCGGCCTCGCCATGGGCTCGATCTATCTGGATGGGTCGGAGGAGCAGAAGCAGAAATGGCTGCCGCAAATGGCCCGATGGGAGAAGATCGGATGCTTCGGCCTCACCGAGCCCCTGGTCGGCTCGGGAACGAGCGGCGGGATGACCACCACCGCCAAGCGTGAAGGCGACACCTGGATTCTCAATGGACAGAAGCGGTGGATCGGCAACTCGCCATGGTGCGACATCTCGATCATCTGGGCGCGCGACCTGGCCGACAATCAGGTCAAGGGCTTCATCGTCGAGAACAAGTCGACGCCCGGCTTCAGCGTCGAGAAGATGGAGCACAAGATCGCGCTCAAGGTGGTCCAGAACGGCCAGATCACGCTCAAGGACGTGCGGGTGCCGGAAGCCAACCGCCTGCAAGGCGGCAACTCGTTCCGCGATACCGCGCGCGTGCTGCGGATGACGCGGTACATGGTGGGCTGGGCCTCGACGGGCATCCAGATGGGGGCGTACGAGGCCACGCTCAAATACACCCAGGAGCGACTGCAGTTCGGCAAGCCGATCGCGTCGTTCCAGATGGTGCAGGATCTCCTCGCCAAGATGCTTGCCAACCTGACCGCGTGTCAGTGCCTGATGCTGCGCCTGGCGCAGCTCGACGATGAGGGCAAGCTGACCGATCACCAGGCGGCGCTCGCCAAGGCGTTCTGCACAGCCAAATCGCGCGAGACC
>Ga0210408_10001651_pt1 | contig 22940 bp, 20 predicted proteins | sample IncBWH4MmetaG_FD_155471 | JGI IMG/M metagenome (GOLD analysis project Ga0210408, IMG submission 155471) | Forest soil microbial communities from Barre Woods Harvard Forest LTER site, Petersham, Massachusetts, United States - Inc-BW-H-4-M | ecosystem: Environmental > Terrestrial > Soil >...
GTCGATCGCCGTCCAGCGCCCCGCCGTCGCCCGGGTCCCATTCCACGTGGATCGCAGCGAGCGCCTGCTGGGCCTGCCAGGTGCTGCGGGCGACCACCGCGATCCCCGGTGCGCCGCCGGCGCCGCCCTGGTAACGGGAGATGCGAATCACGCCCGGCATTTTTTCGGCCTTGCCTGGATCGAACGAGCGCAACTGCCCTCCGAACAGGGGGCAGCTGCGAACGGCCGCGTGCAGCATCCCGGGTTGGCGCACGTCGATGCCGTATTCGGCCTGCCCGCTCACCTTGTCGGCGCTGTCGATGCGCGGGACCGAACGGCCGATCAGCCGAAACTGGGCGGGCGGTTTCAGCTCGATCGCGGCGGGCGGCGCAAGCTGCGCTGCCGCGGCCGCCAATTCGCCGTAACCGAACGCGCGCCCCGTGCCGTCGGTGACCGCCCCCTCCCGGGCCTGACAAGCCGCGGCCGGCACGCCCCAGCGCCGGGCAGCGGCCTCGATCAACATCTGGCGGGCGGCCGCGCCGGCCTGGCGCATCGGAAGCCATGCATCGCGCACGCTGGAGCTGCCGCCGGTGATCTGCAGGCCCATGTCGCGCGCGACCTTGGAAGCGAACCACTGCGCCAGGCGCGGGCCCAGCGCGTCGGCCCGGTCAGGGTGGAACGCCATGTTCTGCGCCATCACCGCGACGTTGGCGTAGATCGAATCGTCGGCAGCGGCAAGGACGCGCACACGCGCCAGCGGCACCTCGAGCTCCTCGGCCACCAGCATCGCAAGGGCCGTGAACACGCCCTGCCCCATCTCGCTGCGGGGAACGACCACGCCGACGGCTCCGTCCGCCTCGATCCGGACCCAGCCGTTCAGAGCGACCGGCTGCGTCGGCGATGCGCTACCGAGCCGGCTCGCGGGGGGCGCGACCGCCCAGCCGACGATCAGCGCCCCGGCTCCACCCAGTGCAGACAGCAGGAACGCCCGTCGCCGCAAAGCCGTTCCTTCCGGCAGGTCCCGACCTCGTACAATTTACGGCCTGTACGTCCCCGCGTCGACCGGCGCGGGCAAGAAAACCATAACAGGAGACCTCCAATGACTTTGTCGTTTGTCCGTCGCGCCGCCGTGGCCTTAGCCGCCGCACTGTGCGCAACGAGCGGTTTTGCCGCCAACGTGCTGTCCTTGAAGGAGAAGGTCGAGTTGTCGGCTCCTCCCGAGAAGGTCTGGGACGTGATCAAGGACTTCAACGGGTGGCAGAACTGGCACCCCGCGGTTGCCAGCACCGAGATCACCGCGGGCAAGGGCAACACGCGCAATACCATCCGGGTGCTGACCCTGAAGGACGGCGGCAAGATCAACGAAACGCTGGTACGGTACCAGGCGAAGGTGTTCTCTTACACCTACCGCATCAACGACAGCCCGCTGCCGGTCACCGACTACGTCTCCACGCTGCAGGTCAAACCCAACGGGTCCGGCTCGATCGTGCTGTGGACCTCGCACTTCAAGGCCAAGGAAGGCACGCCGGACGCCGACGCGCTCAAGACGATGCGCGGGGTCTACCGGGCCGGTCTGGACAACCTGAAAACCATGGTGAAGTAGGAAGTTAGGTGGAAGGGACCCTAACGGCCCCTCACCCCCAGCCCCTTTTCCGGCCTTCGGCCGGAAAAGGGCTAGGAGGAAGAGAACGAGGGGGCTGGGCAAGCCCCCTCGTGCTCCCCCAGCCAATGTAAAGAAAGGGGAGAGGGGAGCCACATCGGAGCTCATCTTCACCCCTGGGCAATCGTCTTCGCCTTTACTCCAGCTCTTCGTACAGGGCGAGGGTCAGGAACTCGGCGAACTGTTCGCTGGTCGACATGCTCTCGAAGATCCGTGCGGCCCGGTCGTAGTTGGCCGGGTCGCCCTCGACCACCTGTCTGACCTTGGCGAGCTCCTCCGGAATGAGCGCGCGCACCAGCTCGACCGTGACCTTGCGGCCGTCCTGCAGCCGCCCCTTGGGCGAGCGGATCCACTGCCACACCTGCGAGCGCGAAATCTCCGCCGTGGCCGCGTCCTCCATCAGATTGTGGATCGGCACGCAGCCGTTGCCGCCGAGCCATGAGCCCAGATAGTGGATGCCGACGTTGATGTCCATCCGCAGCCCGGCCTCGGTGATCGGGGTCTCGGGCTCGAAGCGCAGCAGATCGGCCGCGCTGACCCGGACGTCGTCGCGCTGGCGGTCGATCTGGTTGGGCCGATCGCCCAGCACGCGCGTGAACTCGAGCATCGCGACCTGCACCAGCCCCGGATGCGCGACCCAGCTGCCGTCGTAGCCGTCGCCCGCCTCGCGCGCCTTGTCGGCGCGCACCCCGGCCAGTGCGCGCTCGTTGGCGGCCGGATCGTTCTTGATCGGGATCAGCGCGCTCATGCCGCCCATGGCGGGGGCCCCGCGCCGGTGGCAGATCTTCAGCAACAGCAGCGCGTAGGAGCGCATGAACGGCGCCGTCATCGTGACCAGCGCGCGGTCGGCCAGGCAGAATTGTGAGTCGCTGCGGAACTTCTTGATGCAGGAGAAAATGTAGTCCCACCGGCCCGCGTTCAGTCCGGCCGAATGCTCCCGCAGCTCGTGCAGGATCTCGTCCATCTCGAACGCCGCCACGACCGTCTCGATCAGCACGGTCGCTTTGATCGTCCCGCGGGCGATACCGAGCTCGTCCTGCGCCAGCACGAACACGTCGTTCCACAGGCGCGCCTCCAGGTACGACTCGACCTTCGGCAGATAGAAGAAGGGACCCTGGCCGCGCGCGGCGAGTTCGCCTCCGTTGTGGTACATGAACAACCCGAAATCGAACAAGCCGCCCGAGATGCGTTCGCCGTCGATCAGAACGTGCTTCTCTTCCAGGTGCCAGCCGCGCGGCCGCACCAGCAGGGCTGCGGTCTTTTCGTTCAACCGGTACACGCGCCCGTCGGCCGAGGAAAACGAGATGCGGCGGCGGATCGCATCCATCAGGTTGATCTGACCTTCAATCTGGTTGTCCCAGTTCGGCGTGTTGCTGTCCTCGAAGTCGGCCATGTAGGCATCGGCGCCCGAGTTCAGCGCGTTGATGACCATCTTGCGTTCGACCGGTCCGGTGATCTCGACTCGCCGGCATTCGAGCGCCTTGGGCAGCGCCGCCACGCGCCAGGCGCCGTCCCGCACCGGGCGCGTCTCGGCCGGGAAATCCGGCCGCTGCCCGCGGTCCATCTGCGCTGCCCGTTCGGCGCGCAAGGCCAGCAGCTGGCGGCGGCGCGGCTCGAACGCGCGATGCAGCTTGACCAGGAACTGGAGCGCTTCCGCAGTCAGGACGGCGTCGAAACCCGGCTTGATCGGCCCCTTGACGACCACCCCTGCCTGACCCGTCATGGCTTGCCTCCCGCGAGCAACTGAAGTGCGAAATCGACCGCGTCGTTCAGCGTGCGACCGGTGCCATCGGGCCGGCTGCCGAGCCGTTCCATCGGCGCGGCCGAACGATTGACCCAGTAGCTGCGATAACCGTACCACTTGGCGCCGATCGCATCCCATCCGTTGCTGCTGATCAGCAGCAGCTCCGCGGCCGCATGGCCAAGCGTCATCGGACCGAGTTCGTACACGGCCGGCGCTGTCTTGTACGCGCGCGCCTGGTCGGCCGACAGCAGCACGTCGAAGAAATCGTCCAGGCCGGCGCCGTGCAGCGCGTCCTCGAGCTGGCCGGGGTCGCCGTTGGTCAGCACGCCGACCGTCACGTCGGCCGCCACCAGGCGCTTGAGGGCCGGAATGGCGTCGGGATGGGGCGCAAGCTGCGTGAACTCGTGCATCAACAGCCCGCAGCCGGCTGCGTCCAGCGGAAGATGCAGGGCATCGCAGGCGTACTGCAGCGCGTCTTCCACCACCTGCGTGAACGGCACGTAGCGGCTCGACATCGTGCGCAGGCGCGAGTACTCGAGCTGCTTGTCGCGCCACAGTTGCGACAGCACCGACCCGTGGCCGGGAAACAGCTGGTCGGCTCGCGCGGCGACCGAATGCACGTCAAGCAGGGTTCCGTACAGATCGAACAGAACCGCGCTCAATGCCTTGGCCATGGCTGGTCTCCTTTTCGCCGCTTCGCGCCGCAGTCCGTACCGCGATCAGTATATTGTGGAGCGATCCCCGTCCGGCCCGGCTCCGATTACACGCAAAATCGAGCCAGGTCCAGCGTCGAGCGCCGTCCCAGCGAGGCGCCATTTTGCGAGAGCCAGACGTCGGTCTGCGTGCGGCCCTCGGTCCGAAGCCGCAGCAGGAACGGCAAACTGGTGTTCAGCGTCTTTTCAACATTCAGCTGGCTCACTTTCTCGTCGGCCTCGATCAGGTGCAGATTCAGACCGGTCAGCCGCTGCTCCAACCGGCCGCGCAGCATCCGGGACCGCAGTGCCGCGCGCCGGCTCAGTGCGATATCGCGCATTTCAGTCAGGAACGCCGTGTTGAAGTGGATTTCGGTCAGGCGCGAGCGAATCGCATCGGCGCTGGTCGGCGTGGCAGGCCGCTGCAGCGGCAGCAGCAGCACGATCAGCAGATCCGGACTGTGGCATTCGTGGATCAGCGGATAGACGGCCGGATTGCCGGTGTAGCCCCCGTCCCAGTACGCTTCGCCCTCGACCAGCACGGCCTGATTCAGCGCCGGCAGGCACGCCGAAGCCAGCAGATGCTCGGCCGTGAGTTCGTGCTCGCGGAACACCCGCAGCGCCCCGGTTTTCACCTGAGTCGCCCCGACGAACAGGCGCACCGGGCTGGCCTGGCGGATGCGCTCGAAGTCGAACAGACGCTCGATGATCGAACGCAACGGATTGATGTCGAACGGATTGAGCTGATAGGGCGAGAAAAACCGAGTCAGCCCGAGCAGGAACTTGGAGGGCGTCGCGATCAGCCCGGTGGGTGGTTCGCTCGCGGGCGAGGCCTGTACCGGGTAGGAGGCGCCGCCCACCGCGGTCCAGAATGCTTCGAGCTTTTGCCGGGCGCCCTCCGCGCCGCCCTCGGCCAGCCCTTGCGTCAGCGCCAGGGCGTTCATCGCCCCGGCGCTGGATCCGCTGATCGCCTCGAACTTCAGGTGTGGCTCTTCGAGCAGACGCTCCAGCACGCCCCAGGTGAACGCGCCCAGGGCGCCCCCACCCTGCAGGGCCAGGTTGATCGTGGGCCGAGGCAACGGAGGAACGCCCGGTCAGCTCGTGGCCGAAGTAGTCTGTGTAAACCCGAGGCAAAAGAAAGCCGCCTTAAGGCGGCTCCAAAGTCTTCGTATTCTATCTTCGTGTTGTTCTGGAGGCGTCCCCAGGTTCCTCGCCCCGCCCGTCTCCCTCCGGCGCTCGCGCGCAATTCTCGAAGAGCGGCGCAGCATAGGGCGCCATCTTGCCCTTCACAAGACGCGATGCAACCACACGTTGCTTTCGCACAACGAAGAGCGAGACGCTTGCTCAGGCAGCCTTTCGCTTGCCGGTCGTGGCGAAGAACTGCTCGTCTTCAGTGGACCCGGACAAGGCCGTCGTGGAAGACTGGCCGCGCTGCACCGTCTGGGTGACCGCATCGAAGTAGCCTGTTCCCACTTCGCGCTGGTGCTTGACGGCGGTAAAGCCCATCTCGGCGGCTGCAAACTCCGCTTCCTGCAGTTCGACGAAGGCGCTCATCTGGTGGCGCGAAAAACCGTGCGCGAGCTTGAACATCGAGTAGTTCAGGCTGTGGAAGCCCGCCAGCGTGATGAACTGGTACTTGTACCCCATCGCAGCGAGCTCGCGCTGAAAGCGCGCGATGGTGCCGTCGTCCAGATGCTTTTTCCAGTTGAACGAGGGCGAGCAGTTGTAGGCGAGCATCTTGCCCGGGAACTGGCGATGGATCGCCTCCGCGTAGGCCTTGGCGTACGCGAGGTCCGGCTTGCCGGTTTCACACCACACCATATCCACGTACGGGCAGTAAGCCAGGCCGCGCGCCACGGCCTGCTCCAGGCCCGCCCGGGTGCGATAAAAGCCCTCGACCGTGCGCTCGCCGGTCAGGAACGGCCGATCGTTCTCGTCGACGTCGCAGGTGAGCAGATCGGCCGCTTCGGCGTCCGTGCGCGCGATCAACAAGGTCGGCACGCCCAACGCGTCCGCTGCCAGTCGTGCCGCCACCAGTTTCTCGACCGCTTCGCGCGTCGGCACCAGCACCTTGCCGCCCATGTGACCGCACTTCTTGACCGAAGCGAGCTGGTCTTCGAAGTGCACGCCGCTCGCGCCAGCGGCGATCAGCGCCTTGGTCAGCTCGAAGGCGTTCAGCACGCCGCCGAATCCGGCCTCGGCGTCGGCGACGATCGGAGCGAAATAATCGATGTATCCAGGATCGCCGGGATTTTTCCCTTCCATCCACTGGATCTGATCGCACCGGGTCAGCGCGTTGTTGATCCGCGACACCACCGATGGCACCGAGTTCACCGGGTACAGCGACTGGTCCGGGTACATCTCGCCCGCCAGGTTGGCATCGCCCGCCACCTGCCAGCCCGACAGGTAGATCGACCGCAGCCCAGCCTTGACCTGCTGCATGGCCTGGTTGCCGGTCAACGCGCCCAGCGAACTGACGAAAGGCTCCTCGTTGAGCATCTGCCACAACCGCTCGGCCCCGCGCCGTGCCAGCGTGTACTCGAAAGCCACCGAGCCGCGCAAGGCAACGACGTCCTCGGCGCCGTAGCCGCGGCGGATTCCCTTCCAGCGCGGATTCTCGGTCCATTCCTTTTGCAGGCGCTGGGCCTCTTGCTTGCGAGCGGTCATGGGTTCTCCATCATCAGGTAACGGGAGGGCTCTCATCGACCGGGTCCGCCGCGTAGCCATGCCGACCGGATCGATGACGAGGATGCTAGGGAATCCGGCGCGCTGCAGCAAGTCTCATATCATATATAAGACAATATTTTTTATCATTTTAGTTCAACATATTATGCATCTTATTCCATGATACGAAAACACTTTCTCACTTCTGAAACGGGGAGTATTGCCCCGCACAAGGCGTAATTTCACATTGCGGAACGCGCTTCAGGCACTGAAACGTCCACGCCGGGCCGAGACGCTGACCCGGGGACGCCGGGCCGGATGTGGATAATGGCAACTGCCAAAACCGGAACGCCCCATGCGTCGCAACCGATTCATCTCCCGCGCCCGCCATCAGGCCGACGCGGACACGCTCGCCAAGCTGGCCAAGCGATTGTCCGAGTCCGGCAGCCGCATCGAGGACCGCCTGTGGGAGCGGCGCCTGGTCGAGCTGGTCAACGACCGGCTGGCGCGCGGCTTCGGCGACGCGGTCGAGGCCGCGCTCGACGAGCTGGGCACCGAACATCCGCGCGCCTATGACGATCTGGCGGATCTTGCCGAATCGTGCGCGGAAAGCACCACGGTGGAGATCGACGGCAAGCCGCACGATGCGCTGCTGCTGGCGGTTCCGATCCTGGCGTGGTCGCGCTACCGGCTGCCTGCGACCACGCTCAGCCCGTCGCTGGTCGACAACGTGCTGGTGCATGTGGTGGGCCACCTGGCGCCTCGCGGCGCGCATTGCGCGGTGGCCGATTACATGTTTTCGATCGATCAGCTGCCCGAGTCGCTCGGAGAGGTGCGCGACACCGCCGATCAGATGTTCTCGGCAGCCGTGCAGGACGGCCGGCTGAAAGTGGACGCCAAGAGCCTGCGCGAGCCGATCGCGATGCTGGCCGATGCCCGCTATCTGCTGTCGGCCATCGTGGTGCCGCAGGGCAGTCCCCTGTTCCACTGGCAGCAGACCGGCGTCGATCCGGACTCCAAGCTCAGTGCGATACAGGCATTTCGCGACCAGGTCGACAGCGTGCTGGCGCCCGTGATGACCGGATGCAAGTTCCGGACGCTGGCGCCGAACGCATTCCACGCGGCGCTGCGCCACGGGGACCGCGAGCTTCGGGAGTTCTCGCTCGAAGCGGCCGTTTCCTACCTGAAACTGTCGTTCGACCTGTCGCCGTCGGCGCTGCAGGCCACCATCGCCCCGTACGAGGAAAAGCGCGAGCGCGCGGCCCCGGAGATCCGGATCGGGATATCACGCGCCGGGGAGGACGACTTGGTGATCGAAGGCGTGGTGTGGCCGCTGCTCGGCGACGACGAGGAGCGCTCGCTCGAGGAGATCGAGGCGGCCTTGCGGCGGCTGGGCGTGGTGCGGCTGGTCACCCACGCGCACCGCTTTCCGCTGGAGTTCTGCGACGACTGCGGCGCGCCCATGTTCCCCAATGCGGCCGGCCACTCGGTCCACACGGAGTCGCCCGACGAGGGCGAGGAGCAGCCCTCGGTACCGCTGCATTGAACGACGATGAGCGCCCCTACGTGCATGGCTACGGCCAACACGAGAGCGCGCGTCTGCAGGATCAGGCGGCCACATTGGCCGATCTGCTGCATGCCGACACCGGGTACCCCGACGGCAGCTCGGTGCTCGAAGCCGGCTGCGGCGTTGGCGCCCAGACGCTAGCGCTGGCGCGCAGCAGTCCGGGCGCGAATATCGTTTCCGTCGAGATCCGCGCCGACTCGATCGAACAGGCCAGGGCCAGGGTGCAGGCGGCCGGCTTTGGCAACGTGCAGTTTCATCAAGCGGACCTGTTCGCGCTGCCGTTCGGCCCGGAATCCTTTGACCATGTGTTCGTCTGTTTCGTACTGGAGCACCTGTCGGATCCGCTCGGGGCCCTGGCCGTATTGAAGAAAGTGCTGCGGCCCGGCGGAACAGTGACCGTCATCGAGGGAGATCACGGGTCGGCCTACTTCCATCCTGACAGCGAGCCGGCCCGTATCGCCATCCGCTGCCTGGTCGACCTTCAACGCGCGGCCGGCGGCAACGCCCTGATCGGGCGGGAGCTTCACCCGCTGCTGCAGCGGGCCGGTTTCGAAGCGGTGCGCGTTTCTCCGCGGATGGTGTACGTCGATTCGAGCCGGCCCGATCTGGTGGACGGCTTCACCCTGAAGACGTTTACCGCGATGATCGAAGGCGTGCGCGAAGCCGCGATCCAGTCAGAAATGGTGAAGCCGGAATTGTTCGACGCGGGGGTGCGCGCGCTTCACAGGACTGCCCAGAACGACGGCGTGTTCTGCTACACCTTCTTCAAGGCGCTGGCGCGGAAGCCGCTAATACACAGATACAGGATCTGACATTCATCTGCACGATCACGGTGGAGGAGCGCTCACACGGCGCATTCCCACTCAAGAGACCACCGATACCCTTCGACGAGACCGATCTTCAAAATGGCACAACGCAGAACCCACCAGAGCCCTTATCGTCGCAGCCATCAGCGCGCCATGCTCCGTGAAGGCGCAGGGCAGTGCGCCGGCCGCCGCGACCGATGTTTGAGATCACAGATTGTGATCTCAAACCGGCGAGCTCCACCGCCGCAAGCTGGAACATGAATCTGCGGGAAAGCGCCCCACGTTACGCTTGACCGCCTGCACGTCCTGACTCTACGTCGATCGCCTCCGAACACGCGGCCGCGAGCGCCGCCAGCCCCAGTAGCGCAAGCTTTATTTGCATTGCCGATCAGTGCACGGTCCGCTCGAACAGGAACGCCCCGTCCTTGAAATCCACCGGGACTACGTCCTTCGGGCCGACCTTGCCTTCCAGCAGCAGCTTGGCGATCGGGTTTTCGATCTGCTGCTGGATGGCCCGCTTCAGCGGTCGGGCACCGTAGACCGGATCGAATCCGACCTTGGCCAGCTCGGCCACCGCCGCGTCGCTGACGACCAGCTTCAGGTCCTGCGCCGCCAGCCGCGCCTCCAGGCGCCGCAGCTGGATCTTCGCGATCGCTTCGATCTGCACCCGGCTCAGCGCCTGGAACACGACGATCTCGTCGATCCGGTTGACGAACTCCGGCCTGAAATGCTTGCGCACCTCGCCCATCACGGCTTCCTTGATCAGGTCCGGGTCCTGGCCGGTCATCCGTGTGATCTCGTGCGAGCCCAGGTTCGACGTCATCACGATCACCGTGTTCTTGAAGTCGACCGTGCGCCCCTGTCCGTCGGTCATGCGGCCATCGTCGAGCACCTGCAGCAGCACGTTGAACACATCGCTGTGCGCCTTTTCGACTTCGTCGAGCAGGATCACGCTGTAGGGCTTGCGCCGCACCTGTTCGGTGAGCTGGCCGCCCTCCTCGTAGCCCACGTAGCCGGGCGGCGCGCCGATCAGGCGCGCCACCGAATGGCGCTCCATGTATTCGGACATGTCGATCCGGATCAGATGATCTTCGCTGTCGAACAGGAACTCGGCCAGCGCCTTGCACAGTTCGGTCTTGCCCACGCCGGTGGGCCCGAGGAACATGAACGAGCCGTACGGGCGGTTGGCATCGGCCAGCCCGGCGCGCGAACGGCGGATCGCATCGGACACCAGCCGCACCGCTTCGTCCTGCCCGACCACCCGCGTGTGCAGGTACTCTTCCATCTTCAGCAGTTTTTCGCGCTCGCCCTGCATCATCTTGGCCACCGGGATGCCGGTGGCGCGCGCGACGACCTCCGCGATCTCCTCGGCGCCGACTTCCTTGCGCAGCAGCTTGAACTCGCGCTTGCCGCTGCCCGACTCGGCTTCCTTCAGCTGACGCTCCAGCGCAGGCAGCTTGCCGTACTGGATCTCGGCCAGCTTGTCGAACTGGCCCCGGCGCTGCAGATCGGTCATCTGGGCCTTGAGCCGGTCGATCTCTGCCTTGATGTGGGCCGCTCCCTGCACGGCGGCTTTTTCGGCGCGCAGCACCTCGTCCAGGTCGGCGTATTCGCGCTCCAGCCGCTTGATCTCGGACTCGATCAGCTCCAGCCGCCGGCGCGAGGCCTCGTCGTGTTCCTTCTTGACGGCCTCCCGCTCGATCTTCAGCTGGATGATGCGCCGGTCCAGCTTGTCCATCACCTCGGGCTTGGAATCGATCTCCATCTTGATGCGTGCGGCCGCCTCGTCGATCAGATCGATCGCCTTGTCCGGAAGGTAGCGGTCGGTGATGTAGCGGTGCGACAGCTCGGCGGCGGCCACGATGGCCGGATCGGTGATCTCGACGCCGTGATGCAGCTCGTAGCGCTCCTGCAGTCCGCGCAGGATCGCTATGGTCGCTTCCACGCTCGGCTCGTCGACCAGCACTTTCTGGAAGCGGCGCTCCAGTGCCGCATCCTTCTCGATGTACTTGCGGTATTCGTCCAGCGTGGTGGCGCCGATGCAGTGCAGCTCGCCGCGCGCCAGCGCGGGCTTGAGCATGTTGCCGGCGTCGATCGCCCCTTCGGCCTTGCCGGCGCCCACCAGCGTGTGGATCTCGTCGATGAAGACGATCGTCCTGCCTTCGTCGGCGGCAATCTCCTTCAGCACCGCCTTCAGGCGCTCCTCGAACTCACCCCGGTACTTGGCCCCGGCCAGCAGCGCGGCCAGATCGAGCGTCAGCACGCGCTTGCCCTTCAGGGTCTCGGGCACTTCTTCGTTGACGATGCGCTGCGCCAGGCCCTCGACGATGGCCGTCTTGCCCACGCCGGGCTCGCCGATCAGCACCGGGTTGTTCTTCGTGCGCCGCTGCAGGATCTGGATCGTGCGGCGGATCTCGTCGTCGCGGCCGATCACCGGGTCCAGCTTGCCCTGGCGCGCGCGCTCGGTCAGGTCGATCGTGTACTTTTTGAGCGCCTCGCGCTGCTCCTCGGACTCGGCCGAATCGACGCTGGCGCCGCCGCGCACCGCGTCAATGGCCGCCTCCAGCGCCTTGCGCGTCAGCCCGTGCTCGCGTGCCAGACGCCCGGCCTCCCCCTTGTCCTCGGCCAGCGCCAGCAGGAACATCTCGCTGGCGATGAAGGCGTCGCCGCGCTTTTGCGCTTCCTTGTCGGCCTGGTTCAGCAGCCCGACCAGGTCCCGGCCGACCTGCACCTGGCCATCGCTGCCCTGCACCTGCGGCAGGCGCTTGATGGCCGCATCGAGCGCGGCCACCAGCGGCCCGACGGCCGCCCCGGCCCGCTGCAGCAGGGACCTGGCCGCCCCGTCGGTCTGGCGCAGCATGGCCGCCAACACGTGCACCGGCTCGATGTACTGATGGTCGTTGCCCACCGCGATCGACTGAGCGTCGGAGAGGGCTTCCTGGAACTTCGTGGTCAAGCGGTCCTGTCGCATGGCAACGCGTCGTCTCCAGCAGTGATCCGGAGCTTTAGTTTGGGCGTTTGCAGGCCGATTTCAACCGCGGGCCACCGGTACGAGCGGCCGCGCCCACGCGGGCGGAAAGGTCAGCGGGCCGGGCGGCCCGGCTAGGAAAGCGTCGGTTGGCCCGAGAAATCAAGCCACCGCTGCGCAGCGAAGTCGTACAGCTTGCAGGCCCGCGCCGTATCGAAGTACCAGCGCCAGGAGAATGCCTGCACCACGATGCGCCCCGGCAGCAGCTGCTCCAGCCGGGCCTGCGCCCGCTTCAGGCGATACAGCGGGATCGACATGTCCAGGTGGTGCGCCGTGTGCTCCATGATGTGATGCATCAGCGCCCCGAAGCCGCGGCGGAACGTCAAATGCACGGTCGTGCTGACGGCCGGGTTGGACTGGCTCCAGGCAGATTTGTCGGCGAACCAGCGGATCGACGTGTGGGTGTGATGCAGATACACGACGAAGCCGATCATGCCGTTCCAGAAAATGAAGGGCACCACGAACGCGACCAGCAGCAGCCAGGTGACCGATTGGCCCGTCGCCGCGGCGGTGCCGACGACCGCGCCGATCCACGTCAGGCCGGCCAGCAGGGCGAGCGCGCAATCGGCGAAGAAGATCGGCCGGCGGCTCGGCATGTGCCGCTGGCTCGGGAAGAACATCCGCAGCCACCAGATCTCGACCAGGTAATACAGCCACGGCGCCCAACCGCTGCGGTAGATGCGCTCCAGACCGCGCCGCCAAGCCGGCATCGCCGAAAATTCCTCGGCCGACTTGGGCGCCCACACGAAGTCGAAGCCACGCAGGTTGGTGTAACCGTGGTGCACCACGTTGTGCCCGACTTCCCACAAACTGTACGGGGTCAGCGACGGCAGGAACGCGATTCGCCCGATCCAGCGATTCAGCCCGCGATGTCGCGTGTAGCTCTGGTGGCACGCATCGTGCCCGATGATGAACAGCCGCCCGATCACGAACCCGCAGGCCAGTGCCGACAGCAGCTTCAGCAGCGGGTTGGTCAGCAGCAGCGCACCGGCCAACGCCGACGCGTACAGGCCGAGGTCCAGCAACAGCAGTGCGATCGCCAGGGCCGTGGAGCGCTTCACCAGCGGGGCGAGGTCGTTGCGCAATTGCTTGCGCGACGGCACCGAGCCATGCGCCTGGCGCGCGGCGCGCGCGCTGGTCCGTGCGGTCGTCTGCTCTACGCTCATCGAGGGTGTCCAGCCATCGGATCAAACCTGTCAATTGTAGCTCACACCAGTGCTCGCACCGTGGCCATTCCAAGAGCCGTTAATCCAAGTGACCCGGCCAGATGCGCCCCGGCGGTCGCGAGCGCCCACGACATCTGTCCCCGCGACATCAGCGTGACAACTTCGGCCGAGAACGTCGAAAAGGTCGTCAGACCGCCCAGAAATCCGGTGATCGCGAACAGGCGCCATTCGGGCGCCAAGGCCTGGCTGTGCGCGAAAAACGCGACCGCGACACCGACCAGGTAGCCGCCGAGCAGGTTCGAGGTCAGCGTACCGAGCGGCAGGTTCGCAAGCAGCGGGTTCAACCTCAGGCCCAGCCACCAGCGCAGCCACGCACCACAGGCGGAGCCCAGGCCGACCGCGGCGAAGGCCATCCACGCCGATCCCTGCCGCATCACTTGCGCGGCTCGTGGCGTTGCCACGCTGCCCGCGCCTGCTCGTCCGAGCCGCGCGCCTCGACCCAGTGCGAGCCCTGCGGCGTGCGCTCCTTCTTCCAGAACGGTGCGTCGGTCTTCAGGTAGTCGATCAGGAACCGGCACGCCTCGAATGCGTCGTGTCGATGCATGCTCGACACGGCCACCAGCACGATCTGCTCCAGCGGCGCGATCGTGCCGATCCGATGCACGATCAGGCAATCGATCAGATCCCATCGCTGCCGGGCCTGCTCGACGATATCCTGCAGGGCGCGCTCGGTCATTCCCGGGTAGTGCTCCAGCGTGATGTCCAGCACCTGGCGGCCGTCGTTCACGTCGCGCGCCAGGCCCACGAAACTGGCGATGGCGCCGACGCGCGGATTCGCGCCCCGCAGCCGCGCCAGTTCGGCGCCCACGTCGAAATCCTGCGCTTGCACGCGTACCGTCATCGGCGTCGTCCGGGCCGCCTCAAGATCAGCCTCCGGTCACCGGCGGAAAGAACGCCACCTCGGCGCCATCGCGCAGCTGCGTGGCATCATCGGCCATCGCCTGATCCACCGCGGCGCGAATCGGCCGCACCTGTGCGAACGCCTCGCTCCACGGTGCCCCGCGCTGAGTCAGCCACGCGCGCAGATCCGCGACCGTGGCGACACGGGCGGGAACGTCGATGTGCTCGCCGGAGGCGCCGATCGCGTCGCGCAGGCGCGCGAAATACAGAACGGACAGTTTCACCCGAACAGCTCCGAAAACGGTAGATACCCGACTTCGTCCCCGCGCGCGATGCGCCGGCCGGCGGCGACGTCGGCCAGTCCATCGGCCCAGGCCGCCGACGTCAATACCGCCGAATTCTGCACCGGGAACGCTTCCAGGGCGCCCTGCGCGGTCACGCGCACCCGCAGGAATTCGCGCCGTGGTCCGGGTCGCTCGACTTCGAAATCGGCGCGCATCGGGATCGCACGCGCAACGGGCTCGGCCGCGCCCTGCAGCTTCAGAATCAGTGGCCGCGCCAGCATCGCGAACGTGACCAGCGCCGAGACCGGATTGCCCGGCAACCCGATGAACGGGACCTCGCGCACCCGGCCGAACGCGAAGGGCTTGCCCGGCTTGATCGCGATCTGCCACAAATCGATCGAGCCTTCGGCCTGCACGGCAGCGCGCACGTAGTCGGCTTCGCCGACCGACACGCCGCCCGAGCTCACCACCAGGTCCGACTGGCCGGCGGCGTTCAGCACGGCTCGCCGGGTCGGTTCGAGCTGATCGGGCACGATCCCCAGGTCGACCACCTCGCAGCCAAGGCCGCGCAACAGCGCGCACAGCAGGAAGCGGTTGGAGTTGTAGATCCGGCCCGGCGGCAGCGGATCGCCGGGCATGGCCAGCTCGTCGCCGGTGAACAGCACCGCGACCCGCAACCGGCGAACCACCGGCAGCCGCGCCAGGCCAACCGAGGCGGCCACGCCCAGGTGCGGCGCGCGCAGCCGCGTGCCTGCCGCCAGTACGCGGGAGCCAGGCGCGATATCCAGGCCGACGGGCCGGATGAACTGGCCGGGCCGGGGCCTGGCGAGCACGCTGACCCGGTCGCCCTGCTGCTGGGTATCCTCCTGCGGCACGATCGCGTCGCAGCCGTCCGGGATCGGCGCCCCGGTGAAAATGCGCGCGGCCGTGGCGGGCGCCAGCGGCGCGGCGACCTGCCCGGCCTGGATCCTCTGGGACACGGGCAGTGCTGCCGGGATCGAAACCAGATCGGCGGTGCGCACCGCGTAGCCGTCCATCTCGGAGTTGGCCAGCGGGGGCACCGCCACGCTCGATACGACCGGCTCGGCCAGCACCCGTCCGAGCGCATCGAACGTTGCGACCCTTTCGGTCGGCAACGGCGCCATCGGCTGCGCCAGCAGCCGCTCGACAGCCAGATCGAGCGCAATCATCGGTCGATTCCAAGTTGCCGGACGATGAACGCGGCGATGGCCGCCACGTCATCGCGTGCGAAGCGCGGCAGCGCGCTATCGATCGGATCATCGCACACGATGGCGATCGCCTCCGCCTCTGCCTCCGCCGCGGCTGCGGCGGAGGCAGAGGCGGCCTCCGTAGCCTTGGCGAAGGAGGCCTCGTCAGCGCCCACCTGGCGCCCTCGAACCTCGATCCGCGCAATCGATCCTTCGCTGCGGAAGCCCTCGACCAGGACGAGGTCACACGGCGCCAGCTGCGCCAGCAGCTGCTCCAGCTGTGGCGGCTCGCCGCGCAGCTCGGTCATCAGCGCCCAACGCTGGGGCGCCGCCACCAACACCTGTGCGGCTCCGGCTGCACGCAGCCGGAACGAGTCCTTGCCGGGTCGATCGAGGTCGAATCCGTGGTGTGCATGCTTCAACGCGGACACGGTCAGCCCCCGCTGCGTCAGCAGCTCAATCAGGCGCTCGATCAGGGTCGTCTTGCCGGACCCTGATGGGCCGATAAAACCGATCACCTTCAAACCGTGTGTGCCTCGATGTAGCTTCGGATCGCGGCCACCTCGGGCGGCATCGTCTGGAAGCGCTGTGGACGCGCCAGCACGCCCGCCAGCTCAGGGCTCAGCAGCGGGGGCCGGCCGATCGCCTCGGCGATCGTCTCGGGAAACTTCGCCGCCTGCGCCGTCTCCACGCAGATCATCGGAATTCCGGACTCGCACCGCTCGCGCGCGACCTTGATGCCATCGGCCGTGTGGGGATCGACGATCCGCCCGCTCGCCTGGTGGACCGACCGGATCGTGGCCACACGGTCCGCATGCGTGCTGCGCCCGGAGGCAAAGCCGCAGGCCGCCGCGCCCGACCACTGCGCGGTCTGCGTCAGGTCGAACTCGCCGCGCGATTGCAGCTGGCTCCACAGATCGCGCACCCGGTTGGAGTCGCGCTCGACCAGGTCGAACACGAACCGCTCGAAGTTCGACGCCTTGGAAATGTCCATCGACGGGCTGCTGGTGGCCAGCGTCTGGCTGCGGCTGCGCACGCGGTAGCGCCCGGTGCGGAAGAACTCGTCGAGCACGTCGTTTTCATTGGTGGCCACCACCAGGCGGTCGATCGGCAGTCCCATGCAGCGGGCGACCCAGCCGGCCAGTACGTTGCCGAAGTTGCCCGATGGCACGCAAAACGACACCGGATCGCCGTTGCGCGCGGTGGCGGCGAAGTAGGCACTAAAGTAATAGACGGTCTGCGCGGCCACGCGCGCCCAGTTGATCGAATTGACGGCGCCCAGCCGGTGGCGCTGCTTGAATTGAACGTCCGAGGCGATCGCCTTGACGACGTCCTGGCAGTCGTCGAACGTTCCCTCCACCGCGATGTTGAAGATGTTCGGGTCCGCCAGCGAGTACATCTGGGCGCGCTGGATTGCGCTCATGCGGCCGTGCGGCGACAGCATGAACACGCGGATCGCGCCGCGGCCCCGCATTGCGTACTCGGCCGACGAACCGGTGTCGCCCGAGGTGGCCGCCAGGATGTTCAACGCGGCCGCCGGTGAGGTGAGTTCGAGCTGGAACAGCCCTCCGAGCAGCTGCATCGCGATGTCCTTGAACGACAGCGTCGGGCCGTTGGCGAGCTGCAGCAGTTTCAGCCCCGGCTCCAGGTCGACGAGCGGCGCCACCTCGGTCGTGCCGAACGAGGCGGCCGTGTAGACGGCGGCGGTCAGTCGGGCGAGCTCGCCCGGCGCGTAATCGTCGGCAAACAGCGCCATCAGCTCGCCGGCCAGCTGCGCGTAGGGCAGGCCGCGCCAGGCCCGCAGCGTGTCCGCGCCGATGCGGGGATAGCACTCGGGGACCATCAAGCCGCCGTCCGGCGCCAGGCCCTCCAGCAAGACGGCGCGAAACGGCGCCGGCGGCGTCTGCCCCCGCGTGGACACGTACCGCATTACAGCAACTCTTCCTGACGGATCCGGATCACCGGCGCCAGCACGGTCGGCAGCGCCTCGATCGAGGCCAGAGCGGCGTTGACGTCCCGCTCGAGCGCGTCGTGCGTCAGCAGGATGATGTCGGTCTGATTTTCGCCCTCGCCGGGCTCGCGCTGGAACATCGCGTCGATCGAAATGCGGTGATCGGCCAGGACGCGCGCGATGTCGGCCAGGACCCCGGGACGGTCGGCCACCCGCATCCGGAAGTAATACGACGTGACGGTGTCTTCGATGTTCAGCCACGGCAGGTTCACCAGCGCGTCCGGCCGGAAGGCCAGGTGCGGCACCCGGTTGTCCGGATCGGCCGTATGGGTGCGCGTGACGTCGACCAGGTCGGCCACCACGGCCGAGGCGGTCGGCTCGGCGCCCGCTCCCGGTCCGTAATACAGCGTGGTGCCGACCGCGTCGCCCTTGACCAGCACTGCGTTCATCGCCCCTTCCACGCTGGCGAGCAGCCGCTGCATCGGCACCAGCGTCGGGTGGACCCTGAGCTCGATGCCCTTGGCAGTCCGCTTCGTGATGCCGAGCAGCTTGATCCGATATCCGAGCTGCTCGGCGTAGCGGATGTCGGCGGCGGCCAGCTTGCCGATGCCTTCGATATAAGCGGCCTGGAACCGGATCGGCACCCCGAAGGCGATCGAGCACAGGATCGTCAGCTTGTGGGCGGCGTCCACCCCGTCAATGTCGAACCGTGGGTCGGCCTCGGCGTAGCCCAGCGCCTGGGCCTGGGCCAGCACCGATTCGAACGGGGCGCCGGTGGCGCGCATCTGGCTCAGGATGAAATTGCTGGTGCCGTTGATGATGCCGGCGATCCACTCGATGCGGTTCCCGGTCAGCCCTTCGCGTATGGCCTTGATGATCGGGATGCCGCCGGCCACCGCGCCTTCGAACGCCACCATCACGCCCTTCTGGTGGGCCGCCGCGAAGATCTCGTTGCCGTGCTCGGCCAGCAGCGCCTTGTTGGCGGTGACCACGTGCTTGTGGTTCGTCAGCGCCTCCAGCACCAGCGAAAGGGCCGGCTCACAGCCGCCGATCAGCTCCACCACGATGTCGATGTCGGCGCTGCGGACGAGCTGCTCGGGCCGATCGACGATCTGGACCGTGCTCCCGACCACCGCGCGCGCCTTGGCCGCGTCGCGCACCGCCACCTGCACGATGTCGATGCCGCGGCCGGCTCGGCGCTGGATCTCCTCCTGGTTGCGGCGCAGGATCTCGTAGGTGCCGCGCCCGACGGTGCCCAGGCCGAGCAAACCGACCCTGATCGGCTTCATATCGCTGGCCGCTGCCGCGCCGGCCTCAGGCCGCCGCCTTCGGCACCAGGCGGTCGCGCCGGAACATGTCGCGGATGCCGCGCACGGCCTGCCGGATCCGGTGCTCGTTTTCGATCAGCGCGAAGCGCACGTGGGCATCGCCGTATTCTCCGAAGCCGACGCCGGGCGAGACGGCCACCCTGGCCTGCGCCAGCAGCTTCTTGGCGAACTCCAGCGATCCTTGCGCGCGATACGGTGCGGGAATCTCGGCCCAGATGTACATCGAGGCGCGCGGCACCTCGACCGTCCAGCCGGCCTCCTGCAGCCCCTTGGCCAGCACGTCACGGCGGTTCTGGTACTGGGCGCGGATCTCGGCCACGCAGTCCTGGGGCCCTTCGAGCGCGGCGATCGATGCGACCTGGATCGGGGTGAAGGTGCCGTAGTCGTGATAACTCTTGATCCGGGCCAGCGCTGCCACCAGATCCCGGTTGCCGACCATGAATCCGATCCGCCAGCCGGCCATGTTGTAGCTTTTGCTCAATGTGAAGAACTCAACCGCCACGTCGCGCGCGCCGGGCACTTGCAGGATGGACGGGGCCCGGTAGCCGTCGAATACGATGTCGGCGTATGCCAGGTCGTGCACGACATAAATGCCGTGCGCGCGGGCCAGATCCACCACGCGCCGGAAAAAGTCCAGGTCGACGCACTGCGCGGTCGGATTGCTCGGAAAACCCAGCACCATCATGCGCGGCTTCGGGAACGATTCGCGTATGGCGCGCTCCAGCTCGCCGAAGAAGTCGACCCCCTGCGTCATCCGCACCGAGCGGATGTCGGCGCCGGCGATAATGGCGCCATAGATGTGGATCGGATAGCTGGGGTTGGGAACCAGCACCGTGTCGCCGCGGTCCAACGCGGCGAGCATCAGGTGGGCCAGCCCCTCCTTGGAGCCGATCGTGACGATGGCCTCGGAGTCGGGATCGACCTGGACCCCGTAGCGGGTCAGATACCAGCCGGCGATGGCTCGCCGCAGCCGGGGAATTCCCTTGGAGACCGAGTAGCCGTGCGTGTCCGGCCGCCGGACCGCTTCGACCAGCTTGTCGACGATGTGCCTGGGCGTCGGTCCATCCGGGTTGCCCATGCTCATGTCGATAATGTCCTCGCCGCGACGGCGGGCTGCCATCTTCAGCTCGCCCGTGATGCTGAAGACGTACGGCGGAAGCCGTTTGATGCGAGGAAATTCGGGCGAGGCGCGCTCCATGGGCGATCTTTCTGTGCATAATTTACCCGAAATGCACGACCGCGACGCGTGACCGGGCGAGCGAGGCGCCCGCGCGCGGCGCCTTGCTGGAGATGCATTGAAGCTGCACGCAGAGCGCGCCACCCACCTGAACACCGTTACCGGTTACGGTCCGGGCTATATCGAGATCAACGGCGCCCGCCACGGCGGCCACCTGATTGTGGCGGCCGCGTTCGTGCAGCCCTGGAGCGTGACGCGATTCGAGCTGCTGCGCCCTGAGGACCTCGCGCCGGCGCTCGAGCTGGAGCCCGAAGTGGTACTGCTGGGTACCGGCGAGCGTCATCGATTGGCCGATCCGCGTCTGACCGCATACCTGGCCCGAACCGGCATCGCGCTGGAACCGATGAGCACCGCGGCGGCCTGCCGCACCTACAACATCCTGATGTCCGACGGGCGGCGCGTCGCCGCCCTGCTGCTGCAGGAGGAAACAGATCGATGACGGTCGAAATCGGCGCCGCGGTGCCCGATTTTTCCGCCGCTTCCACCGCCGGGGAGTTCCGGCTGTCCGAAGCGCGTGGTTCGCCGGTGCTGATCTACTTCTACCCGAAGGACAACACGGCAGGCTGCACCGCCGAGAGCCAGGACTTCGCGGCCGCGCATCGGCAGTTTGCCCGGCACCACACCGTGATCGTCGGCGTCTCGCGCGACAGCATCAAATCGCACCTGGCGTTCAAGCAGAAGTTGTACCTGCCGTTCGAACTGCTCTCCGATCCGGACGAAGAGCTGTGCGTCTTGTTCGACGTGATCAAGAACAAGACGATGTACGGGCGGCCGGTGCGCGGGATCGAACGCAGCACCTTTCTGCTCGACGCCGGAGGCGTGCTGCGCAACGAATGGCGCGGCGTCAAAGTGCCTGGGCATGTCGAGCAAACGCTGCAAGCCGTGCGCTCGCTCGGCTGACCTGGATCGCCTCCCTTCCGAATCATCCAACCAACCGCTGATCGCATGCCACTCCCAAAAGCTCCGAGCAAGCCTGCCACGATCCTGCTGCCAAGCAATGCGCCCACCGCCGAGACACCGCCCGCGCGTCGCCCCTCCTCCGCGCTGCGCGCTACGGAGGGCGAGCCGGCGTCCAAGCTGCGCGCTCCGGCAGGCGAGCCCGCCTCCGTGCCGCACGGGCGCGAGCGCCCGGCCGCCGCCCACCTGGCGCTGGTCGAGACGCGGGCGCGCGCCGCGGGCAGTCGCAAGCCGCGCGCGGCCGGCGGCCGGCCGCGCCTGTTCGTGCTGGACACGAATGTGCTGATGCACGATCCGACGAGCCTGTTCCGGTTCGAGGAGCACGACATCTTTCTGCCGATGATGACGCTGGAAGAGCTGGACGGGCACAAGAAGGGTATGTCCGAGGTCGCGCGCAACGCGCGCCAGGCGAGCCGCTCGCTCGACTCGCTGGTGGCGACCTGTCACCACCCGATCGAAGAAGGCATCGTGCTGTCGTCGATCGGCAATACCGAGGCGACCGGGCGCCTGTTCTTGCAGACCGAGGCGCTGGGCGATGCGCTGCCGGCCAGCCTGCCGGTCGGGAAAGCCGACAACCACATCCTGGGGGTGGTGCGCGCGCTGAGCCAGACGCGCACCGGATCCGACGTGGTGCTGGTGTCCAAGGACATCAACATGCGCGTGAAGGCGCGCGCGCTGGGACTGTCGGCCGAGGACTACACGAACGACAAGGTGCTGGAGGACACCGACGTCCTGTACACGGGCGTGCAGGCGCTGCCGGAGAACTTCTGGGACCGGCACTCCAAGGGAATGGAGTCCTGGCAGCAGGGCGGCGCCACCTACTACCGGATCACCGGCCCGGTGGTGCCGGAGCTGCTGATCAATGAATTCGTGTTCCTCGAGGTTGCGGCGCCCCCGTTTTATGCGCAGGTGAAGGAGATCCGCGGCAAGACCGCCGTTTTGCGTGTGCTGCGCGACTACCTGCATGCGAAAAACGCGGTGTGGGGCATCACCGCGCGCAACCGCGAACAGAGCTTTGCACTGAACCTGCTGATGGACCCGGACTGCGACTTCGTCACGCTGATCGGACAGGCCGGCACCGGCAAGACGCTGCTGGCGCTGGCGGCCGGCCTGGCACAGACGCTCGAATCGCGCCGCTTCTCGGAGATCATCATGACGCGGGCCACGGTGCCCTTCGGCGAGGACATCGGGTTCCTGCCGGGCACCGAGGAAGAAAAGATGGCTCCCTGGATGGGCGCGCTGGAAGACAACCTGGAGGTGCTGAACCGCGGCGAAGACTCGGGCGGCGACTGGGGCCGGGCCGCCACCAACGACCTGATCCGCACGCGGATCCGGATCAAGGCGATGAGCTTCATGCGCGGCCGCACCTTCATCAGCAAGTACCTGATCATCGACGAGGCGCAGAATCTGACGCCCAAGCAGATGAAGACGCTGATCACGCGCGCCGGGCCCGGCACCAAGGTCGTGTGCCTGGGCAACATCGCCCAGATCGACACGCCGTACCTGACCGAGGGCAGCTCCGGCTTGAGCTATGTGGTCGACCGCTTCAAGGGCTGGCCGCACGCGGGACACGTGACGCTGCAGCGCGGCGAGCGCTCGAGGCTGGCGGACCACGCTGCCGAGGCGCTCTAGGAATCTGCGCGGCAGAAGGTGGTGCGCGAGCTCCAAGCTCTGCCGCGCAAACTGATCCGGATATAGCATCGCGCAGCGCGCCGCGAGGGCGCGCCGGCCAGGATCATGACAACAATTATCAAGAACGTTCAAGAACC
>Ga0210408_10001654_pt1 | contig 22928 bp, 16 predicted proteins | sample IncBWH4MmetaG_FD_155471 | JGI IMG/M metagenome (GOLD analysis project Ga0210408, IMG submission 155471) | Forest soil microbial communities from Barre Woods Harvard Forest LTER site, Petersham, Massachusetts, United States - Inc-BW-H-4-M | ecosystem: Environmental > Terrestrial > Soil >...
GGGGGTGGTGCTGTTCGGGCCGCTTCTGGTCGCGACCCCGCCGATCGCGCGCACACTGAGCGGTCACCAGGTCGAGGCAGCCTTCTGGTGTGTGGGGTTGCTCGGATGGGTGGCCAGCATGTTCTTGCTGAGCGAGGTCGGAGCGCGGTTGCCGCTGGTGGCGATGGCGCTGGTGCTGCTCGTCTGGGCAGCCGTGCGCTTCGGCGTCGCAATGGCCTCGCTGGCGATGTCCGTTTGCGCCATGGCCGCCACTACGAGCTTCGCACTCCAGCGCGGCGCACTTTCCTCAGTCAACGTCAACGAGGGCATCGCCGCCCTGTGGGGGTTTCTGGGGATGCTCACCGTCACCGGCATGTTCCTGACCGCGCTGCTCGCCGAGCGCAATCGCACTTTGCGCGAGCTCGCCGCCACCACCCAGCGCTATCGCCGCCTGTTCGCCCACGGTCCTCACCCCCTGTGGGTTCAGGACCGCGCCACCGGCCGGATCCTGATGGTCAACGGGCAGGCGATTCGCCACTACGGCTACTCCGAGGGCGAGTGGTTGGCGATGACGGTTGAGGACTTGGCCGCGAGATCCGCCGGCACCGTGCATGCGGATGGAGCCCGCGCTCGCGGATTGATCGAGACGCGCCATCGATTGAAGAGCCGCGCCGTGATCGACGTCGAACTGTCCTTTGCCCCGATCGACATGGACGGCCGGCCGACGCTGCTGTGCTTCGCCATCGATGTGACCGAGCGCAACACCTTGCGGCGGGAGTTCCTCGAGGCGACGGATCTGGAGCGCCGTCGCCTGGCGGATGAATTGCGCTACGGCCTCGGGCGCACACTCGCGGAGCTCGAGTCTGCGGCCGCGCGCCTGAGGCAGGCGGCAAGCACCGCCCGGGTGGATCCGGCCGCGATGGAACTCATCGCGCGAACCAGCCAACGAGCAGTGGAGGTTTGCCGGCAAATCGCCCACAGCGCGACAACCGGCGGAATTCGTCACGATCAGGTCGAGGGAATCACCGCGCGCTGAAGCGGAAGGGTGGGCGGATGTATCCTGGCTGAATTGCGCGGAGACGATGACGTACGGCATTCTTGCGGGCGCAATGGCTCGCGAAGGAGCAAACGATGACATTCCCCAGAGAACCCCGGATTCATCCCGTGCCGATCGTGGAGCTGCGCCCCACTCAGATCACGGTCGGCATGCGCGAGGTCAAGGCCAAGCGCAAGAGCTGGCGCGATCATCCGGATCGAAAGAAAGCGGACTTCCTCGGCAGACACCTGATTCCCGTCGTCTGGGGTCCAAAAGACCAGTACTACGTCATCGACCATCATCACTTGACATTGGCTTTGCACCAGGAAGGCGTCAAGCATATCGCCACCGCGGTGGTCGCCGATCTGCGCCGGCTGCCGCGCGATGCCTTCTGGGTGTTCCTCGACAACCGCGGCTGGCTGCACCCGTTCGACGCCGAGGGCCGGCGGCGCCCCTACGGAGATGTGCCGAAGCGCCTTTCGGATTTGATCGACGATCCATATCGCAGCCTGGCCGGCGAACTGCGGCAGAGCGGCGGCTTCGCGAAAGACACGACGCCATTCTGCGAATTCCTGTGGGCGGACTTTCTGCGCCGCCGATTGAAACGCAAGCTTCTCGATGATGACTTTTCCGCCGCGCTGGTAAAGGCCTTGAAGCTGGCGAAGAGCGGCGAGGCGGACTTTCTGCCGGGATGGTGCGGACCTCTCGGATGAGCCATGAGCGAGGCCCGTGATTTGCATCTGGCCGACGCTCTGGCGGGCCTGTCGCTCGCCGGACTGCTGCTGCCCGAGTCGGTTGCCTATTCTGGCCTGGCCAACTTGCCGCCCGAGGCGGGAGTGATTGGCATGTTCGCGGGCCTCGTTTGTTATGCCTTCGTCGGCCGCAGCCGGTTTGCCATTGTCACGGCCACCTCGTCGTCTGCGGCGGTGTTCGCGGCGGCGATGCTGGCACTGGGCGCCAATGCAGCCGCCCAGCGTGCCGCATACGCCTCGATGTTGGTGTGCGCCACGGGGATGGCCTTTCTGCTGGCCGGCTGTGCGCGGTTCGGCGCCATGTCGAACCTGATTGCGCGGCCCGTGCTGCGCGGCTTCTCTTTCGGATTGGCCGTGGTGATCGCGGTGAAGCAGTGGCCGCATATCGTCGCGATGCATCCGCACAGCACGGACTTCGCGCCTTTGCTGATCGAGATGCTGCGCAGCGCCGGGACCTGGGATACGACCAGCCTTGCCGCCGGCGTGTGCGCGTTGATCGGCCTCTTCGCGCTCGAGCGTGTCCGCCACGTGCCCGGCGTGCTGCTGGTGATCATTGCCGGAATCTGCGCCGCGCCGTGGCTGGCCTCGCGCGGCGTGCTGTTGACCGGACCAATCCATCTGGCCGTGCAACGGCCGGCATTCGTGGCGCCGGCGAGCGGACAATGGTTGCCGCTGGTGGAGTTCGCCCTGGCGTTGATGTTCATTCTGTACGCGGAATCCTACAGTTCGATCCGCACTTACGCCCTGAAGCACAGCGACGCCGTGCAGCCGAATCGCGACATGATTGCGCTGGGGTTGGCGAACGTGGTGTCGGGGGCATTTCATGGAACGCCGGTCGGCGCCGGTTATTCGGGTACGTCGGCCAACGAAGCGGCCGGCGCCCGATCGCGCGCCGCCGGCCTGTACGCCGCCGCGACCGTTCTGGCGCTGGTGCTGCTGTTTCTGCCGTGGATCGAGCGCATTCCCGCCCCTGTGCTCGCCGCGATCGTCATCCATGCGGTCAGCAAGTCGATGCGCATCGCCGTTTTTCGACCGTACTTTCGCTGGCAACGCGATCGGCTGGTCACCTTGACGGCGGTCGCCGCGGTCCTTGCGTTCGGCATGCTCGACGGGCTGCTGGCGGCGATCGCATTCAGCCTCGCGATGCTGCTGCGTTCGCTGTCCAGCCCGCGCCTGTCGGTGCTCGGCCGCCTGGGCGCGCATGACTTCGTCAGCAGGGCGCGCTTTCCCGAGGCTTCGTGTCCGCCGGGCGTTCTGGTGCTGCGGCCCGAAGAGCCGTTGTTCTTCGCGAATGCCGAGCCGCTGCTGGCGCTGGCGCGACGGCACATACTTCGGGAAGAGGTACGAATCCTGATTTTCAGCCTCGAGGAATCGCCGGATCTGGACGGAACGGCGCTGGAATGCCTGGGAGAGTTCGCCGCCTGGCTTGCCGCGCGAAACATCGAAATGCGGATTGCACGTTTGAAGGAAGCCAGCCGCGATGCGCTGATCCGCGCCGACTTCGCACATCTGCCGCTGACGAAGCTGGAATATCCCAGCGTCGATGATGCGGTGAGCGACGGCTCGGCGGGCGCCGCCGCCTCACCGAGCACCGCCGCGTCATCGGGCACCGCCGCGTCATCGGGCACCGCCGCGTCATAGCGCTCGTTCGCGATCGCGAAGCGTCGGTTACTGCGGCGCACATGTGTAAATATTTTATGTCTATGTCGGTGGCAGGCGACAGATTGGCTCCGGCGACCTTGAGTCGGAAAATCGGCGCGCTAGGGGCGTGACGCAACAAATAAAGATCAAGGAGTAAGGCCATGAACAGCGCAGTGTTGCGAATGCGGCAAATGTTCGTGTTGATCGGCGTATGGGCGCTCGCCGCCTGCGGCGGATCCGGCGTTGGGATGAGTTCGAATTCGGGCGGCGGTATGACCGGCCCGCAGGCTTGCAGCAATTGTGGCACGGCAATGGTGTCGCTGACCGACGCGCCGGGCGACTTCATCAGCTACAAAGTACAGGTCGTTTCGCTCAAGCTCACGCGCTCGGACGGCACCGTGGTGGAGACCGTTCCCATCGCCACTCAAGTCGATTTTGCCCGGCTGGTGAATTTGTCGGAAATCATCAGCGCCGGTCAAATTCCCGAGGGCAGCTATGAGTCGGCGGCGATGACGCTCGATTTCAGCGCGGCGACCATTGTCGTCGACAACGGCACCACCGGCGTCACGATCGCGGCCGCAAACGTGATCAACGGTGCGACGTCGTTGCCGCTGGCGGCGCCGAATCCCACGCAGATGACCGTGAATTTGAAGCTGGCGTCCCACGATGACCTGATCGTCACGCCGCATGCGGTTGCCAATCTGGCGCTGGACTTCAATTTGGCGGCGTCGAATACCATCACCCCGTCGAATACCGCTCCGACCACCGTGACCGTCAATCCGGTGTTGACGGCAAGTCTGGCGCCGGACAAGAACAAGCAAATTCGCGTTCGCGGCCCGTTGGTGAGCGCGGATGCGGGCACCAACAGCTTCATCATCAGCGTGCGTCCGTTCTTCGACTCGGACGGCTCCATGGGGCAGCTCACCGTAAACACCACCAGCGCCACCACGTATTCGATCAACAATGTGACGTCCGCCGGCAGCGCGGGACTCACGCAGCTGGCGGGACTGGCAGCGGGCACGATGGTCATCGCCTATGGCACCTGGGACAAGGCGACAGAGAGCTTTACCGCAGGCAATGTGCTCGCCGGCTCGAGCGTTCCCGGAGCAATGCACGACTCCGTGGAGGGCACGGTGCTGTCGCGCACCGGAAACACCCTCGTCGTGGCGAACGGGCAGATCGTGCACGAGGAAATGGATGACGAGGATTTCGCGCGACAGGTGACGGTCACGGTGGGCGCGGGGACCACCGTCAGCGAGGATGGCCAGTCGGGATCGTTCTCGATCCAAGACATTTCCGTCGGGCAGCACCTGCAGCTGTCCGGTACCTTGGGTGTGGACAGTTCGGGCAATGCAACGTTCGACGCAACCGCCGGCAGCGCTCGCTTGCTGGTGACGACCGTGACGGGAATCGTGACGTCGACGGCGGCAAACCTGGTCACCATGACTTTGAATTCCATCGATGATCAGGCGGCGTCGCGCTTCAATTTTGCGGGAACGGGAACCAGCGCCGCACAAGACGCCACGGCGGCGGCCTACAGCATCGCGGTGCCCGCCGCGCTGCCCACGACCACGCTCGGGAGCGGTGTTCCGGTGCGTTTCGAGGGGTTTGTGACGCCGTTTGGCCAAGCGCCGCCCGACTTCAATGCGGCGACTGTTGTGAGCTACGCCGATACTCGTGCGCTGCTCGAGTTGCAATGGCCCCAGCCCGGCAGCACGGCGCCGTTCGCCGCTCTGACGAGCACGCAGCTCACCATCGATCAGGCCACGCTGCAAATGACCACCGAGCATCGCATTCGAATCGGCTTCGCGACGCTGGATCCGTCGACTCTGTCGACCGGGCTGCAGCTCGTTCCGGACCCTTCAGCCACTTCCCTGTGGCTGGCGATCGGTCATGCCAAGAGCTGGAGCAGCGATAATTTCTCGGCCTTCGGCGACTTCGTGGCGGCGTTGAAGACGGAGTTGAACGGCAGCAATGCGGTCGCGTGGATCGGCGCGGCCGGGCATTACGACGCGTCGAGCGGCACGCTGTCGGTCGATCAGATGATCGTGGTGTTCAATGACTGAGCGGCATTCCCGCCGCACTTGAGTTTCCCGGCGGCGCCAGGGCCCCTTTTTCAGGGTCACGGCGCCGCTCACCGTCTTCGGATCGACGGTGATGTCCTTGAGCTTGGCCGCGACATCCGGTGGGGTTATTTCCCCGCGAATTTTGGCGCCCGCTTGTGGCGAAAAGCCTGCACGCCTTCCGCGAAGTCCAAAGTGTCGCCAAGCTCGGCCTGGGAGTCCGCCTCAAGCGCCAGCTGTTCGGCCAGAGTTTGCGGCAGTTCTCTGTTGAACACCGCCTTGATGCGTTGGAACGCCTGGGTCGGACCCGAGGCAAGGCGGCGGGCGACGGATTCTGCTTCGGTTTGCAGCGCCTGATCGTCCACGCAGCCCCAAATGAGTCCCCAGCTCGCCGCATCGGCGGCGGTCAATGCATCGCCAAGCAAGGCCAAGCCCTTCGCGCGCGCCGTACCCACCAGCCGCGGCAAATGAAAGGTGCTGCCGAGGTCGGGCATGAGCCCGAGCTTGGGCGCAAACAATTGCAGGAACGTGGCGGAGCGTGCGGCCAGCACGATGTCGCCCACGAGCGCGAGACTCACTCCTGCGCCCGCGGCGACGCCGTTGACCGCGACCACGACCGGCACGCGCAATTCATACCAGGCGTTCACCATCGGATTGAAATATTCCCGCAATCCCACGCCGATATTTTCGCCCCGGCTGCGCTTGGGATCGCCCAGAAGATCATCGCCCATGAGATCGGCGCCGGAACAAAAGGCGCGGCCGGCGCCGGTGAGTATGACGGCGCGAAGGTGGCGCTCGGAGGAGATATTCGCGGCGGCTGCGCGCAAATCCGTGATCAAACCCCGATTCAGGGCATTCAATCGGTCCGGCCGGTTGAGGGTCACGTAGGCGATGCCTTCCCGCTGCTCGAACAACAGAGTGTCAAATTGCATGATGATTCCGCTGGAGGTTGGTATTTCAAGGATAAACGAGCGGGGGTGCGCGCGACTACGCCATAATGACAGAAACGCGGCAATTGACCCCAAGGCGCGGAGCGCTAGATGCCCATCCCTGAGATTCTGCAAGGCCGTTTGCGATTGCCCGTCATCGGGGCGCCGATGTTCATCGTCTCCACTCCGCGCCTCGTGCTGGCGCAATGCAAAGCCGGCATCATCGGCGCATTTCCGGCGCTGAATGCGCGGCCCGCGGCCGTGCTCGACGACTGGCTCGCCGAGATTACCGCTGAACTCGCGGCCTACCGCCGCAAGAACCCTGACGCCCGGGTGGCGCCGTTCGCGGTCAATCAAATCGTGCACAGCAGCAATGACCGTCTGGAGCACGATGTCGCGGTGTGCGTGAAGCACCGCGTGCCCATCATCATCACGAGTTTACGGCCGCCCGCCGAAGTCGTCGCCGCCGTGCACGGCTACGGCGGCGTCGTGTTTCACGATGTCATCAACTTGCGCCACGCCGAAAAGGCCGCGGCGCAGGGGGTCGATGGGATCATCGCGGTGTGCGCCGGAGCGGGAGGGCACGCGGGTGTGTTGAGTCCGTTCGCCCTGGTCAAGCAAATCAGAGAAGTCTATGCCGGAACCATCATTCTGTCGGGCGCCATGAGCACGGGCGCGGACGTGCTGGCCGCGCAGGCGATGGGCGCGGATCTCGCCTATCTCGGTACCCGTTTCATCGCGGCCGAAGAAGCCAATGCCGGACCCGACTACAAACAGATGCTCATCGAGAGCAGCGGCGAAGACATCGTCTACACCTCGTTGTTCAGCGGCGTCGCGGGCAACTACCTGCGTGGCAGCGTCATACGCGCCGGACTCGATCCCGACAAGCTTCCCGAGGCCGACAAGACGAAAATGAATTTCGGCAGCGGCGGCGCCTCGGAATTCAAGGCCTGGAGGGACATTTGGAGCGCCGGACAGAGCGTCAGCGGCATCCACGAGATCGCGAGCGTCGCAGCGCTGGTCGACGACATGGCGCGGCAGTACGCGGCAGCGCTTGCGGCCCTCAACACGGTGAAACCGGCTTGCGATTGAGCGCCGATCAATTACCCGCGGCTCTGGCTCGCACTCTCGCCGCCATGTACCTGGTGTCCGGCGACGAACCGTTGCTGGTCGGCGAAGCGGCGGACGCCGTTCGCGCCGCCGCGAGGACGGCCGGATATGCGGACCGCACGGTGTTTTTCATCGATCGCAGTTTCTCTTGGGACGAATTGCGGCATGCGAGCCATTCGCTGTCGCTGTTCTCCGAACGGCGTCTGTTCGAGCTGCGAATGCCTTCGGGCAAGCCAGATAAGGGCGCGCAGCAACTGGCGGACCTGGCGTCGCAGCCGCCGCCCGATGTCGTCTGCCTGGTGATCACCGGTAAGCTCGACAATAAGGCAAGCGAGGCTCCCTGGGTGCGGGCCGTCGAGAAGCACGGCGTTTGGGTATCTGTTCGGACGGTGCAGACGGCGGCGCTGCCCGCCTGGCTGCGCGCGCGCGCCGGCCTGCTCAAGGTAGAGATCGAACCGGCCGCGGCACAGCTGATCGTCGACCGCGTGGAGGGGAATCTACTCGCCGCGAACCAGGAACTCGAGAAGCTGAGCTTGCTGGCCAATGGCGACCCCATCAGCGCCGACCTGGTATTGCGGTCGGTCGGCGACAGTGCTCGCTTCGACGTGTTTCAGCTCGCCGAAGCCGCCGCTGCCGGCGACGCGGCGCGCGCCTTGCGGGTGCTTCTGGGCCTCAAGAGCGAAGGGGTGGAGCCGACGCTGATTTTATGGGCGCTGGTGCGGGAGCTGCGCGGATTGTGGCAGGCACGGGAGCGCGAGCGTCTGCGTTCCATGGCGCGGGGGAGCGGCTGGAACCTGGCGGCCACGCCTTCGCCACGCGCACTGTCAAGGCTCAAGAATCTGCCGCTGGCGCGCCTGCTCATGCAGGCAAGCCACGCGGATCGCGTCCTCAAAGGACTGGCGACGGGCGATGCATGGAGCGCGTTGACCGCACTCACCGGCGGCCTCGCCGGCGCTTTGCATGCGGCCGCGGAATCAGGCAGGGTACCCAAATGAACCCCATGGGTATTTTCGGCGGAACCTTCGATCCGATCCACTACGCCCATTTGCGCACTGCGTTCGAGTTGCAGCAAGCGCTGCGATTGAAGGAAATCCGGTTTCTCCCGGCCGGCAATCCTCCGCATCGCGACCAACCGTTCGCCGACGCGCAGCTGCGGCTGAAAATGGTGCAGTTGGCGACCGCCGGTCAGGCCGGTTTCGTCGTCGACGATCGCGAGGTGCGCAAGGAGGGTCCGTCGTACTCGGTCGAGACGCTGGCCGAACTGCGGCACGAGTATCCGGACCGCAGCCTGTGTTTGATCGTGGGTATGGATGCCTTCTTGAGCTTGCCGAAATGGCATCAATGGCGAGAGCTGTTGCAGTTGGCGCATCTGGTGGTCGCCCACCGCCCGGGCTGGCGCGCGCCCGGCATGGGGCCGCTTGGTGAGCTGTTGGTCGATCGCGGCACCGGACGCATCGGCGATCTGCACGAGTCGCGCGCCGGCTGCATCTATATTCACGCAGTAACTCAGCTGGAGATATCTTCCACGGAGGTTCGTCAGCTGATCGGGATGGGCCGCGATCCGCGCTTCCTCATGCCGGATGCGGTGCGTAAACTCATCCTCGATGCCAATTGTTATTCCAAACCACGGACAACGTAGTGCCAGTTAACAAAAAGACCGCGAATAGTAAGACCATTGACTCCGGGAAACCGGTCCACAACCCTCAAGCCGGCCAGCCCAAGGCCGCCGGCCAGCCCAAGCCCGGCAGCGAGCCCAAGCCCGGCAGCAAACCCAAGGCCGGGAACAAGCCCCGCACCGCGAGCAAAGCCGCCGACAAAAGCAAGGTGGCCCAGGCGAAGCCTTCGCTCAGGACAGTGGTGATCGACGCTCTGGCCGACATGAAGGCGTTGGAAGTCAAATTCCTGGATGTGCGCGGCCTCACCGACATCGCGGACTTCATGGTCATCGCCAGTGGAACCTCCGATCGGCACGTGCGCTCCGTTGCGCAACGTGTGGTCGAAAAGACCAAGGAGGCGGGGTTCCGTCCGCACGGCGTCGAGGGTCAGCAGGACAGCGACTGGGTTCTCATCGATTTGAACGCGATGATCGTGCACGTCATGTTGCCCCGCGTGCGGGAATTCTACGGCCTCGAGAAGCTATGGGATATGACAGCCACGAAGCGCGCCGCGCGCGCTTGAGAGCCGTCGCACCGCAATGAAATGCCGGTTGATCGCCGCCGGTACCCGTCTGCCCGATTGGGTCAATGGCGGATTTCGCGAATACCAGAAGCGCTTGCGCACACCCCTCGTGCTGGAGCTGCAAGAGATCCCGGTCGCGCCGCGTCGCGCCGGCGACAACCCCCAGCGCGCGATCCAAAGGGAAGGGGCCGATATGCTGGCCGCTTTGGATGCGGACGACTATGTGGTGGCGCTCGAAATCACCGCCAAGGCGATGAGCACCGAGCAGCTGAGCCAGTGGCTTGCCGGGCGCATGCGCGATGGCCGCCCGCTCGCTCTGCTGATCGGCGGTCCCGACGGTCTGTCGCCGCAATGTCGGGAAAGGGCCGATCACGGCTGGTCGCTGTCGCCGTTGACCCTGCCGCATGGCCTGGTCAGGGTGGTGGTGGCCGAACAGCTTTACCGAGCCATGAGTTTGCTTGCCGGCCACCCCTATCACCGAGCTTAAGATACCGAGCTTAGGTATCCTGGCAGGATGTTCCAAGACTTCGTCTACCTCGCTTCGGGGTCGCCGCGGCGGCGTGAATTACTGCAGCAAATCGGCGTGTCGTTCCGGGTTGTGGGGACCGCGGTTGATGAAGCGGTTCAACCGGCCGAAACGGCGCCGGCCTACGTGGTGCGGCTTGCGGCGGCCAAGGCCGAAGCCGGGTGGACCCGCAGCCGCGGCGCGCACCCAGCGCCCGTGTTGGCGGCGGACACAGCGGTGGTGCTGGACGGAAAGATACTCGGCAAGCCGGCGGACCGGCAAGATGCCGAGAGCATGCTGCGGCAGCTCTCCGGCCGCACTCATGAGGTGTTGACCGCTGTCGCATTGCGAACCGCGGGCTGCCTGCAGTCCAGGATCAGCCGCAGCGAGGTCACCTTTCGCGCCATCCCCGCCGACGAGGCTAGGGGCTACTGGGAAACCGGAGAGGCGTGTGACAAGGCGGGCGCCTACGCCATACAGGGCCGGGCGGCCATTTTTGTCGCCGATTTGCGCGGCAGTTTTTCGGGCGTGATGGGGCTGCCGCTGTTCGAAACCGCCGAGCTCTTGCACGGGGCCGGCGTGTCGCTCTGGCACGCCCAAAGACAGCCGCCATGAGCACCGAAATTCTGGTCAATGCGAGCACTCATGAGGCGCGCGCCGCAGTGGTCGAGAATGGTGTGCTGCAGGAGGTGTTTCTCGAGCGCGCCAGCCGTCGCGGGCTGATCAGCAACATCTACAAAGGACGCGTCTCGCGGGTCCTCCCGGGCATGCAGGCGGCATTCATCGAAATCGGCATGGAACGCACGGCGTTCTTGCACGCCTCGGACATCTTCGATCCGCGTCATGCGGACACCGGTATCGAGCCGCCGCGCACGGACAACATTCGCTCGCTGGTCGCCGAAGGCAACGAGATCCTCGTCCAAGTCGTGAAGGATCCGCTGGGGACCAAGGGTGCGCGGCTCACCACGTACATCACGCTGCCGTCTCGTTACCTGGTGTACATGCCGAAAGGCCACGGAGTGGGCGTCTCGGCCCGGATCGAGAATGAAGGCGAGCGCGAGCGTCTGCGCGCCGCGGTGCAGACCGGCATGCTCCCCGAAGAGAACGCGGGATTCATCGTGCGCACCGCCGCGGAAGATGCGTCGCCGGAGGCCTTGCGCGCCGATATGATCTACTTGCGCAAGCTTTGGGACTTCGTCCGCCAGAAGGGCCTGCGCACCCAGCCCGGCAACTTGGTGCACGCCGACTTGCCGCTGCATTTGCGCGTTTTGCGCGATTTGTTGCGGCCGGATGTCGACAAGGTGCTGATCGATCAGGCGAATGCGCATCGCGAGATGCGCGAGTTCGCAAACGCCTTCATGCAGGAGGCATTGCCGCGCATCGAATTGTATGGCGATGCGCGCCCGGTATTCGAATTGCACCACGTCGAGGAGGAGATCCAAAAGGCACTTGACCGCAAAGTGTCGCTGAAATCCGGCGGCTATCTGATCATCGACCAGACCGAAGCGATGACGACCATCGACGTCAACACCGGCGCGTTCGTCGGCCATCGGAATCTGGAGGAGACCATTTTCCGCACCAATCTCGAGGCGGCGGTGACCATTGCCAGGCAGCTGCGCCTGCGCAATCTGGGCGGTATCATCATCATCGATTTCATCGATATGGAGGAGCCGGAGCATCGCCGCCAGGTCATCCAAGCCCTGGAAAAGGCGCTCGCCGACGATCACGTGAAGACCAGCATTTCATCCGTTTCGCCCTTGGGGTTGGTCGAAATGACGCGCAAGCGCACGCGTGAAAGTTTGGAACACCTGTTGTGCCAACCGTGTCCAACATGCGAGGGGCGGGGGTTCGTCAAAACGGCGGAGACGGTGTGCTACGAGGTGTTTCGCGAGCTGGTGCGCCAATCGCGCCAATTCGAGTGCCAGCAGTTGATGGTATTGGCGCATCAAGATGTGATCGAACGATTGCTCGATGAGGAGTCCTCCGCCCTGGGTGAATTGGAACTGGTCACCGGCAAGCCGATACGCCTCCAGACCGAAAGCCTCTACACCGTCGATCAATACGACGTCGTCCTGATGTAGATGAGCGTGCGCAAAGTCGGAAAAATCCTGCTGTACAGTTTCGCGGGACTACTGGGTCTGCTGCTGCTCCTGATGTTGGCCGTCAAGCTCGCGCTCGATCGCGCGCCCGCATACCAGGCGGAAATCAAGGAATGGGTGCACGCGCAGACCGGATACCACATCCGGTTCGCCGGCGTCTCGCCGTCGTTTCGCTGGTATGGACCGGAGCTGCATTTCGAGCAATTGGAGTTGCGCTCCAAGGACGATGCCCGGGTCCTCGCGCGCGCTGCCGGCGGACGGGTTGCCGCGGACATCTGGCAGTTGATCAGCAGCGGCAAGCTGCTTGCCGGCCGGATCGAACTCGATGAGCCGAACATCGCGATCGCGCGCCTGGGCCCGAGCAGCTTTGCATTGGCGTCCGAGATTAAATTGGGCGGAGACGACTCCTCGCTCGAGAGCCTGACGCTCGACGATCTACCCGCCGGCAAGTTGGCGATTCGCCACGCCGTGGTCACCATGCAAAATTGGAATTCCGCGCTGCCGCTGCTGGTATCGCAAGACGTCAATCTGGATGCCAGGCGCGGCGACGACGGCCTGTCGCTCGTCGTCACCGCACGTTTACCCCCCGCTCTCGGCGGAACACTGAGCATGGCCGGCAATGCACGCGGCCGCGACGATTTGCAAATGCTGAATTGGAACGCGTCGATCCGGGCGCGCGACATATCTTTCCCCGGATGGCGATTGCTGCTGCCCGAATATTTGAGCCGGCTCGACGCCGGCACGGGCGCGTTCGCGCTGGGGGCGCGCGGCGCGGGCCGGGTGCTCGCCGGCGCGGATCTTGAATTCGGGGCGCAAGGAGTGATCGCTAATTTGAGCGATGGTCCGAGCGCGAAGTTCGAACAAATCAGCGGTGCATTGAGCATCATTCATGCCGGCGATCGCTGGACTCTGTCGGGCAAGCGAATGCGCGCGGTGCGCTCGGGCCGCCGCGACCCCGAATCGCAATTCGAGGCGAGCTGGCGCGGCAATGATGCAGGATTGCTGGAATTGCGCGCACGTGCGAGCTACCTTCGCGCGGACACCCTGCTGCCGCTCACCGGGCTGCTGCCGCAAAAAGAGGTTCGCGACCGGCTGCGCGAGTTCGCGCCGACCGGCGAGTGGATCGATACCGTCATTGCGCTGGCCCGCGGCACCGTAACCGACCCTTGGCGGCTGCAAGTGCAGGCGAAATTTCGCGGCGTCGGCTTTGCGCCGGTGGGCCATGCGCCCGGGCTGCGCGGCCTGACCGGGTCGATCGACGGCAATGAAGCCGGCGGTTCCGCGACCATAGACACCGACACGGCCGTGTTCGCTTGGCCGGCGCAGTTTGCCCAGCCGGTGGTCCTGGAATCCCTGAAAACCACGCTGTATTGGAAGCGCACGGATGACGGGTTGCTGGTGGCCACGCCCGGTTGGGAAATAAAGACTCGCGACGCCGGCATTCGCGGGCAAATGTCCTGGGCGCAGCCCAAGGACGGTTCGTCGCCGGTGCTGACGCTGGTGAGCACAATTGAAAACGGCAACGCGGCGAATGCACGCAATTATCTGCCCCGCGCGATCATCGCGCCGCCGGCACTCGCCTGGTTGGACCGGGCGTTCGTGGCGGGACGCATGTCGCACGCGGATATCGTGTTGCGGGGACCCATACGGCATTTCCCGTTTCGCGATGGCAGCGGACTATTCCTGGCCCGCTGCGCCCTCGACGGCATGACGCTGGACTACCAAGAGGGTTGGCCGCGAGTCGAAGAGCTGGCGGCGCAGGCCGAATTTCGCAACGAAGGAATGAGCGCGCACTTTTTGACCGGCCGGATCGGCGGCATCCCGGTCGATTCGGCCGACGCGCGTTTCGCCGATTTCAACACCGGCGAATTGGAAATTCATCTCAATGCGAGCGGCGACGCAGCGGACGCCCTCAAGTTTCTGCGGTCGACCCCGCTGGACGCGGCCGCGGAGCATGCGTTTTCCGGCGTCGAGGGCACAGGGTCCCTGCAAACGAAGGTGGATTTATTTCTGCCGTTCAAGGATTTCGTGCACCGCCGCGTGCTGGTGCACGGAATTTTGGAGGGCGGGACGCTCAATCGACCGGCATCGGCCGTAAAGGCGACCGACTTGACCGGCGACTTCGATATCGATGGGGCGCAAGTGGCTCACGCCGACATTCACGGCCGCCTCCTGGGCGGGACCTTTCAAATGCAGGCGCGAACGCCGCGCAACCGGCCGGTGACCCGTACTCAGCTTGAATTTCGCGGCACGCTGAACGGCGATGTTCTGCGCGCGGCGCTGGAGCTGCCGGTCGGCATTTCGATCGGCGGGCAGACTGATTGGCGGGCCGTACTGAAAATGGCGCCGGAGCCCAATCGCGAGCGTTCGCTGCGGGTGAGCAGCACACTCGTCGGTCTCGAGATGAAGCTGCCGGCGCCCCTCGACAAGGCGGGGGACAATCCGATGCCGTCCTGGTTCGACGTCCAGTGGCCGGCGACCGGCGGCCCCTACGGAAAGCTCGCGCTGGGATCCGTGTTGAGCGGCGCATATGCGATGCAATCCGACGCGAACGGGATGCGGCTCGCGCGTCTGGCGTTGACATTCGGCGGGGGCGAGTCGAGCGCGAGCGATAACCAGATGGTCAACGTGGGCGGCTCGGTCGCGCAACTGGACTTGGCGGGTTGGCTCAATCTCAATCCCCCCGACAAGAACGGCAGGCCCCTGGGTGACTACTTGCGCACGGCCAAACTGGACGTCGCCGAACTGGACTATCTCGGCCTCGCGTTCCGCGACGTGTCGTTGAACTTGTCGGTTGCTGAGAGCGCATTGCACATTGCGGTCGGGGGACCCAATGTCGTTGGAACCATTACCGTGCCGCGTCCCGCCGATCCATCCGTCCCGTGGGTTTTGGAATTTCAGCGTCTGAATGTCGATGCGGCTCCGGAGCAGGAGTCGGAGCGGCAGGAGGCGGCCGCCGACGCGAAGGGCCTCGGCGATCCACGGGCCATTCCGACACTCAATTTTCACGCCACGGAGCTTCGCTGGGGTGAGCGGCAGCTTGGCGACGTGCGAGCATCGCTCGTCAAACTGGAAGATGGCATCAGCCTGCAGCAGCTGACCATCACCGGCGCCAGTTTCAATGTGAGCGCAAAAGGTGAATGGCGCGGCACGGATGCAGGCTTGGGGCGCATCGAGGGCACGATGAATAGCAGCGATGTGCAGGACACGCTCAAGCAGCTGGGCTACCTTCCGGTCATCGAAGCCAAAACGGGGCGCATGGATTTCGATCTGACTTGGGTCGGGGCTCCGACGGGCGCGGCACTCAGTCAGGCGGCAGGACGTCTGCAAATGTCGCTGGACCGGGGTCAAATCGTCGGGCTCAAGCCCGGTGCCGGCCGGGTATTGGGCCTCACCAGCGTTGCCGCGCTGCGGAGACGGTTGGCTTTGGATTTCAGCGATATGACCGACAAAGGGCTCGCGTTCGACACCGTTCGAGGCGATTTCGATCTTCGCGAGGGCAACGCGTACACGGACAACGTGCTGGTCAAGGGGCCGGCTGCGGAAATCGGACTGATTGGGCGCGTCGGCTTGAAAAACAAGGATTACGACCAAACTGCGGTGGTTACCGGCAGCGTCGGCAATTCCCTGCCGTTGGCGGCCCTGGCGGGCGGGCCCGTGGTGGCAGGAGCCGTGCTCATTTTCACGCAAGTGTTCAAACAACCGCTGAAGGGTCTGGCACGAGGGTATTATCGAATCACCGGCAGTTGGGATAATCCGATTGTCGAACGTATCAAGAGTGCAGACGCGGCCACCGCGACTGCGGAGGCACCGAAATAGATGGGCAAAGTCGCCGCCATTCAAATGACCTCGAGTCATATCGTCGCAGACAACCTGTCTGCCGCCGGTGTGTTGTTGAGGGAAGCCAAGGATCTGGGGTGCGACATCGCCTGCCTGCCGGAGAATTTTTCGTTCATCGGCCTCAAGGACGCCGACAAGCTGCAGGTGGCCGAACCGGACGGCGAGGGCGCCGTTCAGTCATTCCTGGGAGACACCGCGCGAAAACTCAAGATGTGGATCCTGGGCGGCACCATCGTGATTCGCGGCGACCGCGATCGTCGGGTCGCCAACACGTCGCTGTTGATCGACGCCGACGGCAAGCGAGTGGCGCGTTATGACAAAATTCATTTGTTCGATGTCACCATTCCGGGCCGCGACGAGCAATATCGCGAGTCCACCCACGTCGTGCCGGGGCGCGAACCCGTGATCGCAGATACGCCCGTCGGGCGGCTCGGGCTCTCGGTGTGCTACGACATGCGGTTTCCCGAACTCTACCGTCACCTCGTATCGCGGGGCGCCGAGTGGCTGGCAATGCCGGCGGCGTTTACCGTGCCGACGGGGCGCGCGCACTGGGAGACGCTGCTGCGGGCGCGGGCCATCGAAAACCTGTGCTATGTGGTGGCGCCGGCGCAGAGCGGCACGCACACCAGCGGCCGCGAGACCTATGGCGATTCGCTCATCGTCGATTATTGGGGCCAGGTGCTGTCACGCCTGGCCAAGGGCACCGGAGTGATCACCGCAGAGATCGATCTTGCACAGGAAGCGGAGACGCGGGCGCGCTTTCCCGCGCTGGATAATCGTCAACTGGGGCTGTCCAAAGCCGCCGCGGCGGTGCCGGCATGAATGCGCGCAGCGCCGAATTGAGCGAGCCCATGTTCGCGGTGGCCGAAAAAATGATTTTGGCGCCGTCGGGCCTCGACCAGGGACGATTGTCGACCGTCCTCGACGCTGTCATGAGCCGGGGCGTGGACTACGCCGATTTGTATTTTCAATTGTCGCGCGAGGAATCATGGTCGCTCGAGGACGGCATCGTCAAAGACGGATCGCATAGCATCGAACAGGGCGTGGGCGTGCGCGCCATCAGCGGCGAGAAGACCGGCTTCGCCTACACCGACGAAGTGCTGCTGCCGGCGTTGATCGAGGCGTCCGACGCCGCGCGAGCCATCGCGCGCAGCGGCGGCCGCAACGCGGTGAAGGCGTGGCGGCGTCCTCTGACCCATCGGCTATACCTCCCCGCCGATCCGCTCGACGCCATCCGCGACGAGGATAAGGTGGCGTGGTTGATGCGCATCGACGCCGATACGCGGCGCATCGACCCGCGGGTCAAACAAGTGATGGCCTCCTTGGCGGCGGTCCATGAAGTGATACTTATCGCCACCAGCGATGGCACGTTGACGGCGGATGTCCGCCCCTTGGTAAGGGTCAATGTCTCGGTCATCGTCGAGCAGAACGGCCGCCGCGAGCAGGGATACAGCGGCGGCGGCGGACGCTACGGCCTGGACGAATTGTTGCGCGGCGAAGAGCCCTTTGTTCATGGCCGCGAGGCGGTGCGCCAGGCGCTGGTCAATCTCGAGGCGGTGGCGGCGCCTGCCGGAACCATGACCGTGGTACTGGGCCCGGGCTGGCCGGGTATTCTGCTGCACGAGGCCATCGGCCACGGTCTGGAAGGCGATTTCAATCGCAAAGGCACCTCGGCCTTTTCGAATCGCATCGGCCAAAAGGTCGCAGCGGATGAAATCACCGTGGTAGACGACGGGACCCTCGCTCGGCGGCGCGGCTCCTTGAACGTCGACGATGAAGGCACGCCGACCCAGTGCACGACTCTGATCGAGAAGGGTGTGCTGCGCGGCTATATCCAAGACAAGATGAACGCGAGATTGATGGGCATGCCGACGACCGGAAACGGCCGGCGCGAATCTTTCGCGCACATGACATTGCCGCGCATGACCAATACCTATATGCGTGCCGGCACGCGCGCCCCGGAAGAGATCGTCGCCTCGGTCGAGAAGGGCCTGTACGCCGTCAATTTCGGCGGCGGCCAAGTCGACATTACCTCCGGCAAATTCGTGTTCTCGGCGAGTGAGGCGTACTTGATCGAGAACGGCAAGATCGGCGCGGCCGTCAAAGGCGCAACCTTGATCGGCAACGGCCCCGATGTTCTGCAGAGAGTCAGCATGGTCGGCAACGATCTGAAGCTGGACGGCGGCGTGGGAACGTGCGGGAAGGAAGGCCAGTCGGTGCCCGTCGGAGTCGGCCAGCCCACGCTTCGCATCGATGCACTGACGGTTGGCGGAACCGGCTGAAACCGCCGCCGCACGCGCAGCGCCCACACCCTCTGCCGCGTATCTGCGCATTCGCGCCGCGATTGGCGATTTCGCGCGATGCGGCGTCCCCGCAGAATGATGGCGCGGTACTGTCAAGGAGGAAGCCCCGCCACGGGTCCGCCCGGCGGGGCGCGCAGGAGGCTTGGGCCGCGGCGCGGGCGGGACGGCAACGAGCGTCCCGCCCGCCCTTTTTCTACCCGCCATGCCTCGCTGTCTACCTACGCACCAGGGAGCGAACGTTCGCGGTTTGCGGTAGGCTAATCGAGGAACGAGCGCGGCGCGCGGTGAGTGCGACCGCGATGAGGGGAGGTCGAGAGATGAATCGACTGATGCGCATCGTGCGGGCAGCGCCCGCAATGATCGCCGCCGCCACAGTGGCGGCGCAAAGCGCCGAGCGCGTGATGCCTGTCGCGCCCGGCGGCGCACCTCCCGGCCTCGCAGCACATCCTGTGGCCGAGACCTACTTCGGCACCAAGGTAACCGATCGCTTTCGATTCATGGAGGCGAAAGATCCAACGACCCTCGATTGGATGAAAAAGCACGGTTCGTACACACGATCGGTTTTCGACTCGATCGAACCTCGTGCCGGCTATCTGCGCAAGCTGAGCGCGTTCGGCGCCGGCTTTGGCTTCGTGAAGGCCGTCCAGGTCGCAGCGACCGCTCTCTTCTACCTGGAGCGCAAACCGGGCTCGGATACGTTTGATCTCGTGGTCCGGACCAACGAGGGACGGGTGCGGACTCTGATCGACACCCAGGCCTTGATCAAGGCAGCCGGGGGCATACCGCAGGCCATCGACTATTTCGCGGCATCGCGCGACGGGAAGCGGGTCGCCGTGGGGATTTCCGCAGGAGGCTCTGAAGCCTCCCAGCTCACCGTGCTGGATGTCGCGAGCGGTACCACTATTGCGGGCCCCGTCGATCGCGCGCAGTGGGCCCGTCCCTCGTGGACCGATGATGGATCGGCACTTTTCTTCGGCCGCCTGCAGGAGCTCGGCCCGGGCGCCGAGCCGAGCGACAAGTATCTCAACTACTCCTCGTCCTACTGGGATCTCAAAGGGCTGCCCCTCCCAATCGCCGGCGCGTCAAGCGGTGTTGGGCCCATCAAGGATCCCGTGGTGTTTGCCTCTGCGCGAGTCATCCCCAGCGCTTCGCGAGTAATCCTCCTTGGGGTCAAAGGCGTGCAGAACGAACGGGAAGCCTGGATCGCCCCGCTTGGGGAAGCGAGCACGCGTCGAGCCAAGTGGCGAGAGATCGTGAAACGCGATGATGACGTGACGGACGTAAGCGCGAACGCCACGACGCTGTACCTCCTGACTCACAGAAATGCGCCGACGTTCAAGGTAATGGCGTTGCCCCTCGACGGTACCCTGGCGGACGCCAGACTCTTGGTTCCGGCGCGCACGGATCGAATCATCGAGTCGATTCATGCGGCGGCTGACGGGTTGTATGTTGCCGGAAGGCAGGGGCTGAATGGGCAATTGCTGCATGCAGCGCTCGACGGTACCGTCACGGAGCTGAAGCTGCCTTTCCAGGGGAGCGTGTCCGACGTCGCTACCGACCCCACGCAGGCGGGCGCGGTCGTAGCGCTGGAAGGATGGATAAGCCCGCCCGCGCACTTCCGCTACGATTCAGCCCAAAATGCGTTCACCCAGTTGGGGCTGGACACGGGCCCGACGCTCGATGCGAAACGTTATTCGGTGGCGGAGCTGTCTGCGATTGCCGCCGACGGCACCTCGGTGCCGCTATCGGTCATCGCACCGGCCGGCCCACTATTTCCGCGGCCGACCTTGCTGGATGCGTACGGCGCGTACGGCATCTCCATCTTGCCGACTTTCGCCGCCAGGATTCCGGCGTTCGCCGACGCCGGTGCCGTCTACGCAGAGTGCCACGTGCGCGGCGGCGGTGAACTCGGAGAAGCTTGGCGGTTGGGCGGCAAAGACGCCCAGAAGCCGAATAGCTGGCGCGATCTCATTGCTTGTGCCGAGACCCTGATCGCGAAGGGATATACGACTCGGGATAGGCTGACCATCCAGGGAACCTCGGCGGGCGGAATTACCGTAGGGCGGGCCGCCACAGAGCGGCCGGAGCTTTTCGCGGGAGCGGTCGCGCGCGTGGGCGACGTTGATTCTCTCCGCTCCGAAGTCGAGTCGTCTGGTCCCGCCAATATTCCAGAATTCGGCACCTTCAAAGAAGAGCAGGGGTTCAGGAATCTTCTGGCGATGGACGCCTATCAGCACGTGCGCAATGACGCCCGATACCCCGCGTTCCTTCTGACCACCGGTTTGAACGATCCGCGGGTCGAGCCCTGGGAGCCTGCCAAGATGGCGGCACGACTGATGGAGGTTCCCGGGCATCAGCCTGTACTGCTGCGAATCGAGGGTGCGGCAGGACATGGAATGGGCACGACCAAGTCCACCCGGGACGCTGAAGACGCCGACATCGCCGCGTTTGTATTCTGGCGCGCCGGAGTCGCAGAGTGGCAGCCAAAGAAGTAGGCGCACTTCCACCGGATTGATCAGGACCTTCAATAGGAGCAGGCGATGCAAAGTTTCAGGCTGGCGGCGCTCGCCCTGGGCGTTGCGACAGGGTTGGCTTCCGGCGGTTGGTCGGGCGATGCATTCGCCGCGCCCGATCCGGCAACGGACCTAAGACTGCCCGCCGATGCGGCCGCGGCGATGCGCGGGATCGACGCGGAGCGCATTCGCGCACACGTTCGCTTTTTGGCCGACGACCTGCTCGAAGGGCGCGGCACCGGTGCGCGCGGCGGCGACATCGCGGCCAAGTACATCGCCGCGCAATTCGCGCTGGACTCCCTGACGCCCGCGGGGGATGACGGCGGATACCTCCAAAAAATCGAATTTACCGGAGTCCACACACAGCCTGCGACCGCGGCCTCCTTGCAACCGGAGCACGGCAAGGCGCTGGACTTGAAACTCGGCGAGGATTACGTGACCGGCAATCAGTTGCAGACGGACAGCGTCGATATTGACGCGCCGATCGTGTTCGTCGGCTACGGCATCGACGCGCCAGAGTATGGCTGGAACGATTTCAAGGGCGTGAACGTCACGGGCAAGGTCGTGCTGGTGATCGTCAACCAGCCGCCGTCGAAGGATCCAAAATTCTTCAACGCGGAGACCATGACCTATTACGGACGCTGGACCTATAAGTTCGAAGAAGCGGCGCGCATGGGCGCGATCGGCGCGCTGATCATTCACCGCACCGACCTCGCGAGCTACGGCTGGACCGTGGTGCGCAATTCCTGGAGCGGCGAGCAGGTATACCTGAGCAACGACAAGGATGCCAAGCTCAAGGCGGCGTCGTGGATACAACTCGAGGTGGCACGGCAATTGTTCGGCGCCTCGGGCCTGAAACTCGAGGATATGATGGCGAGCGCCGGTACCCGTGCGTTCAAAGCGCGGGAATTGCCGGTGCGATTCAAGGCGCACATCGTCAGCAAAGTGCGCAAATTCGAATCCTACAATGTGCTCGGTCTCCTGCCCGGCGCCGCCGGCGGCGAACTAACGCAGGCCGTCGTCTACTCGGCGCATTACGACCACCTCGGAATCGACCCGACGATGAGCGGCGACAACATCTATAACGGAGCCGTCGACAACGGTACCGGCGTCGGCATCTTGCTGGAATTGGCGCATGCCTTCGCCGGGTCGGCACACCCACCCCATCCGGTGCTGTTTGCCGCGGTGACCGCCGAGGAAAAAGGCTTGCTGGGATCGAATTATCTGGGTAAGCACCTGCCGATTGCGGCAGCACGGATCGCGCTCGGCCTGAATTTTGACGCGATAGCGCCGATTGGCGTGCCCGAGTCCGTCAGTGTGACGGGCTCGGAGCGCACCTCGTTCTATCCCATTGTCGAGCGAACGGCCAAGGCCTTCAGCTTCGATATTCAGCCGGACGCCGAACCGGGCGCCGGTCATTTCTATCGCTCCGATCACTTCAGTTTTGCGCGCGCCGGGATTCCGGCATTCTCGATCAACACCGGCGTGAAATTTGCGGGGCATCCGCCGGAATGGGGCAAGGCGCAGCGCGACGAATACATGGCCAAGCATTATCACAACCCCAGCGACGAATATTCGCCCGCCATGGATTTCTCGACCGATGCGTCCATGGCGAAATTCGGATTTGCGTTGGGCTGGCAGGCGCTGCTGGCCAAGGGCACCGTCAACTGGCTGCCCGGCGACGAGTTCGAGCGGGCGAGACTGCACGGTGCGACCGCACGGTAGCTTCGCGCGACCGCACGGTAGCTTCGGGCGACCGCACCGTAGTCGCGCAAACACTAGCGCAGCCGTCAATGCTCACGCGACATATTGCGGAATGTCCGTCGCGCGTCGCTTTGTGGCGACGGGTTGCGGCTCTCGGTGTCGAGAATCGACAATAACGTGCAGCGGGTCTCATCAGCCTTCGGGTGAGACTCGCTACGCTGAAGTCACGTTATCAACCACGACCGGGAGTCTCCATGGCCGACAATTCAATGACGG
>Ga0210408_10001655_pt1 | contig 22927 bp, 14 predicted proteins | sample IncBWH4MmetaG_FD_155471 | JGI IMG/M metagenome (GOLD analysis project Ga0210408, IMG submission 155471) | Forest soil microbial communities from Barre Woods Harvard Forest LTER site, Petersham, Massachusetts, United States - Inc-BW-H-4-M | ecosystem: Environmental > Terrestrial > Soil >...
AAGCCCAGTACACCCCGCAACAAGCCATCTTGATCGCCACAATATCCACCGCCGACCGCCAATGCACACACCGCGTCCCCGCATCAACCTCGACCCCGCGGACCTCTGGACGTCCCCCACCACACCTGTCAATCAACGTCACCTCGCCAAAACCAATTCCAACGGCGCCTCGACAAGCTACACAAAGTTCGGGTTTACAGCCTATAACTGTCGGGTCACTCGCCACTTCCTACTGAGAGTCGATCCAATGCTTGATGTGCGGCTCAAGCAGGCTCAGCGGCACGGCGCCTTGCTCCAGGACGGTGTCGTGGAAGGCGCGTATGTTGAATTTGGCTCCGAGGCGGCGCTCGGCTTCCGTCCGCAGCTCGCGAATTTTGAGCTGACCGAGCTTGTAGGCCAGTGCCTGGCCGGGCCAGACGATATAGCGATCGACTTCAACCGTGATGTCCTGATCCGTCTTGCCGGTGTTGTCCTTGAAAAATTGTACGGCTTGCTCGCGCGTCCAGCCCATCGAGTGCATGCCGGTGTCGACCACCAGCCGCACCGCGCGCCACATCTCATAACTCAGCTGCCCGAACTTGGAATACGGATCGGTGTACAGCCCGAGGTCCTCACCGAGGCTCTCGCCATACAGCGCCCAGCCCTCGAGAAAAGCGGAATAGCCGACGTGCTTGCGAAACTCCGGCGTGTTTTCCATCTCCTGCGCGAGAGACATTTGCAAATGGTGCCCGGGGACCGCTTCGTGGAGCGAGAGCGCTTCCATCTCCCACTTGGGTCGCGCGCGCAAATTGTATGTGTTGACGAAGTAGCAGCCGGCACGTCCGGTTTGCGGCGAGCCGCCCTGATAGTAAGCGGTCGTCTGCGAGGGCGCCTTGAAATCCGGAATCGGGCAGACACCATACGGCAAGCGCGGCAGCTTGCCGAAAAGATGCGCCAGGCCGGGATCGATGCGCTTGGTGATGATGCGGTAGCCGTTCACCAGGTCGTCGGGATGGTCGTAATAAAAGCGCGGATCGGTGCGCAGAAATTCGGTGAACTTGTGGAAGCTGCCCTGAAATTTTGTAGCCGCGATGACCTTGTCCATCTCGGCGCGAATGCGTTTCACTTCCGCCAAGCCGATTTCGTGAATCTGCCGCGGCGTCAGGTTCGTGGTTGTATGCCAGCGGACGTGAAAGTCATACGCAGCGGCGCCGTCGGGCAGCGCGGCAGCAGCAATGTCTTCGCGGCAAGCGGGAAGATACGTCGTCGTGAAGTAATCGTGAAGCTTGTGGAAGGCAGGCGCGACCGACGCCGCGTAGATGCTCTTGGCCTTTTCGGTGAGCCGCGCGCGATCGGCATCCGGAAAGTTCGCAGGAAATTCCGTAAACGTCTGCAGCAGCGGGCTGGCCAACGGGTCGGGCGGAGTGAGATCAGCGATCTGCTTGGGCACGTCGCGCAGCGTAATTTTGGGTGGCGTGTAGCCGCGCTTCAAGCCGTCTTGCAACAGCGCGATTTCCTGGTCGACCCAGGCGGGGAGCGCCGCCAGCCGCTTGAGAATTATTTCGTAGTCCGCGACGGTTTGATGCGGCTGGATGGCCATCGTGTCCGCAGCATTTTGCTGCACGCCGCCCATTTGCGTGAGCGGCATCCACAGACTCCGCGGAACAACGTTGCGAAACGGGTACGGATCGTCGCCGAACTGCAAACTTGCGTTCGCGGTCTCGAGAAGTTCGAGGTAAAGATCGAAGTTGAGTTGCTCGCTCGCGGGCAGTTCATTGCGAGGAATGGCTTTCAGCGTGGCGAGGCCGTCGGCCAGATGCTGCTTGCGTCGCGCGATTCCGGCAGGGGAATCGTCGATCCAGCGATCGTTCTGGCCGGGATAGCCGACATGCGTGGCGTGATCCGGATACTCCTCCATCCACCGCCGCCAGTCGGCGTCGAGAAAGGCGCGAAGCTTTTGCGCGGAGCCGGAATCTTTAGCTTGGCCGAAGGCAAGCAGCGGCAGCACGAGCATCACGCTGGTGACGCCTGCTGCGAACAAGATGAGCATGCGCATCATTACGGCTTCCTCCCGGCGGCGGCCAGTTCCCTTTCGCGTTCGTGCGCGAGCATGACGATGAGGCGCGCGGTCTCCGCCGCGTCCATCGCCGTATTGTCGACGAGGACGGCGTCGGCGGCGCGCACCAGCGGCGAAACTCTGCGTTCGCGATCGCGCTTGTCGCGCTCGCGAATTTCTTCGAGCACTTGCGCTAGCGTCATGGGCTCGCCTTTTTCCTGGTGCTCTTTCCAGCGCCGCTCCGCGCGAATCTCGGGCGAAGCTTCGAGAAATATTTTCAGCTCGGCGTTGGGAAACACGACGGTGCCGATGTCGCGGCCTTCCATCACAATGCCGCCGCCGGCACCCGCGCGCTGCTGCTCCGCGACGAGAACGGCGCGCACCGGCGCAATCGTGGCCAGTCGCGACGCCGCTTGCGCAACCTCCGGCGTGCGAATTTCCTCCGTGCCTTCATTGCCGTCGAGGAAGACGCGATTTTTTATTCCGGCCTTTTCGTGGGCAGGGGTCGGCGGCTTCAGCTCGATGTGCGTTTCATTCGCGAGCTTCACCAATTGCGTTTCATCATCGAGCGGAATTTTGTGCTGCAGCGCCTTGAGCGCGAGCGCGCGATACATCGCGCCGCTATCGAGGTAGAGATAACCGAGCGTTCGTGCTACCAGGCGCGCTACGCTGCTTTTGCCGGAGCCGGCGGGACCGTCGATGGCGATGGTGAGCTTGGGCATGTGGGCAATTAGAAGCCCATGATGTTGTAGCCGCAATCTACGTAAATGGTTTCGCCGGTGATGCCAGAGCCGGCGTCGCTTAGAAGGAAGGCGGCGGTGGCGCCTACTTCGGCGGCGTCCACGTTACGTTTTAGCGGTGCGCGCTCGGCTTGGACCTTTAACATGTCGCCGAAACCGGAAATGCCGCGCGAGGCCAGAGTTTTGATGGGACCGGCGGAGATGGCGTTGACCCGAATATTTTTGGGGCCGAGATCGTTGGCCAAGTAGCGGACCGTGGCTTCCAGCGCGGCTTTGGATACGCCCATGACGTTGTAGCGCGGGACAACTTTTTCTGCGCCGTAATAGGTCATGGTCACGATTGCGCCGCCGGCAAACATTAGCGGTAGCACGCCGCGAGCGACCGCAATCAGCGAATAGACGCTGATATCGTTAGCGATGCGAAAACCTTCGCGAGTGGTGTTGATGAATTCGCCTTTGAGGTCCGGTTCGGGAGCGAACCCGATGCTGTGCACGAGACCGTGCAGTACACCGTACTTTTCTTTGAGGTCAGCGAACAGGCGGGCGAGCTGATCGTCTTGCGTGACGTCGCACATGAAGCCGTCGGCGCCGGGAAGATCGGCGATTAGGTCTTTGGCTTCGAGGGCCAGGCGTTCATTTTGGTAAGTAATGGCCAGACGCCAGCCGGCTTGCTGCAGTTTCTGCGCGATGGCCCAGGCGATGCTGCGTTTGTTCGCCAGGCCAAAGATTATGGCAGTCTTTTGCGGTTCGGTCACAGTTTCCTCTCGAAGGTGACAGCGTATTGTACGTGCAAACGTGCCCGATTGCTGACGGGTTTCATCAAGCTGTGATTGTAAAAGCGGCGGCAAGACCGCCGCACTCCAAAAAAATCGTCCATCAAATGCGGTGGAAGGCTTTCTCGATTTCTTTTACGGAATAGCGAAGGACTACCGGGCGGCCGTGGGGGCAGCTCATGGGGCAATCGGTTTTGGCCAGGGCGCTGAGGAGCCACTCCATTTTTGTTTGGTCTAGCGGCATGTTGACTTTGATGGCGGCGTGGCACGCGGTGCTGGCGGCGATTTTGGCTTGCAGCGTTTCGATGGAGATGGCGGCGTTTTCGCGCTCGATGCCGTCGAGAATTTCGGTGAGAAGTTTTTCGGCGTCGCCGCCGGCGATGCCTGCGGGCGCGGCTTGAATCGCGACGCTGCGCGGGCCCATTAGCTCTACTTCGAAACCGTTCGCGCTTAGCTCTTCTGCGATTTTTTCGTAGATGACGAGCTGCCGCGGGGAAAGCTCGAGGATCAGGGGCATGAGCATGCGCTGGCTTTCGACTTCTCCGGCGCGGCGCGCTTCCAGGTGCTGTTCGAACAAAACGCGCTCATGCGCGACGTGCTGGTCCACAAGCCAGAGACCTTCGCCGTTGACGGCGACGATGAAGCTAGAGCTGACTTGGCCTAACGGTTTTAAATCGGCGATTTGGTCAGGATGCGGAAGTGTCGCGGGCGCGCTGCCGTTGCCCCCAGCAAAATTTGCAGCCCAGTTCGGCGCGGGGGGCGCTTGCGGCGCGCTGGTCGTTCCGATCGCGACGCCGGGCTCAAAACTGAAACGCTGCTCGACGGGTTGGAAGGGCGCGCCGGTTAGATCGAAGCCGCCGTCGGAGCCTACGCCGCTGCCTAGACCGATTTCTTCCATGGCTGGAATAATCGCTCGCGGCACGATGGACGGAGCTGTCGGATCCATTGATGGGGCGTTTGATAGCGACGCGGTGCTTGCGTTTAGAGATGCGGCTGACGCGCCTGCAGCCGCTGCTGCGAAGCTGGCGATCGGGCGGGCGCTCATTAGCGCTTGGCGAATGGAATCGCGGGTGAAGTCGTGGACGAATTGGGAGCGGCGGAAACGGACTTCGATTTTTGCGGGGTGCACGTTGACGTCGACCTCGTCGTAGGGCATTTCGAGGAACAGGAGCGTGGCGGGGAAAACGTTGCTGGGCAGAATGTTGCGATAAGCTTCGTGAATGGCGTGGAGAATCAGCCGGTCGCGAACGAGGCGGCGATTCACGAAGATGTAAATGCCGTTGCGATTGGGGCGCTGGACTTCCGGACGCGAAGTGAAACCGTAGACGGTGAGGCGCGCCTTTTCTTCGCTTTGTTCTAGCTCGGGCTCAGTGATGGCGGCGCGAAACGCGGCGCTGACTACGGGGATTTCGATTAGCTCGTCGAAGGATTGCTTGCCGAAGAGTTGGTAGACACGCTCGGCGAGGCGCTCGACGGGAGAACAGTCGACGATTTGCTGCGTGGGCGTGGTGAGGACAAATTGCTTGCCAGGATTGGCCAGTGCGTAATGGGTGACGAGCGAGGCAATGTGACCTAATTCGGTGGTGTCGGATTTCAAGAATTTGCGGCGCGCGGGGACGCTGTAGAAAAGATCGGCGACGCTGACGGTTGTTCCCGCGGGAAGGCCGGCAGGTTTCACGCTGACGAGTTTACCGCCGGCAAATTCGACGCGGGTGCCCTCGGCGTCTTCTTCGGCGCGGGATTCGAGGAGCAGACGGGAAACAGCGGCGATGGTAGGGAGAGCTTCCCCGCGGAAGCCGAGCGTGGGGATGGAGAGGAGATCGTCAGCGGAGCGGAGCTTGCTGGTGGCGTGGCGCTCGAAGGCGAGTAGCGCGTCGTCGTGGGACATGCCGTGGCCGTCATCGATTACGCGAATCATGCGCTTGCCGCCGGCTTCGACTTCGACGCGGATGGTTTTTGCGCCAGCGTCGAGTGCGTTTTCAAGCAGCTCCTTGACGACGGAGGCGGGGCGCTCAACGACCTCGCCCGCAGCGATGCGGTTGGCGACGGCCTCGGGGAGAATGCGTATGCGCGACATTCTAGCTTTTGTGGTCCTTGGCCCCTTGGGCCACAGTCGCCTTTCTCTTATTTCTTAGCCAATGGGCTATCTGTCCCGCACCGAACACAAGGGCGACCAACATGCAGGCAAGCCACGCAAGCGCACATGACTGCAAAATTCTTTCAGGCACATGGCTACCTAACACCAAGGGGACAGCAGCAAAAAGCGTCCCAACGACAACAAAAAAGACGGGCCGGTTGTTGCGGTATTGCCAGGCCGCAACGACAAGCAATGCAATCATTGCCGCTAATCCCTTTTGCATGTCTGATTCGTCTTGTCCGCCGACCCCTGAAAGACAAACCTAGCAACAAGGATATCATTCGGCGGCTTTCTTGGCGCTGGGCTTGATGGCGATGCCTAGTTGGTCTAGCTGGTCGGTGTCGACCTCGCTGGGGGATTCGGCCATTAGGTCTTGGGCGGCGGTGGTTTTGGGGAAGGCGATTACTTCACGCAAAGAGCGCTCGCCTGCTAACAGCATGGCTATGCGGTCGATGCCTAGGGCTATGCCGCCGTGCGGTGGCGTGCCGTAGGTTAGGGCGTCGAGGAAGAAGCCGAAGCGGCGGCGGAGTTGTTCTTCGGTCAGGCCGAGGGCTTTGAATAGGCGCTCCTGGATATCTTGGCGATGGATTCGGATGCTGCCGGAGCCTAGCTCGTTGCCGTTTAGGACCAGATCGTAGCCCTTGGAGCGGACTTCCCACGGCGCGGATTCTAGTTTTTCCAGATCTTCATCGACTATGCCGGTGAAGGGATGCTGAGCGCTGACCCATTGCTTGTCGGATTCGCTCCACTCGAAAAGCGGGAAGCCGGTGATCCAGAGAAATTTCCATTGCGATTTGTCGATCAGGTTGAGGGCTTCGCCGAGTTGCAGGCGGAGTTGGCCAGCGATGAGCGCGGCGGCTTCGGTGCCTTTGATTTGCTGCTTGGCGCTCACTGCGACAACGAGGTCGCCGGATTTTGCTCCGGCGGCTTCGGCGAGTTTCTTCACGTTTTCTGAACCGATCAGTTTTTCGACGGTGGACGTGGTGCCTTCGGGCGCGACCTTCACGAAATAGGCGCCGCGAGCCCCGAGAGATTTTGCTTTGTCGGTGAGGTCGTCGAGCTGCTTGCGCGAATAATTTGCCGCGCCGGTTGCGGCGAAGGCGAAGACGTTGCCTTCGATTTGCAGCTTTTGTTTTGCTTCTTCGGGGAAGCAACTGGTTACTTCGCGCAGCTCCATGGCGAAGCGCAGATCGGGCTTGTCGCTGCCATATTTGCGGATGGCGTCTTTGTAGAGCATGTGCGGGAAGGGGCGTTCGGCTTTGACGGCGGCTACCGCGCAGGCACGCACCATTACGTTTTCGATTACCTCGAAAATGTCTTCCTGGCGGGGGAAGGACATTTCCAGGTCGAGCTGGGTGAATTCGGGCTGACGGTCCGCACGCAGGTCCTCATCGCGAAAACATTTTACGATTTGGAAGTAGCGGTCGAGGCCACCGATCATCAAGATTTGCTTGAAGATTTGCGGTGACTGCGGCAGCGCGTAGAACTGGCCGTGATGCACGCGGCTGGGAACGAGATAATCGCGCGCGCCTTCGGGGGTGGAGCGGGTGAGCATGGGCGTTTCGACTTCGATGAAGCCCATTTCGTCCATGACTTTGCGAATTTCGAGAACGATCTTGTGGCGCAGCGCGATGTTGCGGTGCGGTTTCAGGCGGCGCAGATCGAGATAGCGGAAGCGCAGCCGGGTTTCTTCGGCGGCGGTGATTTGGTCTTCGATAGGGAACGGCGGCGTCTTGGCGTTATTGAGGATGTGCAGATTGGTGGCGACTAGCTCGACTTCGCCGGTGGCTAGTTCGGGATTGGCTTTTTGCCGCTGGATTACGTTGCCTTCGACGGCGACTACGAATTCGCTGCGCGCTTGTTCGGCTTTTGCGTGGGCTTGCGGTTGCGTTTCTTTGTTGAAGACGACTTGCACGATGCCGGTGCGGTCGCGGATGTCGAGGAAGAGGAGATTGCCGAGGTCGCGGCGTCGATGCACCCAGCCCATTACGATGGCGGGTTTGCCGGCGTCGGAGGCGCGCAGGGCGCCGCAATAGTGGGTGCGTTTCAGGTTGCCGAGAAAATCTAGCACGATGGTCCTTCCTGGGCAGCACAGCAGCGTCGACACTGCTCATTCATAGTCTATTTCACACGTCTCGCGGCGCGCCAATTCCACAATGCCCCAATCGCGAATCCCACGAAAATAGCCACGACGAAGTCGGCAAACAGCCCGCGTTGCACGTATCTCGGGGCTTCTACAGATCCCTCGCTAATCCAATTCGTGAAAGGAAACCCGTACGGCCTAGCGCAGTCATTGCAAGGATGTAGCCCGCGCTGCGCTACGTTCATCGCGCCAAAAAACAGCAGTGAAGCGAGGAGACTCCAAAAGTAGCGCGAGGTATTCGTCATACTTTATCGGATATCTTTACGATGACACATTTTTCTGCGTGCGCAAAAATTCGATCAGGTCAGGCTCGGGGAGTTTTTGTTGCTCACCCGTCGACAGAGTCTTGATGGTCCAGAGGCCTTCGCTGACTTCGTTGTCGCCTAGGATTAGGGCGTATTTGGCGCCTAGTTTGTCGGCTTGGCCTAGGGCTTTGCCGAATTTTTGTTCTAGCGGGGGGAGTTCTGCGCTGAAGCCGGCGCTGCGCAGATCTTTTGCGGCGCGGATGGCGGCGGCGTAGGCGCGTTCGCCCATCCAGGCTATGTAGACGTCGCGGCCTTGCTGCACTTGGCCTTTGCCGCTTTCTTGCAGCGAGAGGATTAGGCGGTCTTCGCCTATGGCGAAGCCGATGCCTTTGGTGGGCGGGCCGCCCAGGAGTTCGACGAGGCCGTCGTAGCGGCCTCCGCCGCAGACGGCGTTTTGCGAGCCGAGGCCTGGGGCGGTGATCTCGAAGGTGGTGCGCATGTAATAGTCGAGGCCGCGGACCAGGCGCCAATTTTCCTGATAGAGGACGCCGCGGACTTCTAGTTGGCGCTTTACCTCGGCGTAGTGCGTCTTGCATTCGTCGCAGAGATGATCGGCAATGTGCGGGAGCGTGGCGATGATGGCTTGCTCGCTTTCGAGCTTGGAGTCGAGGACGCGCAGCGGATTGGTGTCGATGCGGCGCTGCGAGTCGGGGCCGAGCTTGTCCTTCACTTTTTCGAGCGCGGATTTTAGGTTTGCGACGTAGCCGCGGCGGCAGTTGTCGGCATTGTGGCCGATGGAGTTGATGTAGAGCGTGGCGCCTTGGAGGCCAACTCTGTCGAAGTAGGTCATCAGCATTTCGATGACTTCGGCGTCGATCGCGGGAGCGTCGGTGCCGCCTAGGATTTCCGCGCCAATTTGGTAGAACTGGCGGTAGCGGCCCTTTTGTGGGCGCTCGCGGCGGAACATCGGGCCGGTGTAGTAGAGCTTCACCGGTTGAGGGAGTTGCTGCATGTTGTGTTCGATGTAGGCGCGGCAGACCGAGGCGGTGGCTTCTGGCCGCAAGGCTACTTGATCACCGAGCCGAACGTTTTTCACGGCTTGCTGAATCACTCCCCAAAGAATAGTCAATTCCTTGTCGCTCCATTTAATGTCGCCAGTCGCCAGAGCGGCGAGCAGCTCGTCGCGTTTTTGCGGAACAATCGCTAGTGCTTGAACTGTTTCTGGTGTTCTCTTGATCTCCCCTCGATCAACCGCTTCGTTTAGCGCCGTTAGAAATCTTTCAGTCTTGACTTTCACTGAGTCCGAAGCGAGCGTCTGTATTTTCCTGAGTTCGATTGGATTCGTGGTAATGATCTCTCTACGGAAAGTATCAATGGCGGTCCAACCAAACTCCTCAAATGAAAACATCTCCTTGCCAACAATGTCCGTTTCTCCCCCGATCGATCTAGCAAATAGTTCGATATTCTCCAAGACAGGAAGTCGGATTTCGCCGTAGCCGAAGGTGGTGAAGACTTCGTGAGCGGTTTGCTCGACGCGATTCCAAAGCGCGGTCTCGGGAGGAAGCAAATCTCGCGTGCCGCGGATCGCTTGGAATTTGCGGCGCTCTTCTTTTTTTGCTGTGGCGTCGCTCACTGGTTTCCTTCCGCGTGACACGGTGTTTCTTCAGGGGCTAAAGCCCAAGAGTGGGGCTGTTTAATGTCGGAGCTAAAGCTCCGACCCCCTAAGGAAGATGCGCGCTCGAAGCCGTCGCGCAAAGGCGCCCGCGACGGTCCGCGGCCGCTACGGGTGCTTGTAGACGGCATCACGATGCACCTGCTGCGTCTTGCTTGTAGATGTTTTTGTATTCGACGTAGCGCTGGGCGTAGGCGTCTATTGCGGCTTGGTCTGTCGGCGTCAGGGGACGCTTCACTTTGCCGGGGTGGCCTACTACCAGGCTGTTGGGCGGGATTTCGGTGCGCTCAAGGATTAGTGTGCCAGCGGCTACTATGCTTCCGGAGCCTACCTTTACACCGTTTAGGATCACGGCTCCCATTCCTACGAGGCAGCGGGACTCTATGTTGCAGCCGTGCAGGGTTACGCTGTGGCCTATGGTTACGTCGTCGCCCAGGAGGAGCGGGAATTCGTCGCGCATTACGTGGAGGACGCAGCCGTCTTGGATGTTGGTGCGGGTGCCGATGCGGATGTAGTGGACGTCGCCGCGGACTACGGAGCAGGGCCAGACGCTGGAGTCTGCGCCGATGACTACGTCGCCGATGATTACGGCGGCGGTGTCAATATAGGCGGAGGCGGCGATTTGGGGGCGCTTGCCACGGTAGGGGCGGATGTCGGGTTGTCGAGTCAATTGTGTGCCGCCTGGCTGCTGGAGAGGCGGGAGGCAGGCGGTTGTTAACGGTGTACCACCCCCTCCCCCCCGGGTTTCTCGTAAGTGTTGATTCTAAATAGCTTAAGCCTCAATTGCTGCGTAACTGCGCATTCTAAAGGACTTATGGAATTGCCCTGAACACCTCATCTGAAGAGGACAGCCAAGAGTGGCTGTCCCACTGGAGGCGCAACAGGTGCTCCTGCTTGGGTTCACCGTGAACCGAACTAACGAATCCCTCTGCTTGATGTTGCCCGAATGCCACGGAAAAAGAAAATGCGGCAACTTGGTTGCCGCACTGCGTCACTGCGTGAGTGTACCCAGAAAAATTATACCACAGTTTGGTTTCGGCTCAAGAGAAAAGCGAGTGAAAAAGATCAAGATCAAGATCAAGAGAAAGAGAAAGAGAAGGAGAAAGAGAAAAAGAAAAAGGATAACGCACCCTTCGAGGCTCAGGGTAAAGAGACGCAGAGTACGCGGAGGTTCGCAGAGAAAAGGACGGACGGACAGCCAAGAGTGGCTGTCCCACTCACGGCAGCTAGTCGATTTGGACTTGGGGGCCGGAGGAGGTGCCTGCTAGTTGATCGAGGCGGGTGGAGACGGCTCGGGCCACGTCGTAGAGGCTCTTGGCGCCTATGGCGTTCTCGCCTTGTAGGGCTACGGGTTTGCCGGTGTCGCCGCCTATGCGGATGCGGGGGTCGATTTCGATTTCGCCGAGGACGGGGACGCCGTAGGCTTGCGCGGTTTTTGCGCCTTCGCCGTGGCCGAAGATGTCGATGGGCTTGGCGCAGTGCGGGCAGGAGAAGGTACTCATGTTCTCGACGACGCCGAGGACCTCGACGTTTACCTGGCGAAACATTTCGATGGCTTTGCGGACGTCGGCGAGGGCCACGGTGGAGGGCGTGGTGACGACGACGGCGCCGGTGACCGCTACGGTTTGAATCAGCGTTAGCTGCACGTCTCCGGTGCCGGGCGGGAGATCGATGATTAGGTGGTCGAGCTCGCCCCATTGCGCGCTGCGCAGGAATTGCGTGATGACGCTGTGCAGCATGGGGCCTCGCCAGATCATGGGCTTGTCACCGGGATTGAGCAGGCCCATGGAGAGCATTTTCAGGCCGGCGACTTCGATGGGGATGATGCGCTTGTCCATGGTGGCTAGCGGCTCTTGGGTGGTGCCGAGCATGATGGGGACGTTGGGGCCGTAGACGTCGGCGTCGAGTAGGCCGACTTTGTGGCCGAGCTTGGAGAGGGCGAGAGCGAGATTTACCGCTACGGTGGTTTTGCCTACGCCGCCTTTGCCGCTGGCTATGGCGACGAGATTTTTTACGCCGGGGATGGGTTGGCGTTCGGGCATTTGTTGCGGTTGCGGTGCGCCTGGAGGCATTGGGGGTTCCTATTCTAGATAACTGACATTCTTGCTGGTGCGCGAACGGAATCAACAAATGGGATGACGCCAAGACGCTGCGGAAAAGCCGCAGGGCTGCGCGGACTCCGCCCTGCGCTACAGGTCGCGGTTCCTAGTTGAAATCTCGCTGAGGTGAGGCGAAGCGGTGCTGCGCTCCTACGAAAAACTAGGGAGATCATGATGTGGCGCCGTGGCATTTTTTGTATTTTTTGCCGGAGCCGCAGGGGCAGGGATCGTTGCGGCCTACTTTCGCGCCGGCGCGGACGGGCTTGGGCGCTTCGGCCTGGGCTGGGCCGGTCTGATATTGCAGATCTTTCTGTTGGCGCTGCTGCTTGCGCTCGAGTTGGCGCGCTACTTCCGGGAGGCGCTGCTGGCTCGGTTCGCTTGCGCGGGCGGCGGCGCTGGCTACGGCGGCTTGCGCTCCGCCGGAACGTGACACGGGGCCGCGCGGCGTCTGCGGCCGAGTATCCATTTCGTCGGGAGGTCTTTCCGCTTGCTGAATCTGGATGTGGAAGAGATAACGAACGGTTTCGTTGTCGATGCGGGCCATCATGTCTTCGAAGAGCACGAAGGCTTCTTTTTTGAACTCGACGAGCGGATCTTTTTGGCCGTAGCCACGAAGGCCAATGCCTTCTTTCAGGTGATCGAGCGAGAGAAGGTGGTCTTTCCACTGGGAATCGACGACATCGAGAATGATGCGGCGTTCGAGCCAGCGCATCAGCTCAGAGGTGAATTGCTTTTCTTTTTCGTCGTAGCGCTTGGCGACCGCTTCTGCCGCGGCCTCGGAAAGCTGATCGTGGCTTAGACTGCCGGGATCGGCCCCTGCAGCTTTAGCGTCGATGCCGAACTGGCTATTCATCTCGGCGAGAAATTGCGGTGCGTTCCATCGATCGGGATGCTGCTCACGTGGGCAGAAAGTATCGACGAGTTCGCGGGCGACGTCTTCGGCGATTTCGAGGACGTAGTCGCGCTGATCTTTGCCTTCGAGCGCGGAGCGACGAATGCCGTAAATCGTCTCACGCTGCTTGTTCATCACGTCGTCGTACTCGAGCAAATGTTTGCGGGCGTCGAAATTTTGCGCTTCGACGGATTTCTGCGCGTTCTCGATGCGACGGGAGATGAGCTTGGACTCGATGGGAACGCCTTCGGTCATGCCGAGGCGATACATCAGCGCTTTCATGCGCTCGCCGCCGAAAATGCGCATGAGGTCGTCTTCGAGGGAGAGGAAAAAGCGCGAGGAGCCGGGGTCGCCCTGGCGGCCGGCGCGTCCACGCAACTGATTATCGATACGGCGGGCTTCATGGCGCTCGGTGCCGAGAATGTGCAGGCCGCCTAGCTCGACGACTTCGTCGTGCTCGGATTTGCACTGATTGGCGAACTGGTCGTAGATGGGTTGCCACTGGTCGGCGGGAACTTGAAAAATTTTGCCTTCGTTTTGGAAGAGCACCATGGGGACGGTGGCCTGCGCGCCATCGCCGTTTGCGCCATCCGTGCCGATTACCGCGGGAGCGGCGGCGTACGGCATGGCCAGCTTGTTCTTCAGGAAATGCTCGCGAGTCAGAAATTCCGGATTGCCGCCAAGAAGAATGTCGGTTCCGCGGCCGGCCATGTTGGTGGCCACGGTGACGGCGCCTTTACGTCCGGCCTGGGCGACGATGCGCGATTCGCGCTCGTGTTGCTTGGCATTGAGGACTTGATGGGGGACGCCGGCTTTCTTCAAGATTTCCGCGATGGTTTCTGATTTTTCGATGGAGATGGTGCCGACGAGGACCGGCTGGCCGCGTTCGTGAAAATGGCGGATGCCGTTGGCGAAGGAGTTGTCTTCCTGCATGATGCCGTTGACGACGGCTTCGAATTTTTCTTTTTCGGTGCGGTAGACGACGTCCGCGTATTCTTTGCGGATTAACGTGCGATTGGTGGGAATCATCACGACGTCGAGATTGTAAATCTTGCCGAATTCCGCGGCTTCCGTTTCCGCCGTGCCGGTCATGCCGGAAAGTTTCTTGTACATGCGGAAATAATTCTGGAAAGTGATGGTGGCGAGGGTCTGGTTCTCGCGCTCGATCTTCACGCCTTCCTTGGCCTCAACGGCCTGGTGCAAACCGTCGGACCAGCGGCGGCCGGGCATCTGGCGTCCGGTAAATTCGTCGACGATGACGATTTCGCCGTCTTTGTTGACGTAATCGACGTCAATTTTGTAGAGCGTGTGCGCGCGCAGGGCTTGATAGACGTGGTGCATGGCGTCGATGTTCGCCGGATCGGACATATTAGTGAGGCCGAGTAGGCGTTCGCATTTGTTGAAGCCTTCTTCGGTCAGCGTGGCTTGCCGATGCTTTTCGTCAATGGTGAAATCGATGTCCTTGATGAGCTTGGGAATGATTTTGTCGATCTTGAAATATTTGTCGGTGGATTCCTCGGAAGGACCGGAAATGATGAGCGGGGTGCGCGCTTCGTCGATCAAGATGGAGTCGACTTCGTCGACGATGGCGAAATGGTGGCCGCGCTGGACGCAGTGCGCGAGGTCGTACTTCATGTTGTCGCGGAGATAGTCGAAGCCAAATTCGTTGTTGGTGCCGTAGGTGATGTCGGCGCCGTAGGCGGCGCGACGCTGCTCGTCGTCGAGGTCGTGGACAATTACGCCGACGGAAAGGCCGAGCGCGCGATAGAGCGGGCTCATCCACTCAGCGTCGCGGCGAGCGAGATAATCGTTGACGGTTACGATGTGCACGCCCCGGCCAGCTAGCGCATTCAAGGCCGCGGGCAGAGTAGCTACGAGGGTCTTGCCTTCGCCGGTCTTCATTTCGGCGATTTTGCCGTCGTGCAGAACCATGCCGCCGATGAGCTGCACGTCGAAATGGCGCATTTTCAGGAAGCGACGGCCGGCTTCGCGGACCATGGCAAATGCTGGAACGATCGTGGGCTCGAGGGCCTTGCGCATGGACTCGCGGAAGGTAGACTCGGTGGGGTCGAGGTCCTTGAGTTGATCCTGAATCGGGCCTTTGAGCGCCTGGAAACGCGCCTTCAGCTCGTCGTCGCTGAGGGCCTTGACCTCGGCTTCACGCTCGTTAATGGCGGCGACAGCAGGCTGGAGCTTTTTGACGTCGCGCTCATGCTTGGTGCCAATAAATCGCGCGACGACTCTGTCTAAAACTTGTGCTGGATCCATGAATAGCTTCGTTTCCCGCCGTGTTCGACCGCGCCGGACGCCCCGCATGAACGGAGCGAGACTCAGCGTAAGCACTTTATTCTATCTGTTTAGATGCGCCAGCGCCAAACGGGGAGCCAGGAACTCGCGCCGTGGCACACATGCAGAGGGTAGATTTCAGCCAAGACGCGGCGGAAAAGCCGCAGGCTGACGCGGACTCCGCCCTGCGCTGCAGGTGCAGGTAAGTGAATACGATGCGGTTATCCGGCGGCTACTACGTCGCTGGCCACAACAGGCTGATCGGGTTGATCGAGGGCAATGACTGAAGAGAGATTGTCGCACAGCAAACGGCGGAGTTTGCCGCGCTCTTCGAGGTTCATGTCCACAATCTCGAAGGACATGCCCTGGCCGCGATAGTCGCGCAGCAAAGCGGTGGCTTGCAGATTGCGGATGCCGAGCTGCATCTTCAACTTCACAGGCGTGCCGGACGGGAGATGACGATCGATAATAGCCAGGCCACCGGCAAGGCTCGCGGTGCGAATCTCCATGCGACAGTTCTGGTTGAGGTTGACGCTGAAGGCGACTATTGGCTTGTTCAGGCGGACGCGGGTGTGGCGGCGCTGGCGTACAAATTTGGAACTGTTGGTCATTTCGAGCGGAGCCAGTGTGAGGTCCGCTCTGCTCAGGCCGCTCTTTGGAAAGAATTCGCGGGCCCAAATGGGGTCGAGCTTTTCGAGAGCCTGCAAGGCGGCGATGCGCAGCTCCTGAGGATGAGCCCAGCCGAAAACTTTTTTGGACTCGACGACGCGTTTCAGTGCGGCAACCGATTCGGGCGCCTGGATGCGGCCGAGCGCTTCGGCCGCTCGCACACGCAAAAATTGGCCGGCTCCGGCGGGCAGATCGCCATCGACGATGTTCATCAGGCGGCCGAGCGCCTCGCGGTCGGCGGCAATGCCGATTTCATCGATCACCAGGGGCATCACGAGGGGATCGACATGATCGAGTAGCTCGAGAAGTATGCGGCATCTCGCGGGGGCGCCGCTGGCGGAAAGCTGGCGCACTACGCGGTCCTGTGAAAGGCGCGGAAAATTCTTGATGCGGCCAGGAAGAAAGACGGCGAGCGCTTGAGGATCGAGTTTGCAAAGCAAACCGACCATCTCCGTGGCCTCCTGCACTGGGCCGCCACGCACCGTGCTGCGCAAATATTGCAAAGATTCCTCGCCAAGATCGGAGGCGAGATTGGCAATGTGCTCGGCGTCGTCGCGCAAGCTGCAGCGATTGAAGCGGCTGGCTAGCTGTTCCATGGTGCTCTGCGGCAGAAGCTTTAGAACATTGGTCAGACCGGCGGAAGTCTGCCTGGCTCGCAACGCCTCTTCCACAAATTCAGGAATGCGCTCCTCAATTCCCATCTTCCCGCGCAAACTCTGCGCGACGCCAGGACGTTGCGATTCCACACCAGCGATCAGGTCTAGCGCCTGCTCCATCGCGGGGAAGCAGCGGTTCGTGGCTGCTTGTTGGCTGAGACGCACGAAGGCTGCGCTAACCAGGGCCTGCAATTCCGCGTCTTGCTCCACACTTAAACGCAAACCAAGATGCCGCAATGCTTCGCCGAGGAGCTTAGGATCAATTTTTGCGTAGAGTTCGGCAAGTTGAGAAAGCCCCGTGGCTGCTTTCTTGCGCCCGTCGGTATCTTCGCTTTCGGCGCACGCCGCATAATTTTGCAGGATGCTGACGGCCTGCGAGATGTCGCCTTTCTTAACCAGGTCGTTGACGTAAGACTGAACGTTTTTCGGGGGGATACACCAAGCTTCCCCGGAAAGAAGCACAGCACGCTTGCCGCTCTCGGGCACCGCGGCCCAAAACTGACGGTCTAGAATCTCGCGGTGGGATTCGATCAGGAGTCCCGCGTCGCTCATTTTATCTTCGTGCGCGCCGAGTACTTTGCGTAGCCCATCGATTTCCTGGTTCATGCGGTCGAGCATCTGCCGCACCGCGTTGACCTTGACTTCACCGCGCTCGAAGCGCTCGAGAGCAAAGCGAATGGCCAGATGCTCGGCCAGTTGGATCAATACGGATTGGTCGGGCTTGTGATCGGGGGCTTTTGCGGCAAGCTCGGCAAGGGCCTGCTTCAAGACGTCTTGCGCGCGGGCGGGCAATTGCGACAGCTCTTCCTGGATTCCCGCGCCCGCCCCTGGGCTTCCCGTTGCGCTCGCGGCGCCGATTTGTCCGAAGTTCGTGAGCGCCGTCAAAATGCGGTACATTTCCGCTTCGCTGGGTTCGAGGGATCCCGGCCCAGGCCCAAGACCTGGGCCGGCAGAGGAAACTGTAGGCAAGGGGGCGGCCACGGAGTTCGCCGATCCGCCATTTTTCGCGGTTACGCCGTCCGACGGACCGCCCGTCGCACCGATCGCGGAGCCGGGTGCGCCGGCGCCCTGCGAGCCTTGCGCCGCGGCGATCATCTCCAGCAGTTTTTGCGGATCATTTAGCCAACGGTTGAATTGGTCGGAATCATTTCCAAGCGTCGCCACGGCCAACTGCGCAGCAATGCCTGCTTCTTTCATGCGCGAGTCCGTGGCCACGAAACAAATTTCATTGATACGAATTCCGCGCGCGTCGGCCAGGGCGGCCTTCAACTGCAAAGCCAACTCCGCAGGCTTGGCTTTTCCAGCTGGGAAAGCGCGAACAAAACGATTCAATTCGTCTTGTGTGATGCACGGAAAGAACTGCACGCTGCCGACACCGGCTGCGGACAGCAATTCCGCAAATTGTTTTTCCGCCGGGGAGCCCTCGAGGGGCACACCATCCAATAACAACTGCGAGCCGGTGGCGCCGAGCAAAAGACCGGCATCGTTCGAGTCTGGAATGGCCGCGCGCAACTCCCGCCAAGCACCATCGATTTGCTCCACGGTGCGGACGTGGTCGTACCCATACAAACGGGCAAATTTTAGGAGGATGTTCAGGCTTCTGACGAATGCCCGTGACGCGATCGTTTTGGGGTCTGCTGGTTTCAAATTGGGTGCCATCCCAGTAGTCCTATGGCACTAGTACCGTAGCTTTAAGAACAGGTGGGCGGCAATGGTACAGAGGTTCCATGTGCTTCACGGGCCATGGGACACTGGAACGGCGCGAGAACCTGTCCAGATGTACGGTATAGCTCCTTAAAAGGACAGGTGGAAGAGCCCAAGAGACGGCAAGCAAATCGATTTACTACAGGACAATGCGCACTTGAGGAAAGCGGAGCTGCGCTGGCGCCAAAGGTCACACGAGGAGCGCCAGACAGCCTAATTTTTCGAGAGAGCCATGCGCCCGCGCCGCCGGGTGCGATTTGTGGCTTGCGCGGCGAGCGGCAAGCCGCCAAGCTCCATCAATAACTTGCGCAGCCGACCGCGATCTTCCAAGTCCATTTCCACAAACTCGAAAGCCATAGCTTGCGGCCGCGCTCCGCGCACGATGGCTTGAGCCTTAATGCTGCGCACGCCGTGGGCGATCTTGAAGGTCAATAGCGAGCCAGGCGCAAGATGACGCTCGCCAGAGCCAACGCCGCCACCCAAATTCAACTCCGGAATCGACAGCCTGAAATTCTCGCGCATGTTCAGAGTGGTGGCCATCAAGTTGCGCGAGAGCTTCAACCGCGCATAGCGGCGTTGACGAATTACAGAAACGTTGGGGTCGGGGTCGGTGGGTTCGAGCACCAAATCCTTGCGGTCCAGGCCGCAAGGTGCGAGCTTGTCAAGTGCGGTGTTAGCGTCAATGCGCATCAGCGCTTGTGCCGAGGCAATGCGCAACTCCTCCGGATATTGCCAGCGCCAGAGCTGGCGGGCCTCCATGATCTGCAGGAGCAAGGTGGTCGTCGCGGTGGCGCGCAACCGGCCTAAGGCCTCGATGGCCTTTACGCGCGTGAATCCAGGTGTGCTCTCGTTGCTGGCCAGATCGAGCAGCTTTTGAATACACTCCGGGCGTCCGCTCATGCCCATTTCGTCAATGGCCAACGGGCGGATCAAAACATCCAGCGAGTCGAAAAGGGCTAAGAGCAGCTCTGCGCGGCGTTCCGGCGGAGCGGAAGATAGCTGGCGCACGGTCCGGTCATGCGCGGTGCGCGGCCACTGCGTCAGGCGCACGGGAAGGATTTTGCTTGCGGCCTCCGGAGCGAGCAACGTCAGTAGCCCCACGGTTTCCGCAGCTTCCGATGCGGGAGCGGTCTGCAGTGTCTCTATCAGGCGCTGTGTGGCGTCTTCGCCCAGACCGCGCACGATCTCACTCAGCAGCTCGCAGTCGTCGCGAAACCCGCAATGGCCGAAACGACTTGTGACGTAATGCAGAGTGGCCTTGGGCATCAGCGTCAAAATGTCGATCATGCCGTCCGCAATGTGGCCGCTGCGCAGGGCTTCCTCGACGAATTCCGGCATACGCTCCTCGGCGCCAATGCGCGGCCGCAGGCTCTGCGTCGATCCGGGACGCTGCGCTTCCACGCTTTCCAAGGAAGAGAGGGCCTGCTGCATGGCCGCATAGCAGCGCTTGCTGGCGGCTTCCTGGCTGAGCCGCACGAACGCGGCGCTAACCAAGGTCTGAAGCTCCGGCTCGCGCTCAATGGCCAGCTGATTTCCCAATCGCCGGATGGCGTCCATGAGAGCACTTCCATCGCCGCTGCCATAAAGTTCCGCCAAATCGGAAAGTCCGATCGCGGTGGTGCGGCGCGCTTCGGGATTTTCCAGAGAGATACACGCAGCATACTTCATCAAAATTTCGTTTACCGTTTTCAGCTCGCCGCGCCGCAACATGTCTTCTAAGTAGGCGCGAACATTTCGCGGGGGCACGCACCACGATTCATCGGAAGTGAGGACTTCCTTTTTATTTTCGTCGGGCACTTGTGCCCAGAATTCCTGATCCAGCAGCTCGGTATACGACTGCACGGACAATCCTGCGTTGGCCATCATGTCTTCTTGCGAGGCCAAGATTTTGCGCAGGCCTTCGATTTCCGCATTCATGCGATCGAGGAGTTGCTTGACCGCGTTCACACGCAACTCGCCCTTCTCATAACTGTCCAGCGCGAAGCGAATGGCCACGTGCTCGGCGAGCTTAAGGAGCATGGGCTTATCTGGCTTCTCGTTGGGAGCCTGCGCGGCGAGGCCAGCGAGGGCTTGCTGCAGGGTGTATTGCGCGCGGACAGGCAGCGCGCTCAAGCGCGATTGAAAGGTGGGAACTTCCATGCGCGCTTCGGGGTCCTTGCGCGACTTGCCCAACTGCGCAAAAAGTCCGAGCATCGCGCGCACATCATCTTCGGCTACGGAGAATCCGCCGGCACCGCCTGCTTCCCCACCTCCTACACCGCCACCTGCAATCGAGCCCCTCTTGAGCATTGCCGATGCGGTCAGCCACTTCCCTGGCGCCGGTCCTCCGCCTCCGCCGCCACCTCCTCCTTCCGCACCCGAACCGCCCGATACGCCTACACCACCGCCGCCGGTGCCACTGCCACCCCCAGCACCGCCGGCGCCGGTGCCACCTCCGACACCTCCAGTACCACCGCCGCCCCCTGCCCCTGGGGCTCCGCCGCCACCACCACCTTGTCTCGGAGCGCCCCACAAACCGCCGGCATCCACTGCGGCGCCCGATCCGCCTCCGGAGCCTCCGGCACCACCTGTGCCGGTGCCACCTGCTCCACCGGTGCCGCCACCACCCGGGACGCCTCCGCCCGGAACACCGCCGCCCAAGCCGAATCCTGGTCCTAAACCGCCGCCTCCGCCGCCGCCCGAAGCTCGACTGCTTTCGGCAGCAAGAATCATTTGCAGCATTTTGTTGGGATCTTCAAAAAAGTCGCGGAACTTGTCGCCATGCGCGCCCAGCGCTTTTGCGGTCAACTGCGCGGCCACCTTGATTCCGGCCACGGACGAATCCTCCGCGACGTAGCGGATCTCGTTAATTTTGATGCTGGTCTCACCGGCGAGCGCGGATTTTAGCTGCTCACCAAGCGAAGACGGCTTAGAATTGCCGCTGGGAAATGCGCGCACAAAGCGCGCCAATTGCGGCTGGGTCAGGGTCGGCGCAAAATGAATGCTGGCGATGCCGGAAGTAATCAGTAGTTGCGCGAAGCTGCGCTCGCCTGCCGCGGATCCCAGGGGAACGCCATCCAACAAGATCTGATTGCCGGAAGCTCCGAGCAACACGCCGCTTCCGCCGCTCTCATCTAACGCGCTGCGCAACTCTTTCCAGGTGGTTTCAAATTGCGCGGCGGTGCGCACGTGGCCGAACTCGTAGAGGCGAGCAAATTTCAGCAGAATGTTGAGGCTGCGCACGAATGCGCGTGCCGAAGCTCGAGTGTCAGTAGCCATAGATTACGCAAACTGCCGGCGGTTCCGGACAGCTGGGTGCACTTTCCAGAATATGTTGACCCTCTGGGAAGAGACAAGTCTCGAATGGCCTATTGTACCCAGTTCAATAACATTTTCCCGCAGAATAACGGCGTTTGCGTTGCACCTTTCTCTTGACCATGCATGACCTGCGGAGGTTGCCCCTTCGGTGCGCTGGCTCTACAATAGCCTGCTTGATTGATTAGTGATCACCGCAGTCGCTCGCGGTATTGCGAGACTGCAGGCAGCGCTAACGGAACGAGTGCCAAAGAATGCCCGGCCAGCCCCCATCCCAACGCCTGAAACCGGAGATGCCGCAGATTCCCGGCGTGTCTCCGCAGCCAGCGCGGCCGCAGCAGGCCGGTTTGAAGCCGGTACGCCTTGTTGGCTTTCTCGCTGGACTCGTTTTCTGCCTACTTCTTGTGCGCTGGGTGATGCGCTCGAACGCGCCGGAAGCGGGGCCTGCCGGGCCAACTCCGCAGATCGAGCTTCCTGAACCGGCCGCTGATCCCAATGCGGCCTTGCCCCACGCCACCGAGATGCAACCGGGCATCGCCACAGTGCAAGAAATGGCGCAGCCGTGGGCATCAAAGGCGTTCCTTTATAAGAATCGGCTTAGCGGGGAAACGGTCCCGGCTGTCCTGGTTCGCCTGCCAACTGGTTCCCCCTATCAGCCCGCGAATTACTGGGCATTTTCGGTGCAAACGCCTTACGGAAATTGCCGCCTGGAATATATTGCGGATATCGAGAAACTGAGAGTCGATTATGCTTTCCGCGCTGCGAAACATCCCATGGTCGGGAATCCCTGCAGCCACACGGTGTTCGACCCGCTCAAGATGGCAAATATTCCTGGAGGCATATGGGTGCGCGGCGGGATTGTGCAGGGCTCGGACTTGCGCCCTCCCTTAGGTATCGAAGTGCAAATACGCGATAAGCAGATTCTCGCGGCTCGTATGGAATAGCGAAGTTGCTCGGCGAGGCTGGTATTTTCCCCGTAATAAGAAGGATTTTATCGGGCGGCCAACTGCGGACTGACCGTTACCGAATGGATGATCGTCGTGCGTTCCGAACGAATAAACGCGAGAGCCACCTGCCATAAGCTCAATGAACTCCCGACGATGGATCCGTATATCGCTTCACTTCCTTTGTCATTTGGCCGGTAATCATCAGAAATACCATGCGCTGGTCCGCCCACCACGAGAATAGCGGATGCTCGAAGGTTGCGGGCATGTTGTGCTCGACAAACAAGTGCGCAAGCCACGCCAGACCGTACGCAACCAAGAGGGCAACTAGTACCCACCACCAACGCCGTTGCGCAATGGCCGCTCCAACCAACATCCATCCGGCCAGCGTGCCCACCAAGTGCGCCACTCGCGTACCCGGCCGACTATGTGCCCGCACATAGACAGGCCAAAACTCCGCAAACGTCATCAAAGACCTCTCGCAATGCACCGTTTGCGGGCGAAACTATCATAAATTTATGATAGGCGCTTCTAAATTTACCTGGAATCGGTTCGAGATCAAGAATGGACTAGGGCAACTGTTTCTTGTGTGGAAGAACATTGATGCTGCTGAGACGCAGAGGTCATGAGATCGGAAG
>Ga0210408_10001656_pt1 | contig 22922 bp, 14 predicted proteins | sample IncBWH4MmetaG_FD_155471 | JGI IMG/M metagenome (GOLD analysis project Ga0210408, IMG submission 155471) | Forest soil microbial communities from Barre Woods Harvard Forest LTER site, Petersham, Massachusetts, United States - Inc-BW-H-4-M | ecosystem: Environmental > Terrestrial > Soil >...
TCTCAAAGAAGAACGACATCTTAAAAACGCCACGTTTCCGACGGCCGCCTGCGATAGGTCCGATCATGCATAAGTTGATTTCAGGTATCGTCGAGTTCCGTGAACAGCATTTGCCTAAGCATGCGGAGCGGTTTCGCGAATTAGCGCTTGCGCAGTCACCCGATACGCTGATGGTCACGTGTTCGGATAGCCGCGTGGTACCTGACCTGCTGGCTTCGACCGACCCGGGCGACCTTTTTATCATGCGTAATGTCGGCAATCTGATTCCGCCGGCGACTGACGAAGGTATATCGATCGGCGACCTCTCCGAAGCGACTGCGATCGAGTACGCCGTATTGGGTCTGAAGGTGGCGAACATCGTTGTGTGTGGTCATTCTGAATGTGGCGCGATGAAAGCGGCAATGGAGCGCAACCCGAGGCCCGACGCGCCCAATCTTGAAAAGTGGTTGCATCATGCAAGAACCGCAGCATTCCGGCTCGAGCACGAGGGCGCGCTGGATGCTACGCTAAAGCCACATGATCAACTTTCGCAGCTCAACGTGCTGGTGCAGCTCGAACACCTGATGTCCTACCCTATCGTGCGCGCGCGGGTCGCGGCCGGAACGCTCCGTCTCAGCGGTTGGTGGTTCGACATAGCCTCAGGCAATATGTATTCCTACGAGCGTGCAAGCCGTTCGTTTGTGGTCATCGACCGCCAGCTAGCCGAGCGATTGATTGCTCGTCTCGGAGAGGCTTGAGTGAGCTTGTTTGCCGACGCATCGACGCCATCCTGCGCAGGCGCAAATACCGATGGTGTTCCTTACTGTCAGGCTTCCAAATTTGAATTGTCGTTCAATCTTAAGACCGCGAAAGCGCTTGGACTGACAGTGCCGGCGACGCTGGTGAGCAGCGCCGACAAGGTGATCGAGTAAACAGCGTTTTTTGCTGCGCTGCATGAGTCCGGTTCTGGGCCCAAAGCGGCCGACTGTAGCGTCGCAACATGTCGGCAGCTATCTGGGGTACACCGGCCGTGGCGCTAACGCATTCGGGAAGGGAGTTCCTGAAGCCGACATCGGTGAAATCGGCCGCAAAAACTTTTTTGCATGTGAACTGCTTCACAGCCGGATGGCCCATCCTGTGCTAACTGCCGGCACTACGGCGGCACATTTTGGCCGCCTCGCCGACGCGCGGACCGGGCTGAAAGATCGTTTCCGACTTCACTCCACGCGCGCCGAGAGAGATGCGGCGACGTTGCCTCCAGTTACAAACGAAAGAGGCAGGTCATGATCAAAATCCACAGGTCAATCGCAGGCGGCTTTTCCGTCGGCATCCTAATCATGTGCGCTCTCGCCATGTCCGCACCGGCCTCGGCTAGGGGTGGTGGCGGCGGTGGCGGTGGCGGCGGTGGGCATGGTTCACGCGGACCGGGCCACCCTCCGCCTCCTATTTTTGTAGAAAGCTCCCCAACTGGCCGCGCGGTTGCAAGCGATTGCTCGATCTCCCGCAGACCAGTCACCGGGACCTCCGGCAAACCGGTCGGCTATCGTCGCGTTCAGGTCTGCAACTTGGATTAAGTCCCGACCGAACGGGTCGGCGTTCGTCTAGTGAGAGAGCGCGACGTGATCGCGCATGCTTGCCGCGATTGTTCACTAGCGGTTGCTGTCATGAACTCGTTCTGGCGATTCTTGCGCGATCAGCGCAATCAGCAAGTTTTGGGATGGTTCGGCGGCGGGCTGGTCGTTGCGGCGACCGGATTGTGGGCGGTTCTCGTCTATTTCCTTCCTCCTGATTCTCGTGAGACGAAAGCTTCGCAGCCGTGGCCTGCTAACGTCCAGGCCGACTGCAGTGGCATCGCAATCGGCGGCAACGTGACCGGCGCGACCATCCGGACCGGGGCCACAACCAATTCGCATTGTGCGTCAAAACCGAAGTGAGGCGTGACGCCATGAAGCGGGATCTGTGCTTCATTGCAGCATTAGGTGGGTGCCTCTTAGTATCGATTCCCGCAGCCTGTGCTCAGGTCAAGGCGGATACCGGCAGCATCGCAATCGGCGGCAGTGTCACTGGCTCCACGGTGGTCATTGGCGTCCCACAAGAAAAGGTGGATGAACTTGTTCGCGATGCAAAACGCCCGCTGGAAGAGCTGACCGCTCAACAGCGGGAGAATATCGTCCTGCTCAAGGAAAAATTGGACCTCAATGAACGCCAGGTGCGTGCCGCGCTGGCTGTTCTCGGCGATAATGACATCCCCCCGGAGCGCCTGGCTGCGAAGCTTGTCGAAATCGCAGAGCGATTCCAGGACCTTCGGACAATGGCGTCGGCTCAACCCAGCGACGATCCGAATATCGCGGCCCTGAAATCTGATGCGCAAAAAGCAATCGAACAAGGCCAGCTGGCCGAGGCGGACGCGCTGCTGGCGAATCTCGAGATGGAGGAACGGTCCGGTCTCGACCGCCTCACTGTCAACGCGGCCGCGACGTCAGCCCGACGCGGTGACCTTGCGCTCACCCGTTTGCGGTATGGCGAAGCCGCAAAGCATTTTGCTGATGCCGCCGCGCTGTTTCCGCCAAGCAGCGCTCACGAGGACAAGCGGATCAGCTACCTGCAAAAGGAGGCACGCGCCCTCTATCAGCAGGGCGACGAACTCGGCGATAATGGAGCCTTGGTTTCGGCGCTCGAGCGATACGACCGCTTGGTTCATCTGACGCCTCGCGAGCGTGCGCCGCTGCTTTGGGCCTCGAGCCAAAACGATTTGGGCAATGTGCTTTTGGCCCTTGGGCAGCGGGAAGACGGGAAAACGCGATTGGAAGCCGCGATCACCGCTTATCTCGAGGCGCTCGAGGAGTGGACGCGGGAACGCGCGCCGCTCGACTGGGCGACGACCCAAAACAATTTGGGCCTCGCATTTTGGACCCTCGGAGAACGTGAGAGCGGAACGGGCCGGTTGGAAGCCGCCGTCACGGCATTTCGCAATGCGCTAACGGAATGGACGCGCGATCGCACGCCGAACGATTGGGCTGTCACCCAGAACAATATCGGCAGTGCGCTGTTGCTGCTCGGCGAGCGCGAAAGCGCAACGGAGCACCTCGAACAGGCGATCGCTGCCTTTCGTGAAGCGCTGCAGGAAAATTCACGCGAGCTCGTGCCGCTCGATTGGGCGATGATCCAGAACAACCTGTGCATTGTGCTCCGTACCCTCGGGGAGCGCGAGAGCAGAACTGCCCGGCTGGAAGAGGCCGTCGCCGCCTGTAGCGAGGCGCTAAAGGAATGGACGCGTGAACGTGTTCCGCTCGCGTGGGCCGCGGCGCTGACGAACTTGGGGAATGCGCTCATGCGTCTCGGCGAACGGGAGGGCGGAGCGGCGCGTCTGGAGGAAGCCACTGTCGCCTTTCGGGAAGCGCTGAAAGAAAGGACTCGCGAGCGGGTCCCGCTCGACTGGGCCAAGACCCAGAATAACCTGGGCGCCGCCCTTCAGATCCTCGGTGCGCGAGAAACCAGGGCCACGCGGCTGGAAGAAGCCATCACCGCCTATCGCAATGCCGCTGAAGAAAGAACACGCGAGCGGGTCCCGCTGGACTGGGCCAGGACCCAGAACAACATTGGCGTAGTGCTCGAAACTCTGGGTGAGCGCGAAGGCGGAACAGCCCGACTGGAGGAGGCGGTTGCCGTTTTCCGCGAGGCGCTGAAGGAAAACACGCGCGAGCGCGTGCCGCTCGACTGGGCCAAGACCCAGATCAATTTGGGCACTGCGCTCCGAACGCTCGGAGAACGAGAGGCGGGAACGGCGCGGCTCGATGAAGCCGTCGGCGTCTTTCAGGAGGCTCTGAAGGAAAACACGCGCGAGCGCGTGCCCCTTGACTGGGCCAAGACCCAGACTGCCCTGGGCAACACGCTCCGGGCCGTGGGAGAACGTGACAGCGGGACGGCCCGGCTGGAGGACGCCGCTGCCGCCATTCGCGAAGCGCTGAAGGAAAACACCCGTGAGCGCGCACCGCTCGATTGGGCCAGCACCGAGACCAGTCTCGGCAATGCGCTTCGAGCCATCGGAGCGCGTGAGAGCGGAACAGGTCGGTTGGAGGAGGCGATCGCGGCCTACCGGAGCGCACTGGAGGTACGACCCCGTGACCGCGCGCCGCTGGACTGGGCGCTTATCGAAACCGATTTGGGCGCCGCACTTGTGATCCTCAGCGAGCGCGAGCAAGGGACGGCTCGCCTGGAGGAGGCCGTGGCCGCCCTTCATGAGGCGTCGAAGGAAAGGACCCGCGAGGACACACCATTCCTCTGGGCGGAGACTGAGGAAAACCTCGCCCTAGCCCATTTCGCCTTGTTCAATAAAGGCAACGGGCCGACCCATCGCAACGATGCGCTCAATGCTATTGACGGAGCTCTTGAAGAATATCGCAAGGCTAAAGCCGCTTTTTACATCGACAGAGCCGCGGGCCTCCGCGAGAAAATCCTCGCAGGGCAGAGATCGCAAAGTTACTGTAGCGCGAGGATTGTGATGGACGCTGGTGGAGTTCGATCGGTTTTCGACGATCTTCGAACGTCTCGAGAGGGCCCGTACCGACGAAGCCGATGCTCTTAGATCTGTCGGGTGCTAGGAGAACACGGGCTTCCCAACACTGAGTTTCGCCCAGCATCCGAGGGGTGGCCGGAATGTCGTGCTTGACGCAAATCTTCCCGAGGCCAACGTCCGATAAACCGAACTGACTTGCCAGTCTGACCATGGGTGTTGCCCAAGCGCCTGTTCACAATGATGCTCTCTCGCGTTGGTGTTCGATGCTGGTCAGCGTCGCCTCACGCTCTGCCTTCTCGCGGTGCCTACTGGAACGAGTGTCTAAAGATTTCGTCTCACACTGTCGATAAATTGTTGTTTTTCGCCAGGCGCGTAACTTTGGGAAGCTCCGAAATACCGTTCATTGAAGTGATTGTACGGCGCGCCCGGGTAGTGGATCGGCGGCCCAGGTGGCGTGGAGTTGGGGCGAACAATAGCGTGCCGCCGGTGTGCGTGATGCACCGTAGCCGCGTTTGCAGAGCCACACAGTGTGATCAAAAGGCTCAAAGGCCAAAATAGAACGCATCGCTTTTCTCCAATCGACCCCGTAGCTAGCCGGTCCGGTCGCAGCAGGCGCGAGCGACTTTTATTCGACTTGGCGATAATAACGCCGATTGTTTCGTCTCACCGGCGCGGTCGCACCAGCGTAATATGGGTTGAGGCTGCACATCTGACCGTTAGCCGACGCCCTGCATTGGTCCATCGTATAGTAGCTGCAATTATAGTAAGCGCCGCCTCCCCAGGGGACGACGTACAAGCAAACGGGAAAAGCCGGATCATATGTCTGAGCTTTGGCGGGCCCTGCTGTTAAAACAATACCCATCGTCAAAATCGTCAAGGCCAATGTGCGCATTGGAACTTCCTTCAAGTCGGCACGACACCGCTCCACACAGACCGCAGGCAATATTGATCCAAGTCAATGTGCTCGGAATAGATGTTCACGTGTGCAGTGAGAGGCCGCGTCAGTCTCGCGCGAATAACCATTTCGGCGTAACCAGACCTGATATAGACCCGCGTCCGCTGCGCGTCAGCCTTGCTGAGCGACAAAAATCAGGCACGGTTATGCGCGGGGGAGCGCACTGTTCGCCATCCCCGTGGTGTCTGTCATCAGTTCGCCTCTACCTGACCTCCGCGGATTACGCTTACCGCCTTGCGGGCAACCTCACTCAGCTCGGCACCGCGAGCGCGGGCGCGGATGGCGATTCGTGTGCATGGTGGCTGACGTGAGCACCGCAGGATCTGCATCGGGCTTCAGCTCGCCTCTCTCACGTGCGATGCGAAAACGGGCTTCAATCTCGATTATATCGATTGCTATATCATCCATACGCCCTTTGCTTTCCAACCCGGCGAGCAACAGGACCCGAGGGACGGAGCGTGGTCGGGTGATTTATGATTCTGGCGTTACTTTGGCGGAGACCTGGCAGGCGATTGAGCGCCTCGTCGACGATGGTCATTGCAGGTCGATCGGTCTATCGGACATCAGCCGTCGGCTGTCGGCGGAGAAGGTTCGACCCCAGTTGCTCTCGCTCCGCCAGCCAACTTCGGCGCCGGTGGGTCTATGCGGTGCAATTGCCCTCGAACTGCTGTTTTGCCGCGATTATTTTCACGCCAGAGAATTCGAGGGGCTCGGTCAAGCAGGCCTAAAAAGGGCTTGGAGAATGGATTTTTCTCCGGACCCTTTATACCAGCTCCAGCGGTATCGTCCTCGATTTCGTAACCTCATCAATGCCTCGAGCGTCGTCGTTTCGAAGCCCTCCCCCTCAGGCGAGAGCGTCCGATTTCCAACCCGCAACTCGAGGTTTCGAAACCTGGCATTCCGCGGTTCGGAGAAGCTTCTTTTTTGGGGGGGTAAGTTTCTATGACGATGATGGGGAGGACGGACCAGACGGGGGCGCGACGTAACTGCTACGTAGCTATGTAATACGTAGTAGTAGGCATTGTCCTTGAGGATGACGACCGCGCGAGAGTGTGGCAGATAACGCGCTTGGACGCGGTAGGTCTATTTTCCATAACACTCGATTGGCGCATGTCTGCTGCCGAAGCGGAGCGGTCGCCATTGAATAAGCTGACATCAGCTAGGGGCCGATTTTGTTGCAAAAGTCGGGCAGCAACGGATTGGCCGTTAGTCCTTTCGTCGCCAGCCGCAGCCTGCAGAACCAGCGATAGGCGAGGTTCACCTGCACTTCACGGCAGATCAATCGCTCCGAGCGGATCGCAAAGACATACCCGACAATCAGCATCCGGATCATCAGCTCCGGATCAATCGACGGACGCCCCATTGACGAATAGTGAGGTGCAAGTTCGCTGCGAAGCCAAGACAGATCGAGAGCGGCGTGGATCTTCCGCACCAGATGATCTTCAGGTATCGCCTCGCCAAGATGAAACTCGTAGAACAGCTGGCCTTGGTCACTCTTCAGGCGGCCCATCATCGATCGACCTCATCGCGATTCGCGTCGACACAACGGAATCACGCTTCGAGGCTTGTCTCAAACCACTTTTGCAACAAAATCTGCCATTTTCGGATCTCGGCGTGCGTCCCAAAAATGTCCATCCAAAGCTGGCCATAAGCGACGCGCGAAATAATCCGCGCACGATTGCGCCTCTCCCGAAAAAGACATGCCATACGACTCAGTTTGGCGGCGTGTACGGATCAGGCGTTCCCATTGCGATCAGAGGATACTTCTTCGTGCTGGCTTCAAACTCACCCACCATCTTCAGGACAGGACCGAAAATCCAGCTATCGGTGATGACCTTGTCCTGGTCCTCACGTGGGTTTGTGTAGAGATTAAACAGCAAGGGTATCGCGAGCTTGACCGGCGGCGAGACCATCGTTTCCTGCTGGTAGAAGTGCACCTTGAAGTTCTTCCATTTCACGGCCTGAAGACGATCCGCGCACCAGATCAGGATTCCCTCACGCGCCGATTTTTCGCTCTTGCCCATGAAGAAATTCGACTGGTCGACGCCGTCGATCGGCCGGTCCTTCGGCACGTCAGCACCAGCAATGCTTGCCAATGTCGGGAACAGGTCAACGGCGTGGACGATCTCGTCGCTCACGCGTCCGGCCCGCACCTTGCCGGGCCAGCGAATCAGGAAGGGTACGCGGATGCCGCCCTCCCACGCCGTGAAATACTGGCCGCGCCATGGCCCCGCCCAGCCGTCCCACGGCTTGATGAATTCCGGCCCGTTGTCGCTGGCAAAGATCACGATGGTGTTGTCGCGAATGCCGAGCCGGTCGACGGCGTCGAGCATTTCGCCGACGTTGTGATCCATCTCGGCCAGCATGTCGGCCCAGTCGCCATTGCCGGTCTTGCCGGCGAATGCCGGGTTCGGCAGCGTCGGCAGGTGCGGCTGCGTCAGGGTCGCGTAGGCGAAGAAGGGCTTCCTTGCTTGGGCCTGCCGTTCCATGAACGCGATCGAACGCCGCGTGATTTCGGCGTCGATCAGCCGACGCTGTTCGAGGTCGTAGACTTTCACGTCACGGCTCTTCTCGCCCTTGCGCCCCTCCATGATCTGTTCCGGCGGCATGATATTGGGCGAGTACCCCGCCGAGCCCGGCCAGAAGGCCTCGTCCGTGGTACGCGGGATGCCGTACCACTCGTCGAAACCCTGGTCGTTCGGCAAGCGGCCGTCATGGCTGCCGAGATGCCATTTTCCGTTGAGTGCCGTTGCATAGCCCGCGGCCGACAGCGACTCGGCCAGTGTCACCTCCCATTGCGTGAGGCCATCGGCGACGCCGCCGAACGGCACCGAATGCGTGCCCGAACGGATGGCGTAGCGGCCGGTCAGGATGGCCGAGCGGCTCGGGGTGCACTGCGCCTCCATGTTCATGTTGGTGAGGCGCAGGCCTTCGCCGGCAAGTTTGTCGATGCGCGGCGTCGGCGCGCCGCGCGTGGCACCGCCGCCATAGACGCCGAGTTCGCCGTACCCAAGATTGTCGACGAGCATGAACAGGATGTTCGGCTTCTGCGTCGGCGAGGCCTGTGTCTGCGCGCGCGCCGTCCGAATGCCCTCCCCGAGCGCGGAGGCCGCAGCAAGCGCCGTGCTGCCGAGCAAGATGGCGCGGCGATCGAGCGGCGGCATGGCATTCATCTCGTCCCAATTGTCCTCAGTCCTCATGACCCGCCCCTCAATGCTCTCTGACTGACTCGAGCTTGCGCTGCACACTTTCGGCGCCAGTCTCGGCGGCCGCATTCTCGTCGCCGTAACGCGGGAGCTGGTCGTTGGGCTGGCCACCGGTCAAGTTCGGATACTTCCTCACGCTGGCCTCATACGCCGCCGCGAACGGTCCGATCTCGTCGCCCAGCCAGGTGTTCTGCCAGATGATGTTGAAGCGCTCCTTCGGATCGGCTGCGAGATTAAAGGCGCGCGGGAACGACCAGTCTTCGAACGCGCCGTCGACGCGATCGAGGCCATCAAGATGGAGCTTGTAGTTCCGCCATTTCACGGCCATCAGCTTCGGCCCCAGAAACAGCAGCGCGTGCTCGCGGTTCGATTTCTCCTGCCGTCCCGTGAAGAAGTCGAGCTGATCGACGCCGTCGATCGGTCGATCAGTTGGGACCTTGCCGCCAGCGATGCGGGCAAGGGTTGGGAAGAAATCGACGATGGCGACGATCTGGTTGCTGACGCGGCCCGCAGGAATTTGACCCGGCCAGCGCACGACGCAGGGTGTGCGGATGTTTCCTTCCAGCACCGTGCCGATCTCGCCGCGCCACGGACCGGCATCGCCGATGGTCCAGGCGGGGGTAACCGTCGATAGCGGCGATGGGCCATTGTCACTCGCCCAGACGACGATGGTATTGTCGGCGACCCCGGCTGCGGCAAGCGCGTCGAGAATGCGTCCGACATTGTGATCATGCTCGATCAGGCTGTCGCCGAACTCGCCGCCGGGCGACTTGCCCCTGAAATCGGGATGGGCAAGCGCCGGATGGTGTGCGAACGCGAACGGGACGTAGAGAAAGAAGGGTCGGTCGCTCTTGGCGTTCCTACCGAGAAAGTCTACGGCGCGGTCGGTTACCATGCGGTCGATCTGCGTGCGCATGTCCTCGTCATATACGCGCAGGTTACGCGGCTTTTCGCCCTTCCGTGCTTCCCGGATGTAGTGCACGTCCCGGAGCGGCATGCCCGGCTTGCCCGCCCAGTAGATGATGTCGGTGGTCTCGAAGCCGAACCACTCGTCGAATCCCTGGTCGGTCGGCAGCCGGCCCTGTCCCGCGCCAAGGTGCCATTTGCCGAACATGGCCGTGCGGTAGCCGGCGTCGCCGAGCATCTCGGCAAGCGTGATCTCCCAAGGGTGCAATCCGCCGGGCGCCCCGGCGGCAATCGCCTTGCCGATGCCGGAGCGGATCGGCAGACGTCCCGTCATCAGCGCAGCGCGGCTCGGCGTGCACTGGTTTTCGACGTTGAAGTTGGTGAGCTTCAGACCCTCGGCGGCGAGCTGGTCGATGCGCGGCGTCGGCGTATCGAGGATGCCTCCGTTGTAGCAGGATGGCACGCCGTATCCGACATTGTCGGTGAGCAGGAACAGGATGTTCGGCTGCGTCGCCTGCTGTGTCGGTGCAACCTGCGCCGTTGCGACCGTACTCAAAGCGGATGCGGCAGCCAGCGCAGTGCCGCCGAGCAGGATGCTGCGCCGATCAGGCAAATGATCTCCCGGCGTCTCGCTTTGGCTGCTCCCGATTGCCACGTCTTGCTCCTTCAATCTAGACTTGTTCGAAATCAGGTAGCGGCCAGGAGCGGTCGAAGTAGGCTTCGGTCGGCTGGTAGAACCGGAAATACGCAAACCAGTTCTTGCCGGGCACGGTTGGAATCCAGTTCTGCTCGAAGCCGGCCGGTGCATTCGGTCCGCAATAGATGTCCACCGAGCCATCCTCGTTCTTGCGCAGGTCCATGCGCGAGGAACGATCGGCGATCTTCTGCTGGTTCAGGATCAGCGCGCGCGTGTCAACGTCGTAGAGGGTGACGGACCAAAACAGCTTGATCGGTGGATTGGGCGGAACGCGCAGGCGATACGACCGGCCGCCATCCAGCCATTGCCCGGCCTTGTCCTTGTACGCGCTGAGGTAGGCGGACGAAGGCCCGGGCCGCTTGGGCGCCATCGCTGCGCCCGCGCCCACCGCCTCGTAGAACCAGGACGCGCGTTCGTCGAGCAGGTTCCAGAAGGAGTCGGGCGCGTCGGCGTCGAGCAGCAGCGCAAAATCCCAATGCGCGTCGGGCCGGTACTTGTCCCCCTTGAATCGGCGATCCGCGGAGTTGGCCTTCGCCATGGCCTCGCCGACCAGCGCGGCATCGGTCAGGATCTTCGTTTGCCGGGCGTCAGGCTTGAATGGCTTGCCCTTTTCCATACCAAGCGGCCTCAACATGGCGTGGAAGAAGATGTCGCGCGGCTCGATCGGTTCGGCCTGAACCACTTCGTCGACGCGCTGCCAGTACTCCATTCCGCGTGGCGGCAGCCCGCTCCAGTTTTTCGTGCCCGCATCCAAAATATCCATTTTCGGCGGATTGTCGCGCTTGGCGAACGGGTACATCTGCAGGTGCGAGAGCGCCTCCTTCGCTCGCTCCGGATCGGCGTCGGTCAGCCGTACGCCGAGAAAGATGTTGACGGTCGGCGAGCGGCGGACGATGTAACTGGACGTGTCGCCGGAGGCCTCCTGTCCGGGGGCCAGCACCAGATATTTGCCGGCCGCCTCGGTTCCGGGAATGGCGTTCTGCCAGGAGTCGTTGATAGCGCCCTGCACACCACGCGCCGGCATCTCTACGACCAATGACCCGGCGGAGAGATCGGCGAACCCGAGATAATAGGGCGTCGTCGCATTGGCGGTCAGGATGCCGCGCCTTGCCTCGTAAGACAGGATCGCGACAACCTGTCCATTCCTGGCCCCGAGCTGCTCTGTGGTGCCGCGCTGCCACGACCTGAACGCGACCGCCGGCAACGACCACAGATAGGCCTGGCAGCCGCGCTGGAAGTCGCGCTCGTCGTAAAGCTTGTCGATCGTCGCGTCGGTCGGATAGCCGTTGGCGAAGTCGTGGGTGAACTCGAGCCGGCCGATGCGCGTCTCGATGATGTGCGGTCCGTTCTCGCCTGTCGTCGCGGCTTGCCTCTTCGCCTTTGCTTCCCTGGCGCGGCCCGGAGTTGCCGTGCCTGCGACAGAGATTATACCAAGTGCCGTCGGAGCGGCGCCGGCCAACAACGACATCGTTTCTCGACGATTGGGCCTCATCGCACCCTCCTCACTGAGCCGACACTTGTTCGATATCCGGCAGCTTCCATGTCTTGTCGGCAAAAGCCTTTTCGGGACCATACAGGCGGAATAGCACTTCGAATTGCCCACTCGGATTCGTCGGCACCCAGTTCGCTTCCTTGCCGGCCGGCGCCTTCGGCCCGAAATAGATGTCGACCGAGCCATCCGCGTTCTTTTGCAAACCAGGGCTTTGCGATCCGCGGCCGGATCGGGTTATGTTGCGAATAAGGCCGTGCGTGGCACGGTCGTAGACTGTCGCCGACCAATATTGGCTCACTGGCGCGTTTGGCGGCACGGCGAGGCGATAGCTCTTGCCGCCGCCCAGATTCTGCCCCTCGCTGTCCTTGAGCGTCATCAGATAAGACTGGCCTTGGCCAAGGTGCTTGGGCGTGAAGAAGGCAAAGGTGAAGGCAAGGCCGCGGCTGTCGACGGGATATGCGTTGGGATCGGAGAAGCTATTTGATGACGCCTTGAGATAGTCGGGCATCGCCGGGAGCGCCCAGCGGCTGATATCGAAATAGGGTCTGAACATGCCCTCGTACCTGATTTCCAGCAATGCGCGGGCCTCGCGCGCGGCCGAATTCAGCACGTCCTGCGTTTGGGTATCGGGATCAAACGGCTTGCCCTTTTCGATGCCGATCGACTTTAGCATATCGATCATCACCTTGTCGCGCGGCAGCCAAGGCTCCATCTGCACCACGCGATCAAGTGACTGAAAGAAACGCAGGTCGTAAGGGATCGTGGAGTCGTAGACGACGTCGATCGCATCGACAAATGTGGTAGTCGGCGGGTTCGCCGCCTGGGAAAGCGGATACAGCTTGATCCGCTTGGAATAGACGACCGCCTTCGCAACATCCGCGTCGCTGCCGCTCTGGAGAATGGAACGCAGCAGCGCATAGCCCTGGTAGTTCGGTGAGGGCAGAGCGATGTAGCCGTCCGGAACGGCGGCCGCGTGGCCGGGAGGCAGGATCAGGTATTTGCCGCCCTTGCCCTTGTCGACGCCGGCAGGCCCGACATCCTCCAGCGGCACTTGCCAGGCGTCCATGACGGTGCCGTTGATCACGCCACCGTCGGCCGGCGGGATTTCCAACACCATTGGACCAGCGTCCTTCGTGTTGAAGAACGGCATCACATAGATCACGTCCGGATTGGGCGTCAGCGTCTGGTTTTTCCAATCCGGCAGCCGCGACCAATAGACGATCTGATTGGGCTGGCCTTTGGCGCTGCCGACCATCGCCTGAAGCATCAGGTCCAGATTAACCGCCGGCATGCCCCAGATCACCGCCTCGACTGCGCGCCGCTCGATGGTGCGGCGCGCCAAATCGTCCGAAGGGGGATCTTGCGCCAGCGCAAGCGTCGCAATCGCGACGATCGCCGGCAACGTCGCGAGGGTACGGAGAAGAGCCGTGGGCATGAACATCGTCGCCTCCTCCAATCCCTTTGAATATGTGGATCAGCTTTCCTGTCGCGTCGTCTCGTCCGTCATCTTTGCTTCACGTCGAACCGCCTCAAAGCAAGCGAAGGAGCGTGGCTCTCATTGGTTCCTGAATGCAAATTCCCGCCGTAGCCTCTCAAGTTCGCCCCGCTTCTGGGGCGTGAGCTGGTCGGGGCCGAGATCGACGTCCAGCTTGCTCAGTGTGCCACTGAACTTGAACGGCATCTTGGCATCGTACTCGTCGATAACAGGTGATCCGGTGTCCTCGCCGATGTCGAAACTCTCGTCGAGCGAGAATCGGAGCGCTTGCGTCAACTCGATGCGTCCCTCGCCGACTTTCTTGCCGTCGACGGTGAGCGCTCCACTTCCGCCCTTGCCGATGCCACCACCATCGTAGGCGAAGTCGAACGCGATGGCGTGTTTGCCCGGCGCAAGTGGTTCACTTGCCGCTATGCGGAACTTGTATTTCTTCTGATAGGGATATTTGTCGCCGTCCTGGTTGGAGAAGGCGTAAGCGAACATCGGCTTGCGATCTAGGACCAGCAGCCCCCAGCCGCCGAACCGGCCGCCCTGGGTGACGAGAACGCCGTCCGCTCCATCTTGTGGAATGTCCACATCGGCGGCAATGCGAAACGACTTGTTCTTGATGTCTGGAGCGCTCGCTTCAGGAATGCGTATCATTCCCGGATAGTATGTGAAGTGCGTTCGGCCGCGGTTGAGATTGGGACGGATCGCCGGGTTTGCGCGATCGGCAAAACTGGAATCGATCGGCAACACGTTGTACTTGACCGCTTCTATCAGAAAGAGATCTTCCAGCTCGTGCAGCTTCTTGGGATTCTCCGCTGCCAGGTTCCTGGACTGGCTGAAATCCTGCGACACGTTGTAGAGCTCCCACGGAAAGTCGTCCGGGTCCGGTTCCACCCCGGTCACCTGCCACGGCAATCGCAGCGGCGTGGTGCTCGCCATCCAGCCATCCTTGTAGAGCCCGCGGTTTGCAGCGATCTCGAAATACTGGGTGTTGTGCCGCGTCGGAGCTTTGGCGTCGTCGAACGTGTAAACCATGCTGACGCCTTCCAGCGGCTTTTGCGCCGTGCCGTTGAGGATGAGCGGGGCCTGAACGCCGACCGCTTCCAGGATCGTCGGCACGATATCGACGACATGGCTGAACTGGGACCGGATTTCATGATGGGCCTTGATCCTGTTCGGCCAGCTCAGGCACATCCCGTTTCGCGTTCCGCCGAAATGGGACGCGACCTGCTTGGTCCACTGAAACGGGGTGTCCATGGCATGCGCCCAACCGACGGGATAGTGGTTGTACGTGCGATCGCTGCCCAGCTGGTCCATCATCGAAACGAGGAACGGGAGCGACTCCGGCTCCGGTGCCCCCAGACCTACTTCATTTGTCGTTCCCTGCAATGTGCCTTCGGCACTCGCACCGTTGTCGCCCTCGATGTAAAACACCAGGGTGTTGTCGAACTGGCCCGATTGCTCCAGTGAATCGAGGAGACGGCCGATTTCGTAATCAGACTGGGTCACCGCGGCGGCGTAAACCTCCATCATGCGCGCGTAGACTTTCTTTTGATCGTCGTTGAGCGAATCCCACGCAGGTATTTGAGCGGGACGCGGCGTCAAAACGGTGTCGGCGGGCACGATGCCAAGCCGCTTCTGGTTTGCCAGCGTGACCTCGCGCTGCTTGTCCCAGCCTTGATCGAACTGGCCCTTGAACCTGGCGATCCACTCCTTGCTGGCGTGGTGCGGCGCGTGACCGTTGCCCGGCGCAAAATACATCAGGAAGGGATTGCTGGGAGCGACAGCCTGCTGCGTATGTATCCAACTGATCGCGCGATCGGTCATGTCGTGGATGAGAATGTACTTTGGGTCGCCGAATGGCGGCAGAACGGGCTTGGTGTTTTCAAACAGCGCGGGGTGCCAATTATCGGTATCGCCACCGAGGAAGCCATAGAAATACTCGAAGCCCAGCCCCCCGGCCCACTGGTCGAACGGTCCAGCCTGACTTTGCTGCCAGTCGGGAATCAGATGGTGCTTGCCAAACCACGACGTGTTGTAACCATTGCCTTCGAGAATGTTGCCGATCGTGCCCGCGCTCTTGGGGATGATCGAGTCGTAACCCGGATACCCCGTGGCAAATTCCGAGATGTTGCCAAAGCCGACGCTGTGATGGTTGCGGCCGGTCAGCAGAGCCGACCGCGTCGGCGAGCACAGGGCTGTCGTGTGAAACTGATTGTAGCACAGCCCTTGCTGATAAATTCGGTCGAGGTTCGGAGTGGGAATCGGTCCGCCGAACGTGCTGGACGCGCCAAAGCCCGTGTCGTCCGTCATGATCAGCAAGATATTCGGAGCCCCCTTCGGGGCTGTCACTGCTGGTGGAAAATCAGCTTTCGATTCACTGGCCTTGCGGCCAATCACACCTTCAAATGGCGGCGCGGGCATCGGGAGAATTGTCGCGCCTATCGCCGGTGCCGCTGTGCCCTGAGCGTAGGCCTTTGTCGAAATGTCGGTGCAGCTGCTGACCAACGCCGCGATCGCGACGGTGTTGAGCAAGCCTTTGCTGTAACGCATGGACGTCTCCATTATTGTCCGGGTGCCAAGGCCGCGTTTCTTGCTACTGCGATTGCGTCGCCTCCATACTCTTCTGCATCTTCTCGACGATCTGATCGATGGTGAAGCTCTGGGCGCGCTGACTTGGTGGATAGTCCTTGAACGATGCCAGGAATTGCCCGATCACGGATTGAGCTGCGACGATCACGTAGCCCTGAGAGAGCAGCCAGTCGTAATAAGTGTTCGAAGTGATGTCGGCCCGTTCGTAGGGGTCGGCCCGCAAATCGAACATCTTGGGCAGGCGGAGCTTCGTAAACGGCTCGGCCCAGACCCGCAACGTGCCGGGGGCGCGCTGCTCCTCAAATACAAGCTTCCAATTCTCGTAGCGCAGCGCAACCAGATCGCCGTCATCGTTGAAATAGATGAACTCCTTCCGCGCGCCCCGATCCTGCTGGCCGGTGAGATGGGGCAACTGGTTGTAGCCGTCGAGGTGAACCTTGAAGGTTCTGCCCACGGCGTCATAGCCGGCAAGCAACTTGTTCTTGATGTCGAGTTCGCCCGCGGCGGCCATCAATGTTGGTACCCAGTCGAGCGAACTGAAGATCTCGTTCGAAGCTGACCCCGGCGCGATTTTTCCCGGCCATCGGATGATGCAGGGTACGCGGTAGCCGCCTTCCCAGTTGGTGGTCTTCTCGCTGCGGAACGGAGACGTGCCGCCGTCAGGCCAGGAGTTCTCGTGCGGGCCGTTGTCGGTGGCGTAGATGACGATGGTGTCATTCGCTATGCCGAGATCGTCGAGCGCCTTGAGCAACAGGCCGACATGGTTGTCATGTTCGACCATGCCGTCGGCGTACTCTGTCTTCGCCGTGAGTCCCGGCGGGCTGCGGTGCTCGGCGCGGACATGGGTCCGGAAGTGCATCCGCGTCGAGTTGAACCAGCAGAAGAACGGCTGGTTGGCGCGCACCTGGCGCTGGATGTAGTCGACAGCGGCAGCGGATGTCTCGTCGTCGATCGTCTCCATCCGCTTCCGCGTCAGCGGGCCGGTATCTTCGATGGTCTGTTTGCCGATCTTGCCGAAACGCGGGTCCATTGTGGGATCATCGCGGTCCGACGCCTTGCAGCGCAGGACACCGCGGGGGCCGAATTTGGCCCGGAAGGCCGGATCGCGCGGATAAGTGCGTTGCTCCGGCTCCTCCTCGGCGTTGAGGTGGTAGAGATTACCGAAGAACTCATCGAAGCCGCGTACCGTCGGCAGAAATTCGTTGCGGTCGCCGAGGTGGTTCTTGCCAAATTGGCCGGTGGCGTAGCCGAGCGGCTTGAGCAGTTCGGCAAGGGTCGCGTCTCGCGGCTGGATGCCGATCGTCGCGCCGGGAATGCCGACCTTCGAGAGACCGGTGCGCAACGTCGCCTGCCCAGTGATGAATGACGAGCGGCCCGCCGTGCAGCTTTGATCGGCATAGTAGTCGGTGAACATCATTCCCTCGCGGGCGATGCGGTCGATGTTCGGCGTCCTGTAGCCCATCAGCCCGAAGGTGTAGGCACTGATGTTGGATTGACCGATATCATCGCCGAAGATCACCAGGATGTTGGGTCTGCGTCCGGACGGTGCGCTCGGCATCGGCGTGGCGGGCGCAGCTTGTTGGGCTTGCGCGAAGGCGCGGGAAGTCAGCGTCGCTGTCGCCACCAATGTCGAGGTACCGAGCAACACGTTGCGACGGTTCAGAGCGCGGTTTTGAGCTTTTTTCGATTGGGTTCCTGGTGGTTCCTTCATGTTACGCATCGCACTCTCCATTTTCGGACGAAACACGATCGTCACTTTAGAGCTGGTCTCACCACACACCGAAATCCGACATGGCTGGTTGATGTATCGATCGGCTCGGCGTGGCGCGCGGCGGGGCGATAGCGACGGCAATAGTTCGGCGCACAGAGATGCGAACCGCCTTTCAGTACCTTGCGCGGAATCCTGATATTCGGCTGGCAGGGATCGTAACTTTGATCCTCTCGCCCGCCTCGTGGATTTTCGGGAATGCAACACGCCTTCGGTGCATCGGCCTCGTGCTTCTCCGACCACCAGTCGCTGGTCCACTCCCAGACATTGCCGATCATGTCGCAGATGCCGTAGCCGTTCGGGGGAAACGCGTTCACCGGTGACGTGCGCTCATAGCCGTCCTCGGAAAGATTCTGGTTCGGGAAATTGCCCTGCCAGATGTTGGCCATGTGCTGGCCACCCGGTGTGAGCGCGTTGCCCCAGGCGAACTCTGCGCCATCAAGTCCGCCGCGCGCAGCGAACTCCCATTCGGCTTCCGTCGGCAGATCCTTCTCTACCCATTCTGCGTAGGCGAGTGCATCCGAATAGGACACGTGCACGACCGGATGATGGTCCAATACGTTGATGTTGCTCTTCGGGCCGTAAGGATGCCGCCAGTCGGCCCCCTTCATTAAGGTCCACCATTGACTCCAGTCTTGCAGATCGACGATACGCGGCGCTGGCGAAAAGACCAGCGAGCCGGCATAGAGCATGTCGGGCAGCGCGCCGGGATAGTCCGTCGGATCTGGTGGAATTTGCGCCGTGGTGACGTGGCCGGTCGCCCTGACGAATTGCTTGAACTGGCGATTGGTCACGGGTGTGCGGTCGATCCAGAAGCCGTCCACCGTCACCCGATGGACCGGTGCTTCCTCCGGGTAATGATCATTGGAGCCCATGCGGAACGTGCCGCCGGGAATCCGGACCATGTCGATGGTCCGCGGATCCTCTGATTGCGCGTCGTTCCGCTTACTGTCAGCCCGCAGCAACGTCATCACCCGCCTCCCGACCTGCGTTGCTACGGGCAGGCATCCAATGCGAAACGGCGAAGAGTTGGTTCCATCTTCCCCTCCGTGTAGGCCGCGTCACAATTACATGGCATTTGTCAGCAACACTTCCCTATTTACGTTGGATAGCTTTGATTTTCCTTATAGCTTCAATGGATCAACCTCAGATTGACCCGATCTAAGCAGCTTTTTTATCTGATGTGAGGTACGATTCGTGCCAAACTGTGCGGGGGTACTCCTCTTGCGAGCACCCGCGGTGTTCCCCGTTAGGCGGCTCAGATCGTTTCTGAATCGAGGGGGGTTAGATGGGCTTTCGCGCAAGCGCCGTAATGTCCTCCGACGACGCGCATCGATCTCCGGTCGGCGCCCCTCTATCGATGCAGACCCGCAGCATAGAGAGCTTTGAGGAACTCAAGGGCGTCGTTAAGACTGCCCGAACCGAAGTTACTCAGATCGATCGCGGTCACCTGCATGGCAGACTGACCCACGCTTTGATTGGGGGCCTGCCGCTTGACCTTGGCACGTTTTCGCTTGGCGTGCGTTCGCGGGGTGTGGTGAGCGAGGATCGGATAACGATCGGCATGTTGACCGACTGCACCAACCGCGTCACGCATTGGTCATACGAGATGCGGCCGCGCGACGTTGTCGTTTGGCCCGCGAAAGGCGAGCATGACGCGCGGTACTACGGCGGCGCGTCAGTCGCCGTGATCTCGTTGTCTCCGTCCGACGTGACTTCGATTTTCGGTTCTGAGCCGCAATTGAAGGATCCTGGAGCTTGGACTAGAAGTCATCATCGCCCGGCCGGCCGCGCCAGCGCCCACACCATCCGCCTGCTGCAGACAGTGATCGCGCGGTTTGAGGCGAAAGGCATGGAGCTCAGTGCAGTCTCCGCTGAATTTTGGAGGCGAGCCATTACCGAAGCGATGACCGCGCCAATCCTGCAGGATTGCTCCTCTGATATAGATGGCCCGCTGCCTTCAGCCCTGCGCATTGTCAACAAGGTCGAAGACTACTTCGAGTCCAATGAGACGAGGCCGCTCCACATTTCGGAAATCTGCAGTGCGCTCCACGTTTCGCGACGAACGCTGCATCGGGCGTTTCACGATGGCATCGGCCTGGGGCCAGTGGCGTTCCTCCGTCGCAAACGACTGTGCTCGGTGCACAAGATCCTGCGAAGCAGCGACCCGATGACGACAAATGTTGCGCGGATCGCGATGGACTACGGTTTCGCCAATCTCGGACGGTTTTCCGGCGATTATCGACAGCTCTTCGACGAGTATCCGTCACAAACCCTGGCTGCTGGCCGGCGCAATTGACGCGGTGACTTGGCACAAACTGTACAGAGCTGTGACGCGAGCGCAACGCGCCGATTGAAAATGGCACGACTTCATTATTCGGCTGGTACTGCAACCCTAGGACGTCATAATTATAGGTCCAGTTCCTGCGCGCGAAGTGGAGGTTCGCATGGCACCCTTCGTATCGAGGATCCGACGCGCTAGCAGCCTCGCGGCAGTTGCGGCGTTCGCGTCCTATCCCGCGACCTCGCGCGCCGATGAGGGCGGTGTTTCATTCTGGCTTCCGGGACAATATGCGAGCCTCGTCGCCGCACCGCAGGTGCCAGGCTGGGCGATGGGCGTCGTCTATTACCACAGCAACGTTAGCGCATCCGGAAACGTTGCCGCATCAAGGGAAATCACGACGGGCCGAATCCCTCCGACGGTCAACGTCAACTTGAATTTAAGCCTCAGCGGCCAAGCCGATCTGGCTGTCCTTTCGCCGACCTATACGTTCGCGACGCCGGTACTTGGTGGGCAATTGTCCATCGGCGTCGCAAGCTGGTTCGGCAAGAGTAGCGGCAGCCTCGCCGGTACATTGACGGCGGTCGCCGGGCCGATCGTGGCGACGCGCAGCGGCGTACTCGCGGACTCCCTGACCTCCTATGGCGATGTGGTACCGACCGCGACGCTGCGCTGGAACCAGGGTGTCAACAACTACATGGTCTATGTCACCGGCGACATCCCCGCCGGCGACTACAGTCCGACGCGGCTCGCCAATCTCGGCATCGGTCACGGCACGATCGACGCCGGCGGCGCCTACACCTATTTGAATCCGACGACCGGAAACGAGTTCTCGGCCACGACCGGCTTTACCTATAATTTCAAGAATCCCGACACGCAGTACCGGAACGGCATCGACTTCCACTTCGACTGGGGCGCCGCGCACTTCGTTTCGAAGCAGGTTTTCGTCGGTCTCGCGGGGTATGCGTATCAGCAGATCACCGACGACTCGGGCCAGAACCCGATTCTTGGCGGCTTCAGGTCGCGCGTTCTCGGTGTCGGGCCGCAGATCGGATATAGCTTCCCTGTGGGTGGCATGCAGGGCTTTCTGGGCTTGAGAGGATATGGCGATTTCGATGCCGCCAATCGCGCACCCGGCTGGAGTACGTGGCTGACATTCGCGATTTCGCCAGAAGCTCCAACTGCGGCAACGCCAACCAGGCATCTGGTGACGAAATAAGGGCTTCATTCAACTGGGATAGATACGGGACGTAGGCCAATGACAAGCGCCTCCGCCAGCCTCGGACGATGATCCGTTGTGGGTCAAGGGCTGACCATCGGAGAAGGACAGCTGTTGGTGCTAAAGGGGACATCGAACGGTGGGCCAAATCTGTCGGAATCAGAAAGCCCGGAGTTTCCAGGGCTTCCTATTGGCCTCATGACCCCGTGTCGCGAGATGTGCAGAGCCTGCGTCAACTGGTCAGGACCCCAATGATATTTCCTAAGAGGTCGATCGAGCGAGGCTACTTTCTTCATAGTGCTCGCTTCAAATGGTCCGGGAGTTGAAAAATGCTTCCTGCTTAGCCCACTCAATCGGAAACGGCTTTAGGAGATCTGCAAGTTCGAGGTCTGTTTGCTGCTGACCCGAAAGGAGCGCCTCGATGATGGCCGGTGACAGCAGCGTTAGCCGAAGGACGCGGCCGAGATAGGCCTCGTTGATGTGTTCTGCCTTCGCTAGGTCGCGCACCGTTCGGTGGATTGTTGACTCCAACATGGCACGCCAGCGATGAGCCCGGACAAGGGCTTTGACGATGGTGCTATCGACCCGGGATGGCGGCGGCATCCAGGGCGTCGCGTCTGCAGGCGTGACCACCTGCTTTCGACCTCCTTGACGACGCAAAGAGATTGGAATGCTTACGATCATCATACGGCCGTCGCGGCTTAACGTGGGACGTCCAAATTGACCGATGGCGATAGCAGCAGATCTCGTCATTCAGCGGCCTGTTGAAATGGGGTTGTCGCCCGAAGTTCGCTGTAGAGGGACGTCAAGCCGTCGATCTTCAAGGTCAGATCCAGGGCATCGGGCTTAAGGTCTATCCGATCAACCAACAGCTCGACGATCCGGGCCTGCTCAACCGGAAACAGCTCGTTCCAAAGTTGTTCGAATTCCGTGAGCGCATCGCGGACATCGCTTTCGGTTACATCTCGGTCCTGTTTCCGAGTGGCGCGCCAAGTCTGGACAATGACTTCGGGCGTTTGCAACAGCGTACGGACCTGGTCGAGAACGATGCGCTCGGCCTCGGCGGCTGGTAGTTGCCGAACCGGGCAGGCGGTCTCGCCGCGTTTCAATGCGGTCTGGCTCACGTAGTACCGGTAGAGCTTGCCGGACTTGCGGGTATGGGTCGGTGACATCGCCGCGCCGTCGGGTCCGAAAAGCAGACCTTTGAGCAGGGCAGGGGTCTGTGCTCTGGCATTCCCCGCACGTTTGCGAGGACTTTGCTGCAGGATGGCGTGCACCTGGTCCCAGAGCTTGCGGTCGATGATCGCCTCGTGTTCACCAGGGTACGACGTGCCCTTATGGACGGCTTCGCCGATATAAACTCTGTTGTTCAAGAGCTTATAGAGGACGCCTTTATCGAGCACATGGCCGTATCGATTGGTGGCGTGGGCTGCGACGAGCTCCCGAGCCAGGACGGTTGCAGATTTCAGCTGGACGAACCGCCGGAAGATCGAGCGAACCCGTTCGGCATCAGCCTCGTGGATAATCAGTTTGCGGTCGCGGACCTCGTAGCCGAGAGGCGTCCATCCGCCCATCCATTTACCCCGCTTGCGGGAAGCGGCGACCTTGTCTCGGATACGTTCCCCGATCACCTCCCGCTCAAATTGGGCGAAGGTCACGAGAATGTTGAGTGCCATGCGCCCCATGGCATCCTTCGTGTTGAACGACTGGGTGACGGAGACGAAGGTGGTGCTATAGCTCTCGAACAGCTCGACGAGGTTCAGGAAGTCGAGCATCGACCGGGAAAGCCGGTCGATCTTGTAGACCACGATCACATCGATCTTCCCGG
>Ga0210408_10001657_pt1 | contig 22918 bp, 17 predicted proteins | sample IncBWH4MmetaG_FD_155471 | JGI IMG/M metagenome (GOLD analysis project Ga0210408, IMG submission 155471) | Forest soil microbial communities from Barre Woods Harvard Forest LTER site, Petersham, Massachusetts, United States - Inc-BW-H-4-M | ecosystem: Environmental > Terrestrial > Soil >...
ATCATCGAGACCTATGACTGGACCGGCGGCTTCATCAAGAACAATGATTCCGCCGACGACGTGCGCGACATCGATCTGTCGATCGTGCACTTCCTTTCCGGTCCGATCGGCGTCAAGGGCGCCGAGCCCGGCGATCTCCTGGTGGTCGATCTGCTCGATGTCGGGCCGCTGAAGGAGAGCCTCTGGGGTTTTAACGGCTTCTTCTCCAAGAAAAACGGCGGCGGCTTCCTGACCGATCATTTCCCACTGGCGCAGAAGTCCATCTGGGACATCCACGGCCTCTATACCTCCTCGCGCCACGTTCCCGGCGTGAGTTTTGCAGGCCTGATCCATCCCGGCCTGATTGGCTGTCTGCCTGATCCGAAATTGCTGGCGAAATGGAACGCGCGCGAAGCCGAGTTGATCTCGACCAATCCGACGCGGGTGCCGGGATTGGCCAATCCGCCGTTCGCCCCGACCGCGCATGCCGGCCGCGCCAAGGGCGAGGCAAAGGCGAAAGTCGGTGCGGAGGGCGCGCGCACGGTGCCGCCGCGCGAGCATGGCGGCAATTGCGACATCAAGGACCTGTCGCGCGGCTCGAAAATCTATTTCCCGGTCTATGTGCCTGGCGGCGGGCTATCGATGGGCGATCTGCATTTCAGCCAGGGCGATGGCGAGATCACCTTCTGCGGCGCGATCGAGATGGCGGGCTGGCTGCATCTCAAGGTCGACGTCATCAAGGACGGCGTCGCCAAATACGGCATCACGAACCCGATCTTCAAGCCGTCGCCGATCACGCCGAACTACAAGGACTATCTGATCTTCGAGGGTATCTCGGTCGACGAGGCAGGCAAGCAACATTACCTCGACGTCCACATCGCCTATCGGCAGGCCTGCCTGAACGCGATCGAGTATCTCAAGAAGTTCGGCTATTCCGGCGCGCAGGCCTATTCGATCCTCGGCACCGCGCCGTGCCAAGGGCATATCTCCGGCGTGGTCGACGTGCCCAACGCCTGCGCCACACTGTGGCTGCCGACGGAAATCTTCGACTTCGACGTGATGCCGTCCTCGGCCGGGCCGATCAAGCATATCAAGGGCGACATCCAGATGCCGCTCTCGCCGGACAAATGATCCCCGCGAAGGGTGCGGGACGGCGCGTTTCTGCCGCCCCGCATCCGCCGCCGGAATTTTCTGGTTTATCGAGCGGGGCGAGACAAAATGCCAGTCTACGAATATCTCTGTAACGATTGCGGGCCGTTCACCGACATGCGGCCAATGGCCGAATGCGATGCGCCGCAGGATTGTCCGCAATGCGACAGTTCCTCGCCGCGCGTGATCCTGACCGCGCCGAACTTCTTCTGCATGCCGTCGGACAAGCGCAAGGCGCACGCCACCAACGAGCGCAGCGCCAACGCGCCGAAGACGCTAGCCGAATACAAGGCCTCGCACGGTCCGGGCTGCGGCTGCTGCTCGACCAAGCCGGCGCGTCTGGTGAAAAAAACCAGGAACGGCGCCAAGAGCTTTCCAACCGCACGGCCCTGGATGATCAGCCACTGAGGCTGTTGGGCCCGGCTCAGTAGGACGATGCCTCTCTGACCCGGCTGACAGCCGCGCCGACGCCGGTCCATGCCGGCTGGTCCGGCGCGAATTGCTGGCGCAGAAATGACACGAGCTCCGCGATCTGAGTATCATTCATGCTGTCCTTGAAGGCGGGCATGTAGCCGAGATCGCTCGACGCGGGCCGAGCGATGCCGTGCAGGATCACCTGGATCAGATTGTCCGGCACGGTGCTGTGCAGATTGCTATTCAGCGCCAGCGATGGCCGGCTGCCGAACAGCGGTGGGCCGCCGACCTCGTGGCAGACCGCGCAGGCCCCGAGATAAAACCGCGCGCCGGCGGAGGCGGCCACCGCGACCTTCGTAGCGGCCTCGAGGTTCCTTGCCAGCGTCTTCTCTGCCGGCCTGCCGATCGCGGTCTCGTTGAAGGAAGCAAGATAGACGGCCATGGCGCGGATGTCCTGGTCTGGCAACGCCGCAAGATCCTTCACCACGGGCGCCATCGGCCCTGCGGCGACACCGTGGAAGCGGGATTCTCCTGATCGCAAATAGGCGTAAAACTCATCCTCGCTCCATGGGATCGGCGCCTGCGAGAGCGAAGTCAGCGCCGGCGCTTCCCAGCCTTCCGCGAAACCGCCGGCGAGATAGGCGCCTTGTTTTTCCGCGCCGAGCGCGTTGCGCGGCGAATGGCAGGCGCTGCAATGGCCAAGACCTTCGACCAGGTAGGCGCCGCGATTCCAGATTTCTGATTTCGCTGGGTCAGCCCGGAACACATTTGCCTGATGGAACAGCGCATTCCATCCCGCCATCAGCGGTCGCAAATTGAACGGAAATGCCAGTCTGCTTTTCGGAATTTCGGATCGGACCGGCGGCTGCGCTATCAGATAGGCATAGAGCGCCTGCAAATCGGCGTCGGTTGCTCTCGCGAAATGCGTGTAGGGAAACGCCGGATAGAGGTGCCTGCCGTCGCGATGGATGCCCTCGCGCATCGCGCGCTCGAAGGCGGGATAGGACCACGCGCCAATCCCGGTCTCTACGTCAGGGGTGATGTTGGTCGAGGTGATCGTCCCGAACGGCGTTTCGAGCGGCCGTCCGCCCGCGTTGAGAAAGCCGTCCGCACCGGTGTGGCAGACCGCGCAATCGCCGAGTGCTGCGAGTTGCCCGCCACGGGCGATGGTAGCGGCGGAATAGACCGATGCATTCGGCCGCGCGATCGGCGCGATCGATCGCCACGGCAGCACGGCAGCGCCGATACCGATCGCGGCCGCACACAAGGACGCCGCCGTCGCCAAAACACCGCGCCGCCGGACGAACGGATTTTTCCATTTGTTCGATGGAGCCGGCGCCGGTGAGGGTAGGGCAGGCGTTGCCATTTGCGCCTCGCCGCGCAATCCCCGCAAGATTCGTTCCGGCGTGAACGGCGGTTCGCGAAAGCGCACGCCGGTGGCGTCGAAGATCGCGTTGGCAATGGCCGCCGCGCTCGGGACGGAGGCGGACTCGCCGACGCCGAGCGGCGGCTGATCCTGGCGCGGCAGCATCAGCAAGTCGATCTTTGGCACGTCGGGAAAACTGATGATGGGGTAGGCGCCCCATTCGCGACTCGTCACGGAGTTGCGATCGAACGAGACCTCTTCCATCAGCGCGCGGCTGGTCGACTGCACGACATTGCCGTGGATCTGATGTCGCACGCCGTCCGGGTTGATCATCAATCCGGAATCCTGGCCGGCGACGACGCGGGTCACGCTGACATCCCCGGTCGCCTTGTTGACGGCAACATCCGCGATCCAGGCCGACCACGCCGCAGGCCGGCCCGGAAAGGGGCCGTGAACGTAGAGCGCGTAGGCGAAACCGCGCCCTTCCACGACATCGCCTTCGGCGGGCTTTTCCCGCCACACCGGGCGCCGCTTCCAGCCGGCGCCTTCCGCTACCGCGTTGACGAGATCGATCGCGCGCTGGTCCTTCAGATAACGGAGACGATATTCGATCGGGTCGACACCGGCTTCGGTGGCAAGCTCGTCGATATAGGATTCATGCGCAAACGTGTTCGGCAGCGCCGAGACGCCACGGAGCCAGGCGGCCCGCATGATCGGCGGCATATCGTTCACCACCACACGTAGGTGATCGTAATCGTAAGGTGGGATCGCGGTGCGATCGCCCATCTCGGACACGACCGGGACCGGCGACATCCTGCCGGTCAAGAGCAGCGCCAGTGTCGGCGCGCTGTTTGACGGATAACGCGTGGCAAAGTCGTAACCGGCGACGCTACCGTCGGCGTTCAATCCGCCCTTGACGTCCATCAATTGCGCGGCACCCTTTGGCTCCCACGCGTGTTCCTGTTCGCGCGAGAGCTGCACCCGGACCGGGCGGCCGACCGCGCGCGACAATAGCAGCGCGTCCGCGGTGACGTCGTCGGCGCAGTTGCGGCCATAGCAGCCGGCCGCCTCCAGCCGGATCACGTCAATCTCGGTTTCCGGGCGCTCAAGCAATAGCGCGAGATCAGCGCGCAGGATGTGGGGGTTTTGCGTGCCGGACCACACCCTGATCCGGCTGTCCTGAAAATCCGCGACCGCGCAGGACGGCCCGATCGAAGCGTGCATCTGGTAAGGCCAGAGATACGTCCGCGGCATCGGCTTTGCGGCAGCGGCAATCGCGGCCTCGGCGTCGCCCTTGTCAATCAGCGTCCGCGGCATCGACGGATTGGCGCGGAGCGCAGTCTCAATGTCCGTTAGGTCAGGCAGCGTCGGCGTCGGCTTCCAGCTCACCTTGAGCCGGCTGGCGGCCTTGACGGCGTTTTCCTCGCGCTCGGCGACAACGCCGATGAAGTCGCCGATCCTGACGACCGCGACCAGCCCCGGGATGTCGCGCACCGAAGCTTCATCAGCCCCAATAAGACTGCTGCCGACGAAGGCGCCGGCATCGACGCCGGCGTAGGGCGGGCGCACCACGCGACCGTGCAGCATGCCCGGCACGCGCACATCGTGAACGTAGATCAGCTCACCGGTCGCCTTCGCCGGAAGATCGACGCGCGGCACCGATTGCCCGACGATCGTATAGTTGCCGACCGCCTTGACCGCGACGTCGTCGGCAAGCTCAACGCGGATGGTTTCGCCTGATATCAACTCGCCATAGCTGATGCCGCGGTTGTCGCGGCCACGGATCAGCCCATCTTCGATCGCAAGCTCCTCGATCGGCAGTTCGAGCCGCTCGGCGGCGCGCGCGACCAGAAATTGCCGCGCCTGCGCGGCCGCCTTGCGCAAGGGCACCGTCGATATCTGGATGGTTTCGCTGGCGATGGTCGCGCCTTGGTTGGGGACTTCCGACGTATCGCCGAGCACGACGACTACGCGCGAAAAGGACACGTCGAGCTCTTCGGCGACGATCTGCCCCAGCGCGGTGCGGATGCCGGTGCCGAGATCGACATGGCCGTTATAGGCGGTGACCGCGCCGTCGGCCGATATCTTGACGAAGGTTTCGAACGCGCCTTCGGAACCGGCGGGGCGAATGACCGAAAGCGTGCCCGGTGCTGCCATCAGTCGCTGATCTCTGCGACATGGCCCGCCGCGCGCATCGCGGCGCGCGCGATCTCGAGATGCGCGCCGCACCGGCACAGATTATAGCGCAGCGCCTCCAGCACTTCGGCCTCCGAGGGTTGCGGGTTGCGCGCTAGCAGCGCCTTGGTGGTCATGATCATGCCGTTGAGGCAGTAGCCGCATTGCGCCGCCTGCTCCTTGATGAAGGCGTCCTGCACCGGATCGGGATGATCGCGTGAGCCGAGGCCTTCGAGGGTCACGATGTCGCGCCCGACGCAACCTTCGATCGGGATAACGCAGGAACGCGCCGCGACGCCGTCGATCAGCACCGTGCAGGTGCCGCACTCGCCGAGCCCGCAGCCATATTTCGGTCCGTTGAGTTCGAGATCGTTGCGCAGCACGTAAAGCAGCGCGGTATCGAGAGCGGCGTTGACGTCATGGATCCTGCCGTTGACGGTCAGGCGGATCGTGGATTGCGTCATCCCATGGTTCCGGTTGCGCTTCGCGAACATCCAGACAGTACCGTTTGCATACAAACGTGCAAGCCGCGCGTTCCGCAGTGCAACCATTTGCCCGGTTTGTGAACAACGGCCGCAGGCAATTGAGGCATTATGCGGCAACCGCGCGAATTCGCTTGGTCAGGCGCTTGACAGGTTTTGGCTTCGCGCGCAAGATCATTCGTATACGAACGATAGGTCGGTCGTTGCCGATTAGCCGATTCCTCCAGTCGATGCTGACTTGCGGGCTTTCACATGGTGACTGAAGCGACCTCTGCCGCGATCGGCGACAAGATCCGCTGCGATGCCTGCCCTGTGATGTGCTACATCAAGCCGGGCGCAGCCGGCGCCTGCGACCGCTACGCCAATCATGACGGCCAGCTGGTGCGAGTCGATCCGCATATCGTGCTGGAACAAACGGTGTCGCACGGCGGACGGCTGGTGCCGTTCCAGGCTACCGGCGATTGGGACGGCAAGATCGTCCACGAGCCCAGCATCGTCGTCACTGCGATCGGCGCCGGCACCACCTATCCGGATTACAAGCCGGCGCCCTTCATCGTCTCCTCCGAAATCGACGGCGTCGACATGGTCACGGTCGTGACCGAAGGCATCTTCAGCTATTGCGGCGTCAAGGTGAAGATCGACACCGACCGTTATCTCGGCCCTGAGACCGCGACCGTGCGCGCGCAGGGCGAGGCCGTCGGCCACGTCACGACCAGCGAATATGGCTCGCAGATGCTCTCCCTCGGCGGCGTGCATCATCTGACCGGCGGCTCGAAGAAGGAAGGCCGCGTCACCTGCGACGCGCTGATGGATCTTTCCAACTGCAACCCGGTCGAGCTCACCATCGACGGTGGCGCCACGGTGGTGGTGCAGGCCGGTTGCGCGCCAATCGTCAACGGCGTCGCCGAAGAGCGCATGCGGGTCGGTTGCGGTTCGGCGACCATCGGCATGTTCGCCAAGCAATGGCAGGGCAAGGTCGACGAGGTCGTGGTCGTCGACGACCACATCACCGGCGTGCTCAGTGAACATCAGGCCGGCAAGCTGCTGGATATTCCCGACACCGGCATCAAGATGAAGGGGCGGCGTTCGACGCCAGGACGTTATTTCCAGGTCGCCGAGCCCGGCACCGGCTGGGGCGGCACCAGGATTTCAGACCCGCTCTCGGTGTTGGGTCCGTTCGATCCCAAGACCGCGCGGCCCGGCATGACCATGCTGATGGTGTCGACGACCGGCGAGCACGCAGCCTACTACGAGCTCGACGCGGCGCTGCGGCCGGTCGAGAAGCAGATGCCGCTCGACCTCAAGCTTTCGGTGGAGCGCATCCAGGAGAATTGCGAGCCGGCGCTGTGCACCGTGCTGTTCATGGGCGGAGCGGGCGGCTCATTGCGCGCCGGCGTCACCGACAATCCGGTGCGCCTGACGCGATCGGTAAAGGACGCGTTGACGCGGGTCACCAGCGGCGGCGCGCCGGTTTATGTCTGGCCGGGCGGCGGCATCACGTTCATGGTCGACGTCACGCAAATGCCGGCAGGCGCGTTCGGCTACGTGCCGACGCCGGCGCTGGTGGCACCGATCGAGTTCACGCTCAAATTGTCTGACTATGCTGCGCTCGGCGGTCACATGGATTTTGTGCGCCCGCTGGCGTCGCTCAGGGACAGCGCGGAAATCCGTCCGATGCCTTATTTACCCGGTCGGCGCGCATGAAACGCCTCCCGCAAGCAGCACTTCTTCCTGACGGCAGGCGGCTGCATTTGCAGGATGGTCCGATCGATCTGATCGTGGAAGCCAAGGGGAAAGAAGCGGATGTGCGCGCGGCCTATCAAGCGGCAGTGCACCGCTTCACCGGCCTGCTCGACGAACTCTGCGAAGAACTTGCCGAACTGCGCCAGGCAGCCGCCCCCGCGCGACGTGCGCTGAACGGCGTCGTTGCGCGCCGCATGCATGCGGCGGTGGCGCCATTCGCCGCCGATTGTTTCATTACGCCAATGGCTGCGGTCGCAGGCGCCGTGGCCGAGGAGATTCTCGGCGCGATGCTAGGTGTCGCGCAGCTGACGCGCGCCTATGTCAATAATGGCGGCGACATCGCGCTGCATCTTGGCGGCGATGAAACGTTCACGGTGGGCCTGATGGATCGGCCCGACAGCCACGGTTTGCTGCGCACGATGATGATCCGCGCTGAGGATCCCATTCGCGGCATCGCCACCAGCGGCCGCCATGGCCGCAGTTTTTCGCTCGGCATTGCCGACGCCGTCACCGTGCTGGCGCAGACGGCCTCGCAGGCCGATGCCGCCGCTACCATCATTGGCAACGCCGTCGATTTGCCTGGACACACCGCCATCGTCCGCGTTCCAGCCAATGAATTGCAGCCCGACAGCGATCTCGGCGCGCGCCTCGTCACCCGCGAGGTCGGTGCACTAACCGAAGCTGAGGTCGAGGACGCGCTTGAAGCGGGCAGCGCCTGCGCGCGAAAGCTGCTTGCCGCCGGATTGATCGAAGGCGCGGCGTTGCGGCTATGCGGTGAGACGGTGGTCGTGGAAACGCGGGGAATCGAGTCGCGCTCGCCGCAAGCGGTTCGCGGCGACGCGCCCGGGAGTTTGATGCATGCTTGATCGGAAACAGGGCAGACAGCGATGAGTGCCATCATTCGCAAGATCGTCACCGTGGTCGAAGAGACGCATCTGGAGATGGGGAAGACCGTTGCGCCGCCGACCAGGCGGGCAGCGGCGATCGCCGTGATCGAAAATCCCTTTGCCGGCCGCTATGTCGAAGACCTCTCGCCCTTGATTGCCATTGGCGAGGAACTCGGCGAATTGCTGTCGAAAAAGGCGGTCGCAGCGCTCGGCATCGATGGCGCAAAGGCGCAGAGCTACGGCAAGGCCGCAGCCGTCGGCGAAAACGGTGAGCTCGAGCACGCGGCCGCGATCTTGCATCCCAAGATGGGCGCGCCGGTCCGCAAGGTGTTGAGCAAGGGCGCGGCGCTGATCCCGTCGTCGAAAAAACGCAGCGGACCCGGAACGACGCTGGATATCCCGCTTGGGCACAAGGATGCGGCGTTTGTGCGCAGCCATTTTGACGGCATGGAAGTGCAGATCAACGACGCGCCGCGCGCCAACGAGATCATGGTCGCGGTCGCCGTCACCGACAGCGGCCGGCCGCTGCCGCGGGTCGGCGGTCTGACGGTCAATGAGATCAAGGGCGAGGACGGCTTACGTTAATTTCTTCAACAGTGGAGGTTAAGGGATGCGACGAAGACATTTCCTGGGGGCGAGCTTTGTGATCGCAATTGCCGGCATGGCGAGCTCCGCCATGGCGCAAAGCGAAATCAAGATCGGCGAAATCAACAGCTATTCGCTGCTGCCCGCCTTCACCGAGCCCTATCGAAAAGGCTGGCAGCTCGCGGTCGAGGAGATCAATGCCGGCGGCGGCATCAACGGCAAGAAGCTCGTCGTCGTCTCCAAGGATGATGGCGGCAAACCCGCCGATGCGCAGACAGCCGCCAACGAACTGGTATCGAGCGAGAACGTCGCGATGCTGGCCGGCACGTTCCTGTCCAATATCGGCCTTGCGGTGAGCGACTTCGCTAACCAGAAGAAGGTCTTCTTCCTGGCGGCGGAGCCGTTGACCGACGCGATCACCTGGGCCAAGGGTAACCGCTATACTTTCCGCCTGCGTCCCTCCAACTACATGCAGGCGGCGATGCTAGCGGAAGCCGCGGCAAAACTGCCGGCAAAGCGCTGGGCGACGATTGCGCCGAATTATGAATACGGCCAGTCGGCGGTCTCCGTGTTCAAGAAGCTGATGTCGGAGAAGCGGCCGGATATCCAGTGGGTCGACGAGCAATGGCCGCCGTTCGGCAAGATCGATGCAGGCCCGGTGGTGCAGGCGCTCGCGCAAGCCAATCCCGAAGCGATCCTCAACGTCACTTTCGGTGCCGACCTCGTGAAATTCGTGCGCGAGGGCAACACAAGAGGCCTGTTCAAGGATCGCGCGGTGGTTTCCTTCCTCACCGGCGAGCCGGAATATCTCGATCCGCTGAAAGACGAGACGCCGGAGGGCTGGATTGTCACCGGCTATCCCTGGTACGCGATCAATACGCCGGAGCACACCGCGTTCCTGAAAGCCTATCAGGCCAAGTATAATGACTATCCGCGCCTCGGCTCGATCGTCGGCTATGAAACCATCAAGGCTGCGGCTGCGATCCTCGCCAAGGCCAATTCGACCGATCCGGAAAAGCTGATCGCGGCGACCGAAGGCCTGTCGGTGCCATCGCCGTTCGGCGAGGTCACCTTCCGCAAGATCGATCATCAATCGACGCTCGGCGCCTTCGTCGGCAAGACCGCGCTCAAGGACGGCAAGGGCGTGATGGTGGATTCGGCCTACAAGAAAGGCGCCGACTATCTGCCAAGCGACGCCGAAGTCGAGAAGATGCGCCCGAAAGAGTGACACGCTACTTCTCCCTCTCCCCGCTTGCCGGGAGAGGTCACTGAAGCGCTAGCGCGGACCGCCAATGGCTTTTTACATCGTCCAGTTCCTGACCGGTCTTGCCAGCGCAGCCTCGCTGTTCCTGGTCGCCTCGGGACTGTCGATCATCTTCGGCGTGACACGGATCGTGAATTTTGCCCATGGCGCATTCTATATGCTTGGCGCCTATGTCGCGTTCACGCTGACCGAGCGTTTCTCCGGCGCGTTGGGATTTTGGGGCGGCATCGTTGCCGCGGCGCTGATCATCGCTGCGGTCGGCGTGCTGGTCGAGATGGTGTTGCTGCGGCGGATCTATCATGCGCCGGAATTGTTTCAGTTGCTCGCGACCTTCGGGCTGACCCTGATGGTCGAAGACCTCGTAGTGCTGATCTGGGGCCCGAGCGAATTGCTGGGCCGCCGCGCGCCGGGCTTCAAAGGCGCGGTCGATTTCTTCGGCCAGAATATCCCGAGCTATGATCTGTTCCTGATCGTGCTTGGTCCGGTCGTGCTCGGCATTCTCTGGCTGTTGTTCCAGCGCACCCGCTGGGGCGTTCTGGTACGCGCCGCGACGCAGGACCGCGACATGGTCGCAGCACTCGGCGTCAATCAGAAATGGCTGTTCACCAGTGTGTTTGCGGTCGGCGTGTTTCTGGCGGCGTTCGGCGGCGCCCTGCAGATTCCACGCGACGCGGTGCATCACGCCATGGATTTGCGCATCATCGTCGACGTGTTCGTCGTGGTCGTGATCGGCGGCCTCGGCAGCATCATCGGCGCCTTTGTCGCCGCGGTGCTGGTGTCGGAACTGAACGCGTTCGGCATCCTGATCTTTCCGAAGATCTCGATCATCCTGGTGTTTCTGGTGATGGCCGCCGTCTTGATCGTGCGTCCCTGGGGCCTGTTCGGCAAGCAGGAAGCGCCCGCGCGGCGCACACCGGGGCTGACGGTTAATCCCTGGCGGCCGCTGACCTCGAGCGAACGGCTCGCTTCCTTGGCCGTATTGATCGTCGCTGCGGCGTTGCCGCTTTTCATCGGCAATTACGCACTCACCGTCGGCGCGGAAATCGCGATCTTCGTGATCTTTGCCGCCAGCCTGCATTTCCTGATGTCGGTGGGCGGGCTCGCCTCGTTCGGCCACGCCGCCTATTTCGGGCTTGGCGCCTATGGCGTCGCGTTCCTCGCCAAGATGGCGGGATTGCCGATGATCGTCTCGTTGTTGCTCGGCCCGCTGCTTGGGTGCCTTGGCGCTGCGGTGTTCGGCTTCTTCACGGTCCAACTGTCCGGCGTCTATTTTGCGATGCTGACCTTGGCCTTTGCGCAGATCGTCTGGTCGATCGCGTTCCAGTGGGTCACGGTAACCGGCGGCGACAACGGAATTCTCGGAGTCTGGCCCGAAAGGTGGGCATCGAGCCCGTCACACTTCTACTGGCTGTCTCTTGCCGTTGCCGTGCTGATGGTTGCGGCGCTTCGGATCGCGGTGTTTGCGCCATTCGGTTTTGCGCTGCGGGCGACCCGCGACTCGCCGCTTCGGAGCGAAGCCATCGGCATCGACGGCAAGCGCATCCAGTGGACAGCTTTTGTGATCGCGGGCACGGTTGCTGGCGTCGCCGGCGCGCTGTTCGCGTATCTGAAGGGTAGCGTGTTCCCGGATAGCCTCGGCATCTCCCTGTCGGTCGATGCGCTGGTGATGGTGCTACTCGGCGGCGTCGAGACGATCTCGGGCGCGGTGGTCGGCGCCATCGTCTACAAGGCGCTCAATATCTGGCTGGTCAGCCAGACCGACCTCTCCAAGCTCGTGCTTGGCGCATTCATCGTGCTGATCGTGGTTGCGTTCCCCAAGGGCATTGTCGGCATGCTGGAGACGATCCGCAACCGACGCCGATCCTCGTCGGCAAAATCCGCGCTGCTCGCTGCGCCAATCGAGACGGCCGAATGAGCATGGTCCCCACATTGCTGTCGGTCGAGGGCCTCTCCAAATCCTATGGCGGTGTGCATGCCGTTCGCGGCGTCTCATTCGAGCTCAAGGCCGGCGAGATCCTGGCGCTGATCGGCCCGAATGGTGCCGGCAAAAGCACCTGCTTCGACATGCTCAACGGCCAGAAGGATCCCGACAGCGGCCGCATCCATCTGTTGGGCGAAGATACCCGTGGCAAGCCGCCGCGCGCGATCTGGCGGCTCGGCGTCGGGCGCACCTTCCAGATCACCGCGACATTCCCGACCATGACGGTGCGGGAGAACGTCCAGGTCGCGTTGGTGTCATATCGCCGGCAATTGTTCAATCTTTGGTCCTCGACGCCGCAGTTCGAACAGGGCGAAGCGGCACGCCTGCTCGAATTGGTCGGGATGGGCGGCTACGCCGATCGGCCCTGCGGCGAGCTTGCCTATGGCGATCTCAAGCGGCTTGAGCTTGCGGTCGCGCTTGCCAATCAACCAAGGCTTCTCCTGATGGACGAGCCCACCGCGGGCATGGCGCCGCGCGAGCGCATCGAATTGATGCGGTTGACCTCACGCATCGCGCGCGAACAGTCGATCGGCGTGCTCTTCACCGAGCACGACATGGACGTGGTGTTCGAACATGCTGACCGTATCCTGGTGCTCAACCGCGGCATGTTGATTGCCGAAGGCACGCCGGAAGAAGTCCGCGGCAACCCGCAAGTGCGCGCGGTCTATCTCGGCGAGGGCCTGGTCTATGACGCCCGCCACCGCGAGGGGCTATCTGTATGAAGCTCTCGGTTCAAGACCTCAACAGCCACTACGGCCCCGCGCATATCCTGTTCGATATCGCGCTCGAGGTCGGCGATGGCGAGGTCGTTGCGCTGCTCGGGCGCAACGGCGCCGGCAAGTCGACGACGTTTCGTTCCATCGTTGGCCTGGTTGAGCAGCGCACGGGGCGGATCGTCTTCGAAGGCGAGGATGTCTCGAAACAGCCGACGCACGCGATCGTGCGCGGCGGGCTTGGCTATGTGCCGGAAGAGCGGCGCATCTTCACTGAACTGACGGTGGAAGAAAACCTCGAAGTCGGCCGGCAGCCGAAGCGGCCGAATGCGCCGCACTGGACGCGGGAAAAGCTGTTCGCGCTGTTTCCCAACCTTGGCGAAATGCGCAACCGGCCGGGCGGACGCATGAGCGGTGGCGAGCAGCAGATGCTGACGATTGCGCGCACCCTGATGGGAAATCCCTCGCTGGTGCTGCTCGACGAGCCCTCAGAAGGGCTGTCGCCAAAGATCGTCGAGCAGATGGTCGATGCCATCCTCACCATGAAGAAGGAAGGCGTCTCAATCGTCGTCTCCGAGCAGAACCTGCACTTCGCGAAATTGATCTCCGACCGCGCCTACATCATCGAGCGCGGCCGGATCTGCTTTGGCGGCACGATGGCCGAACTCGATGCGCGTCCGGATGTCCGCGACGCGCATCTGTCGTTGTGATTGAGAAGGGCAGGGGACGCAGATGGCGAGAAGTGCTTCGCTGAAAAAGAGCGTCAGGCCGTCGAGGCCGCTCTATATCCTCGACGAGCAGATCGGCTTCATCCTGCGCCAGGTGTGGCAGCGCCACGCCACGATTTTCGCGCGCGACATCGGCATCAATCTGACGCCGACGCAATGGGCGGCGCTCGCCAAGCTCACCGAGACCGGACCGTGCTCGCAGAATCAGCTAGGGCGGCTGACGGCGATGGATGTCGCTACCATCAAGGGCGTGATCGACCGGCTGACCGCGCGGGGCCTGACCGAAACCAGCCCCGATCCCGCGGACGGACGCCGCCTGCTCGTCAGCCTCACACGCGCCGGCCAGCAGACGGCCGAGAAGGCCGCGCCGAATGCGCTGGCGATCTCGAGGGAGACGCTGGCGCCGCTCGACGCGAAAGAGCGCGAGACGCTGATGGCGCTGCTCAGCAAGCTCAGGTGATGTCGGCAATCTTCGACGGCGCGCGTGGTCAGCGCTTGCTTTTCTTGGCAAGGCGTTCGTTGAACGAACGAAGGTCGATCACCACGCGCTCATGGGTTCCGCTGCCGATCTCCTCCATCCCGTCGCTCGCCGAGACCTTGAATTCCAGTCGCTTTCCATCGACTTTGATCACCTCGGCTTCAGCGCGAACATCGTGACCTACTGGTGTAGCGGCAAGATGCCGTACGTTGATCGCGGTGCCGACCGCGCTCTCGCCCTGATCGAGATACGGCTTGATGGCGGCAAGGGCGGCGTTTTCCATGATCAGGATCATCACGGGGGTCGCCAGCACCTGCGGCAGCATCGCGTCCTTGAACCGATTGGCGAGATGCTCCGGCAGCACGCGCAACGTGAATGTACCTTTTGTTCCCAGCGGAATTTGGCGCATGCGATCATCCTCAATCTGCGATGCACTTGCGGTCGACGTTTAGATAACGACGTGCTCCGCTTGGCGCACGCGGATTCATTCGCACGCGGCGATTTCCGCCATGATGGCGCTGGCGACGCCTCGACGCGAGAGAGCGCGAGACGCTGGTCGGGCTGCTCAGCAAGTTGTGCTAAAATGGTTAATCCCATTATTTTGACACGATTTTGGTTCCATTGTGCCGCAGCTTTTCCTTACGCTGTTGCCGATGCGTGACAGTGGCTAATAGGCGGTGATGGTACGATTCGTGTCGTTCTAACCGCACGGATCGTGCGATCTCATGGCTCATGCCGGTGGGTTCGCGGGGGATCACGGAATGAACCAACGCTTCGGTCCGCTGACTTGTGTCTTCAGCCTGGCCATGCTCGCAGCACTTCCGAGTGATGCGTCGGCGCACGCCCGCCAAAAGCAAGTTGATCACGACAAGAAAGCCGATGCGGCGGGCAAGTCGGGGCATCGCCTTGAGGCCGCGCATAAGAAAGGCAAGAACGACAAGAAAGAAAAGCATGCGGCGCGCTCGGCGCGGCATAAATCGGAACCGCATGTCAAGGCCGATGAAGCCGCGGAGATGCCTCCGTTGTCTGGCGACCTTGCGGTGGTAAAGAACGCCATCGAACTGGTACGCAAGGGCAAGACGAGTGATGCGACCGCCGCCGGGAAGGCGATCGGCGATCCGGCCGCCCAAAAGCTTGTCGAATGGTTCATTCTGAAACACCCGGACGGTGCCGCGAATTTCGCCCGCTATGATAGCTTCATCACCGACCATCCTGGATGGCCGAGCATGGGCCAGCTGCGCCGCCGCGCGGAAGCGTGCCTGTGGCAAGAGCGCCGCGACGCCGCGACGGTTCACCGCTTCACCGGCGATCGGCCGGCGAGCGCCAAGGGCAGCTTTGCCTTGGCGCGGGCATTGCTGGCCGAAGGCGACCGCGACGACGCCACGCGCCTGGTTCGCGAGGCTTGGCGATCGGAGGAATTGGCCGAACGTATTGAAGGCGAAGCGTTCGATACGTTCCGCGACCTTCTCACCAGAGACGACCATCGCGCGCGCATGGACAAGCGCATCGGCGCCAAGGATTTTGCAGGCGCCATGCGCGCCGCACACCGGCTCGGCGATGACGATGTCGCGATCGTCAAGGCTTGTGCGGCCGTGAACGCCAACGAGACCAAAGCGCGCGACCTGCTTGACGGCGTCGCGACATCGGCCCGGCAGGATTTGGGCTACACGCTCTGCCGCATTCATTCGCTGGTCCGTCAGGACAAGATCGCCGAGGCAACCCGCCTAATGCTGGCGGCTCCGACCGAGACCATGGCTCTGCAAGACACCGATGAATGGTGGCGCGAGCGGCGCATGCTCGCCCGCAAGCTGCTCGATCTGGGCGAGTTCCAGAACGCCTATCAGGTTGTGCGCAATGCCGCGTTGCCGGTCAACGAGTATTACGAGGCCGATTTCCATTTCATGACCGGCTGGATCGCGCTGCGTTATCTCAATGATGTCAAGACGGCGAGCGCATCTTTCGCCCACATTGACGATCGATCGGTCAATCCGATCGTGATCGCACGTGCGCATTACTGGCGAGGCCGCGCTGCCGAAGCCGCCGGCGATAACGAGAAGATGCGCGCCGAATATGGAGAGGCCGCTCGTCAGGGCACTGCCTATTACGGACAATTGGCGCGGGCCAAGCTCGGCCTCGCCAAGATCGAGCTGCGAACTCCTCCGCCGCCCGCTCAGGAGAGCGGTGCCGTGCTTTCCGACGAACGTGTGCGCGCGGCCGACATGCTCTACACGCTTCGCGAGCGCGACGTCGTGAAGAGTTTTGCTTCCGATCTCGCCGATCAGAGCAACGACGCCGCCGTGCTGGCCGCGCTCGGCGAACTCACCGCGCAAAAGAGCGATGCGCCGGCCATGCTGGAGATCGGCAAGACCGCGCTCGGCCACGGCCTGGCGATGGACATCTATGCTTTCCCGGCCATCGGAATTCCCGAGCACAGCCCCGTCGGCCCGAAACTCGAACGCAGCATCATCTATTCGGTCGTGCGCACCGAAAGCGCGTTCGACCAGCGCGACAAGTCGTCGGCCAACGCGGTCGGCCTGATGCAGGTCACGCCGGAGGCCGGACGCGACACCGCCAAACGGTTTGGCGTCACCTACGATTGGGACCGGATGGTCTCCGATCCCGTCTACAACACGCAGATGGGCGCCGCCGAAATAAGCGCACTGTGGAAGGAGTATAACGGCTCCCAGATCATGACCTTCGCCGGCTACAATGCCGGCCGCGGCCGGGTCCGGGAATGGGTGAAGCAGCACGGCGATCCGCGCGATCCCAACGTCGATCCGGTTGATTGGGTCGAACGCATTCCGATTTCCGAAACGCGAAACTACGTCCAGCGCGTCATGGAGAATTTGCAGGTCTATCGCGTGCGCTTTGGCACCGACGCGCCGGTGACGGCGAAGGCCGACCCGCAGGGTGGCGCGAGGCGGGAGGCGAACTCGGTGCCGGCTCCGTCCAGCCAAGCCTCCGGTCCCGAGTAACGAACAGAGCTCGATTGCATCCGGTGCTGATGCTGCGAGCTACTGTACGCCGCTTTCCATTGTCGTCTCCCACTGCCCATGGCGTCGGGCCGGCGACGTCAATTGAAGTTATTGGTACGCCGCCACAATGTCCGACACCGCGCGCTCGAGCTGCTTGGCGGTTGCGCATTGGCGGACCACGCTGCAGAACGCGGAATAGCGCGGCATTTCGGAATCGCCCCAGCCCCAGGCCATCCGCCCTTCGGGGTTGAGCCAGACCAGCCGCTTGGCCCGCTCCGAAATGGTGCGCAGGATGTCGGCGCGTGGATCGAGGTTGTTGGTGCGGGCGTCGCCGAGAACGATCACCGTCGTCTTGGGCGTCACGCTCGCTATGAAACCCTTCTCGAAATCCGCGAACGAGCCGCCGTAGTCGGACGAGCCAAACCCGACCTTCGACATGATCTCGCGCATCGCTTCTTCCGGCGTCTTGCTGTCGAGGATGTCGCTGACCTCGATCAGATTCCCTGAGAAGGCAAACGAGCGCACATCGTCCACCACTTCGTGCAGGCTGTGGATCAACAGCAGGAAGAAGTCGGACACCTGCGCCACCGATCCCGAGACATCGCACAGCGCCACGATCTTCGGCCGGTCGCGGTGGCGGCGTTTCCACGAGGTCAGGAACGGAACACCACCCCAGGCGGCGTTGCGCCGCAGCGTCTTCCTGGTGTCGAGATGGCCGCGCCGCTGGCGCTTGCGCGGCTTGGAGTAACGCTCGCGCAGCCGTCGCGCGATGGCGCGGATCAAGGCCTTCATCTGTTCGACCTGCCGGCGCTCGAGGCGGGCAAGCGGCGCGTTGCGGAGGATTTCGTGACGGAGGTTTTCGGCTTCCTCGCGCCCGTACAGCAGCAGCGCCTGATTGACCATTTCCCGCACGTTTTCGCGCAACGCCTCGGTCGCCGCCGTGAGCCGTTCAGCTTCCGATGGATTGCCGGCATTAAGCGCATCCAGATCGTCGCGAAGCCGGGCAATGCCGAGCGCCTCGAGGATCCGGGTTGCGAAGATGCCGCGCTGGGTAAAATAGCGGATGTCGGAAAGCGAGGCGGCATTCGCCGCGTTCGCCAGAGCTGCTGCGATCGCGCTGCGGTCGCGCGCCATCAGCATCTGCGCCAGCTCGCCAAGCTCGGGCGATGGCGCTCCGGCTTCGCCCGTTTGCGTCCCGCCGGCGTTCGAATCCGCCGCCGCGCTTTCGGCAGAATCTTCGGTCGCGGTGTCATCCTTCACCTCCGGCTGGCTGAAGAACAAGTCGAAGCAATTGCCGAGCGCCTGCTTTTCGTCCTCGCTCTTGGCAAGCGTCAACAGCAGCGTGTCGCGCAGGATGGCCCGGTTGGCAAATCCGACATCGGCGACCGCTCGCATGGCATCGATGCTTTCCGCGGGCGAAACATGCACGCCGGCGCCGCGCGCGGCGCGAAAGAAACGATGCAGCTCCTGGCGCATCAGCCGAACACGCCCTGCCGGCCGGCCTTGGCGACGAAGCTTGTCACCTGCGGCATCGTGGTCTCGATGTCGGCCTCGTATTTTAGGAGCACATTGAGCGTGTCCTTGACGGTCTCATGATCGAGCTCGGAGGATTGCAGCAGCACCAGCACGCGTGCCCAGTCGATGGTCTCGCTGATCGAAGGCAGCTTCTTCAGGTCAAGCGCCCGGACCTGATTGATGAAGCCGACGATCTGCGCGCGCAGCGACTGCGAGATGCCGGGGACGCGGCTCTCGACGATGCGCTCCTCCAGTTTCTGTTCGGGAAAGCCGATATGCAGATGCAGGCACCTTCGCTTGAGCGCGTCGGAGAGGTCGCGCTCGCCGTTGGAGGTCAGGATCACCACGGGCTTCACCACCGCCGCGACGGTGCCGAGTTCGGGAATGCTGACCTGGTAATCGGAGAGGATTTCAAGCAGAAGCGATTCGAATTCGGCGTCGGATTTGTCGATCTCGTCGACCAGGAGCACGCAGCCCTTGGCCTGCTCCAGTGCCTGTAGCAGCGGACGCGGCTCGACGAATTCCTTGGAGAAGAACACATCGCCGAAATCGTGCAGCCGTTCGAGCGCCGCCGACAGCGTCTCCGCGCCGCCGAGCACCTCGCCGAGCTTGTCCTTTAGAATTTGGGTGTAGAGAAGCTGCTTGGCGTATTTCCATTCATACAGCGCCTTGGCTTCATCGAGCCCCTCATAGCACTGCATGCGGATCATCTTTAAGCCCCGCCATGCGGCGAGCGCCTTGGCGAGCTCGGTCTTGCCGACGCCGGCCGGGCCCTCGACCAGGATCGGCTTCTCGATGCGCTCGGCGAGATAGACTGCGGTCGCAATCTGTTGGCTCGCGATATAGCCCGCCGAGGCCAATCCACGGGTGACGGCCTCGATCGAATCCGCGGGCAGATTGTTGTTCATGATTATCTTACGCTCCATATCCGGAGATTAGCACTTTGTGGTCGGTGGGCGAGCGGCAAATGGTGCCATGCACGCCTAGCATGGTGGTCCGCCGGATGTGGCCCATGTCGGCGCTTGATCGGGATGGACCAATGACTGCGGTCGGGTATCATGATGGACTTCCGGCAAGGAGACACCAACCATGATTGCCGACGCCACAACTCGACGGGCACATGCTGCCGAGGTGGGAGCAGTTTTCGATGCTGTTGTGGTCGGCGCGGGCTTTGCCGGAATGTACATGCTGCATCGCCTGCGCGGGCTCGGCTTTTCCGCGCGGGTCTTTGAGGCCGGAGGTGGCGTGGGTGGCACCTGGTACTGGAACCGCTATCCCGGCGCACGCTGCGATGTCGAGAGCATGCAGTATTCCTTTTCCTTTTCGGAGGAGTTGGACCAGGAATGGAACTGGTCGGAGAAGTATGCGCCACAGCCCGAAATCCTCTCCTACGCCAACCATATTGCCGATCGCTTCGATCTGCGCCGGCATATCGTGTTCGACACGCGCGTTACATCGGCGACCTTCGACGAGGAAGCCAAATGCTGGTCGATCGAGACGGACCGCGGCGACAGCGTTCGTGCGAAATTCCTGATCATGGCTGTCGGCTGCCTGTCGGCGCCGAACCGTCCGAACTTCAAAGGTCTTAAAGATTTTCGCGGACCGATCTATCACACGGGTGAATGGCCACACCAGGGGGTCGACTTCACTGGCTTGCGTGTTGGCGTGATCGGCACTGGCTCCTCGGCGATCCAATCTATCCCGATCATCGCGCAACAGGCCTCTAGCCTGACAGTCTTCCAGCGCACGGCGACCTGGTCGGTGCCGGCCTGGAACGAAAAGCTGACGCCAGAATATTTGCGGGCGGCCAAAGCCGATTATCCCGCGCTCCGCGCCAAGGCGCGTGGACGGCCGACCGGCTTCTATTTCCCCTACAACACTCAGTCGGCGCTGGAGGCCAGCCCCGAGGACCGCGAAACGGAGTACGAGCAAGCCTGGGCACGCGGCGGTTTGCCGTTTCTCGGCGCCTACGGCGATCTATTGTTCGAAAAGGCTGCCAATGACACGGTCGCCGACTTCGCCCGCCGCAAGATCCGCGGCATCGTGAAAGATCCGGCCACGGCCGACCTGCTGTGCCCGGACAACGTCCTCGGTTGCAAGCGCCTCTGCGTCGATACCGGTTACTTCGAGACGTATAATCTGCCTCATGTAAAGCTGGTCGACGTGTCCCGGACGCCGATCGAGCGCTTCACCGCCGATGGCATCGAGGTCAACGGCGTCGAGTATCCGCTGGATGCCGTAGTGTGCGCCACGGGTTTTGCGGCCATGACGGGATCGTTCGAGAAGATCAGGATCACCGGCCGCAACGGCCTGACGCTTTCGGAGAAATGGCGGGCGGGCCCTCGTGCCTATCTCGGGATAGCATCGGTGGGCTTCCCCAATTTGTTCATGATCACCGGCCCTGGCAGTCCTTCGGTGCTGGCAAGCATGATCCAGGCGATCGAGCAGCATGTCGATTGGCTGGCGGACTGCCTGGGCCATATACGGGATGTCGGGGCGACGACCATCGAGCCCAGACTCAATGACGAAGACGCCTGGGTCGAACATGTCAACGACGTATCGACGGTCTCTTTGCGATCAACGTGCAGCTCCTGGTATGTCGGCACCAACATCCCCGGCCGGCCGCGTGTCTTCATGCCCTATATCGGCGGCTTTCCGATCTATGTGCAGAAATGCAACGAGGTGATGAGCGGCGGCTTCGACGGCTTCGTCCTGGAGGGTGCGCAAGACCGCAACGCGGCACCTCAGGTGCGCTATACGGAACGGTGGCGGGTACCTATCGATATCGAGGTCATTTCACCGGCGGCCGTCGCCGCCAGGCGTGTCCCGGTGGTCTAACCTGTTCGGCCGACCGCCATATCCAGGGAGACGCTCGTGCCCCTCGATGACCGGGAAACGCAACACTCTGATCGGACGACGTAGCGAGTTGCGGGTGTTCGCTCCGGCCACCAGCGGCTGTTCCCGGCCGGAACGGTGCTTGCGGGAAAGATCGTGCCGCACGCCTGACCATCCTTCCCCCGACGCCGGGCTCGTTAATGCCCGACGATCTCCGGCACTTTTGTGGCCGGCGGTGTGTTGCGGCTGCGCTGGGTGCGGACGATGCCGTCGATGATGGTCATGCCGATTCCGGGCAGGTCGCCGAGCTGCACGCTTTCCAGAATGTTCTTGCCGGGCGAATGCTGCGCCTTGTCCATGATGACGAAGTCGGCGGAGCGGCCCACTTCGATAATGCCGCAATCGAGCGCGCGCATCCGCGCCGTATTGCCGGTCGCAAAGCAGAACGCGATTTCCGCCGGCACCTCGCCAAGCGATGACAATAGCGACACCATGCGTAGGATGCCGAGCGGCTGCACGCCGCTTCCGGCGGGCGCGTCGGTGCCGAGGATGATCCGGGAAAGATCGCCCATCTCGCGCGCGGTGCGCAGCGTGAACAGCGCCGAGCGCTCGTTGCCGTTGTGAACGAGCTCGAGGCCGCGCTTGCAGCCCTCGCAGATGCAGCGGATCTGGCCGTCGGGCAGCGCGGTGTGGCCGCCATTGATATGGCCGATCACATCGGTGTCGGCCTCCAGCACCACGTCCTTGTCGATCAGGCCGGAGCCGGGGATCGATGGTCCGCCGGTGTGGATGGTGCTCTGGATACCGTATTTGCGCGCCCAGCCGACCATCTTGCGCGCGGTCGGGCCGTCCTTGACGCCGCCGAGGCCGACTTCGCCGAGCAGTTTGACGCCGGCTGCGGCGAGTTCCTTGAAATCGTCCTCGACCATCTCGTTTTCGATAACGGGTGCGCCGGCATGGACCTTCACCCCACCGGGGCGGAGCGTCCAGAACGAGCGTTGCGCAAAGATCGCCATTGCCTTGACGCCGACGACGTCGCGCGGACGTCCGGGCATGTGCACTTCGCCCGCGGAGATCATGGTGGTGACGCCGCCGTGGAGATAAGAGTCGATCCAGTTGATCTGGTTTTGCCGCGGCGTCCAGTCGCCGGCGACGGGATGGACATGGCTGTCGATCAGGCCGGGCGCGACCGTCGTGCCGTTGGCGTCGACGATCGTGGTGGCGCCCTCGCTGTTGACGTCCTTGGCACGTCCGATGGCTGTGATCTTGCCGTTTTCGGCCACGATCGTATCGGCATCGAGGATCGGCCTTTCCATGGCGCCCGACAGCAACAGCCCGATATTGCGGATCACCAGCTTGCTGGGGCCTGCGGCCTGAGGGGCGTCGTGGGCCATGGGATTTTCCTTCTTGTTCAATGCCTTCGCGGGTTCGTCAGCGGCATCTTGACCCCGGCTTGACGGCGGGATCAAGCTGGATTATTCATTTGTATACGAATGATCGTATACAAATGATCGGGCCGTTACAACCGGCGTCACGTGACCACGGACAGGGTGCAATGAGCAATTTCAACCAGGAAAGCGTTCTCAGCGTCCGTCACTGGACCGATACCTTGTTCTCTTTCACCACCACGCGCGACCCCTCGTTCCGTT
>Ga0210408_10001658_pt1 | contig 22902 bp, 22 predicted proteins | sample IncBWH4MmetaG_FD_155471 | JGI IMG/M metagenome (GOLD analysis project Ga0210408, IMG submission 155471) | Forest soil microbial communities from Barre Woods Harvard Forest LTER site, Petersham, Massachusetts, United States - Inc-BW-H-4-M | ecosystem: Environmental > Terrestrial > Soil >...
GAGTTCGTCCCCCGGATTTGCCATCACGCCCGGGCCAACGCCGACAAGGGAAACATTTCGCCGGCGGCGATGCGCTCGCGCGATCCGTCGGCAAGCCGCAACACGAGGCGGCCGGTCTCGTCGAGCGTTTCGGCGATGCCGTCGACTTCGCGCTCGGGCAGCCGCACGCGCGCGGGCGCGCCGAGACCGGCGGCGCGCTTGAGCCACGCCGTGCGGATGACGGCGAAATTCTTGGCCGTATCCCACTCGGCCAGCCGCCGCGCCATGGCGGCGACGAGGGCCGGCGCCAGAGATTCCGGCGCCACCAGCGCCCCGGCCGCCGCGAGGTTCGTCGCCGGATAAGCTGTGTCGGCGGGATGATGAGCGCAATTGACGCCGATGCCGATCACGACCGCGAGCGGGCCGCCGGGCAGCGCCTCGCCTTCGACCAGGATGCCGGCGAGCTTGGCGCCGTCGCACAGCACGTCGTTCGGCCATTTCAGCGTCAGGCGCGGTCCGAGCATCGCAGCGCACTCGGCGAGCGCGTCGTGCACGGCGAGCGCCGCGACCAGCGAAAGCTCAGCAGCGCGCTGAGGCGGCGCCGGATCGGTCAGGAGCAGGCTGGCGTAGAGATTCCCCAGCTCGGAGACCCACGCACGTCCGCGCCGGCCGCGTCCGGCGGTCTGGCGCCGCGCCGTGATCCACAAGGGGCCGCGCTCGCCCGCGCGTGCGCGCGCAAAAGCCTCCGCGTTGGTCGAGCCGACCTCGTCGAGGCTCACAAGCCGCGCGCCGGTGGCGGCGGAGAATTGCATCATGCGTTAAAACAACGATTTGGCGGCGGTGGCGGCCGCGTCGACGAGCGGCGACGGATAGACGAAAAACAGCAGCACGAACACCCCGGTCACGCCCAGCACCGCTTTGAGCTCGAGCGGCAGCACCTCGAACTCGCCCTCCGGCTCGTCGAAATACATCACCTTGACGATCATCAGATAATAATAGCAGCCCACCACGCTGGCGAGCACGCCGATCACGGCGAGTGTGTAGAGGCCGGCCTTGATGGCGGCGAGGAACACGTAGAACTTGGCGAAGAAGCCGGCGAGCGGCGGCACACCGGCCATGGAAAACAGCAGCATGGCGAGGAAGAAAGCCATGGCCGGGTTGGTGCGGGCAAGACCCTTGAGATCGGCGATCTCCTCGACCATGAGGTCGCCGCGCCGCATGGCAAGGATGCAGGCGAAGGTGCCGAGCGTCATGGCGACATAGATCGCCATGTAGACGACGACGCCCTGCACGCCTTCCGGCGTGCCGGCGGCAAGACCGACGAGCGCGTAGCCCATGTGGCCGATCGAGGAATAGGCCATCAGCCGCTTGATGTTGCGCTGGCCGATGGCGGCGAAGGCGCCGAGCAGCATCGAGGCGATCGAGACGAACACCAGGATCTGCTGCCACTCGACGGTGATGCCGGGAAACGCGCCGACCGCCGCGCGCACGAACACCGCAATGGCGGCGACCTTGGGCGCGGCGGCAAAGAAGGCGGTGACCGGCGTCGGTGCGCCCTCGTAAACGTCGGGCGTCCACATATGGAACGGCACGGCGGAAATCTTGAAGCACAGCCCGGCGAACAGAAACACGAGGCCGAATATGAGGCCGATGCTTCCCTGGCGCGCTTCCGCCGCGATGCCGGCGAAGCTCACCGTGCCGGTGAAGCCGTAGATGAGCGAGGCGCCGTAGAGCAGCATGCCGGAGGAGAGCGCGCCGAGTACGAAATACTTCAGCCCGGCTTCGGACGCGCGCACCTGGTCGCGCTGGAACGACGCGAGCACGTAGAGGCTGAGACTCATCAGCTCGAGGCCGAGATAAAGCGCGATCAGGTCGGCCGCGGAAATGAGCATCAGCATGCCGGTGACCGAGAGCAGGATGATCACCGGGTATTCGAACGTCGGGGCCATCTGCCGCTTGGTATAGTCGAACGACATCAGGATGGTGGCGGCCGCGCCGATGATCGCCAGGATCTTCAGGAAGCGGGCGAAATCGTCGATCACGAAGCTGCCGCCCAGCGCCGCCGGCTTGCCGTCCGGCATGAACGCGACAAACACGCCGGCGGCGATCAGGATCACGATCGCGGCGGTGTCGGCGACGTTCGCCACCCGCTCCCCGCGGAAGGCGCCGAGCATCAACAGCGCCATGGCGCCGACGGCGAGGATGAGTTCGGGCACGATCGCCGTGAACGCGGACAGCTGGGCAGGAGCGTTCATGGCAGGGCCGCGGCTTTCATCGCGCCGAGCGCGTGGCTGTAGTTGTCGACCAGGTTGGTAACCGAGGTCGCGGAAATGTTGAGCACCAGGTTCGGGAATACGCCGAACAGGATGGTGAGCACGACGAGCGGCGCGAGCGCGATCACCTCGCGGTAATCGAGGTCCTTGAGCGCGGCGAGCGCCGGCTTGTCGAGCGTTCCGAAGATCACGCGGCGGTAGACGTAGAGCGAGTAGGCGACCGAGAGGATGATCCCGGTGGTGGCAAGCGTCGCCACCCAGATGTTGATCTTGAAGGTGCCCAGGAGACTCAGGAACTCGCCAACGAAACCGGACGTGCCGGGCAGGCCGACGTTGGCGAGCGTGAACACCATGAAGGCCGCGGCATAGAGCGGCATGTTGTTGACGAGCCCGCCGTAGGCGCCGATCTCGCGCGTGTGCATGCGGTCGTAAACGACGCCCACGCACAGGAACAGCGCGCCCGACACGATGCCGTGCGAGACCATCTGAAAAATGCCGCCGGCGACGCCCTGGGCGGTGAGCGCGAACAGGCCCATCGTGACGAAGCCCATGTGGGCGACCGACGAATAGGCGATGAGCTTCTTGAAGTCCTCCTGCACCAGCGCGACGTACGAGGTGTAGATGATGGCGACGACCGACAGCGTGAAGATCAGCGGCGCGAAATCGTGCGAAGCGGTCGGGAACATCGGCAACGAGAAGCGCAGGAAGCCATAGCCGCCCATCTTCAACAGGATGGCGGCGAGGATCACGGAGCCCGCGGTCGGCGCCTCCACGTGCGCGTCCGGCAGCCAGGTGTGCACCGGCCACATGGGCAGCTTGACCGCGAAGGAGGCGAAGAACGCAAGCCACAGCCACTTCTGCATGCCGAGCGGGAAGCCGTGGCTCATCAGGGTCGGGATGTCGGTCGTGCCCGCCTCCCAGTACATCGCCATGATGGCGAGCAGCATCAGCACGGAGCCGAGGAACGTGTAGAGGAAGAATTTGAAGGTGGCGTAGACGCGGCGCGGGCCGCCCCACACGCCGATGATCAGGAACATCGGGATCAACCCGCCCTCGAAGAACAGATAGAACAGCACGAGGTCGAGCGCCGTGAAGGTGCCGACCATCAGCGCTTCGAGGATCAGGAAGGCGATCATGTATTCCTTGACGCGCCGGGTGATCGGCGCCCAGCTGGCGACGATGCAGATCGGCATCAGGCCGGTGGTCAGGATCACGAACGGCAAGGAAATGCCGTCGACGCCCATATGGTAGGCGATGGTGCCGGCGAGCCAGCGCCCCTTCTCGACGAACTGGAACTCGGGCGAGGCGTAATCGAAGCGCCACAACAGGATCAGCGACACCGCGAAGGTGACGAGCGTCGTCCACAGGGCGATCCAGCGCGCGTTGCGCGTGCCCTCCGGCGTTTCGCCGCGCGCCATGACGACGATCAGCACCGCCCCGAACAGCGGCAGGCAGACGAGAAGCGAGAGGATGGGCCAGGAGGTCATCAGTGCGCCCCGCCGAACGTGAACCAGGTGATCAGCGCGGCGACGCCGATCAGCATGGCGAAGGCGTAGTGATAGACGTAGCCGCTTTGCAGCCGCATCACGCGGTTGGTCACGTCGATCACGCGCGCGGAGACGCCGTCCGGACCGAAGCCGTCGATGAGCCAGCCGTCGCCGCCCCGCCATAGCAGCCGGCCGATCCAAAAGGTGGGACGCACGAACAGGAAGTCGTAGATTTCGTCGAAATACCACTTGTTGAGCAGGAATTTGTAGAGCAGCTGTTGCTGCTGCGCGAGCGACTCGGGCAGGTCCGGCCGGCGGATGTAGAACTGCCACGCGATGGCGAGCCCGATCAGCATCATCGCGGTGGGCAGAACGACGATGTGTAACGGCACCTCGTTTTCCTGAGTGAGCTTGATCGACTCGCGGAAGAAATCTGCCGCGTGATGGCCGGCGAAGATGTCCTTGAACGGATAGCCGGCGAGGATCGATCCCGCGGCGAGAAAGATCAGCGGAATGAGCATCACCCACGGGCTCTCGTGGGCGTGGTCGCGCGCGTAGTAATCATTAGCGAGCCCGTGGAACACCTTGAAGATCAGCCGCCACGAGTAGAACGCGGTGAGCCCGGCGGCGATGACGGTGAGCGCGAAGGCATAGATCGCGAAGGCGTTCTTGCCGCCGTAGGCCGCTTCGATGATGGCATCCTTGGAAAAATAGCCGGCGGTGAGCGGGAAGCCGGTGAGTGCGAGCGTTCCAATCACCATGGTCACGTAGGTGATCGGCAGCTGGTCGCGCAGGCCGCCCATTTTGCGGATGTCCTGCTCGTGATGCATCGCGGTGATCACCGAGCCGGAGCCGAGGAACAGCAGCGCCTTGAAGAAGGCGTGGGTGAACAGATGAAACATGCCGACCGAGTAGGCACCCACGCCCATGGCGACGAACATGTAGCCGAGCTGCGAGCAGGTCGAATAAGCGACGATCCGCTTGATGTCGTTCTGCACGAGGCCGACGGTCGCGGCGAAGAACGCCGTGGTGGCGCCGATCAAGGTCACGAAAGCCGAGGCGTTGGGCGCGAGGTCGAACAGCGGCGAGAGCCGCGCCACCATGAACACGCCCGCTGTCACCATGGTGGCGGCGTGGATCAGCGCGGAGACCGGGGTCGGGCCTTCCATGGCGTCCGGCAGCCAAGTGTGCAGCAGGAACTGCGCCGACTTACCCATCGCGCCGATGAAGAGAAGCAGGCAGATCAAGGTGAGCGCGTCGACGTTGAAGCCGAGGAAATGGATGCTCTTGCCGACGAGAGACGGCGCTTGGGCAAACACGGTCTCGTAATCGACCGCGTTGACCATCATGAACAAGGCGAAAATGCCCAGCGCGAAGCCGAAGTCGCCGACCCGGTTGACGACGAAAGCCTTGATCGCCGCGGCGTTCGCCTCGGGCTTCTGATACCAGAAGCCGATCAAGAGATAGCTCATCAGGCCGACGCCTTCCCAGCCGAAGAACAGCTGGACCAGGTTGTCGGCGGTCACCAGCATCAGCATCGCGAAGGTAAAGAGCGACAGATACGAGAAGAAGCGCGGTCGGTGCGGGTCCTCGGCCATGTAGCCGATCGAATAAAGATGCACGAAGGCCGAGATGGTGGTGACGACGACGAGCATCACCACGGTGAGCGTGTCGACGCGCAGCGCCCATTCCACGTGCAGGTCGCCCGAAACGATGTACGGGGCCAGCACGACGCGGGCGTCCTGGTGGCCGAAGCCGACCTGCACGAAGGCGATCCAGGAGAGCACCATCGAGGCGAACAGCAGCACCGTCGTCACCAGCTCGGACGGGCGCGCGCCGATCAGGCGCCCGAACAGGCCGGCGATGGCCGAGCCGAGCAGCGGCAGAAAAACGATCGCGGCGTACATCGCGCCTTCAGCCCTTCATCAGGTTCACGTCTTCGACCGCGATCGAGCCGCGGTTGCGGAAATAGACCACCAGGATGGCAAGGCCGATCGCGGCTTCCGCGGCCGCGACCGTGAGCACGATCAGCGCGAACACCTGGCCGACGAGGTCGCCGAGCCAGCTCGAGAACGCCACCAGGTTGATGTTGACCGCGAGCAGGATCAGCTCGATCGACATCAGGATGACGATGACGTTCTTGCGGTTGAGGAAAATGCCGAAAATCCCCAGCGTGAACAGGATCGCGGCGACCGCGAGGTAATGGCCGAGGCCGATGACCATCGTCAGATCCCCTCCCCCGGCCGCACGTGGCGAATTTCGATCGCGGTAAGCTTCGTGCGCGCGTTCTGCTCGGCGATATTCTGACGCCGCACGTTGGGCTTATGGCGCAAGGTGAGCACGATCGCGCCGATCATCGCGACCAGGAGCACGAGACCCGCCGCCTGGAAGTAATAGATGTAGCGGGTGTAGAGCACGAGGCCGAGCGCCTCGGTGTTGCTCACGTTGGCGAGCGGCGGAATCGGCGCGGTGATCGCGTGCGGAATGCCCGGGCCGATCGCCCAGGTGCCGACGACGAGCAGCAGTTCCACCAGGAAAATGATCCCGACCAGCGCGCCGACCGGCAGATAATTGAGGAAGCCCTGGCGCAGCTGAACGAAATCGACGTCGAGCATCATCACCACGAACAGGAACAGCACCGCGACCGCGCCGACGTAGACGACGATGAGGATCATCGCCAGGAACTCGGCGCCGGCGATGACGAAGAGGCCCGCGGCGTTGACGAAGGCGAGGATGAGGAACAGCACGGAATGCACGGGATTGCGCGCGGCAATCACCATGAATCCCGACGCCACGCAGATGCAGGCGAAGAGATAGAAGAACAGAGTGGCGATGATCATGGCATCTGCGCCCGCGTAGCACTCTCCTTCGTCATGCCCCGCGAAAGCGGGGCATCCAGTAACCACCGGCCGTCGTTATCTGAAATGCCTGTGATTACTGGATCGTCCGCTTTCGCGGACGATGACGACTGAGAGGTCATAGCTTCATCTCGTTCGTATCGATCCGACTGAACCACTGGACCCCTCACCCACCTCAGTTACCGGTACGGCGCGTCGAGCGCGAGGTTCTGAGCGATCGCGCGCTCCCAGCGGTCGCCGTTCGCAAGCAGCCGCTCCTTGTCGTAGTAGAGCTCCTCGCGCGTTTCGGTCGCAAATTCGAAGTTCGGTCCCTCGACGATGGCGTCGACCGGGCAGGCCTCCTGACACAGGCCGCAGTAGATGCATTTGACCATGTCGATGTCGTAGCGGGTGGTGCGGCGCGTGCCGTCGTTGCGGCGCGGGCCGGCCTCGATGGTGATCGCCTGGGCCGGGCAGATCGCCTCGCACAGCTTGCAGGCGATGCAGCGCTCCTCGCCGTTGGGATAACGGCGCAGCGCATGCTCGCCGCGGAAGCGCGGCGAGATCGGGTTCTTCTCGAACGGATAGTTGATCGTCGCCTTCGGCCTGAAGAAATAGCGCATGGACAGGACGAAGCCCTCGACGAACTCCTTAAGGAACGCGGCCCTGGCGGCTTGATCCAATCGCATGTCGCATCCTTTCGGCGGGCGCGCCCGCCGCCACTTATCGTTTGTGCATGATCTTTTCCGAAAACCGGTACCCACTTTTCGGGATCATGCACTATTGCGGCGTCCAGCCGGCGAGCTGCAGCACGGCGGCGACGATCGCCACCATGGCGAGCGAGAGCGGCAGGAACACTTTCCAGCCCAGCCGCATCAGCTGGTCGTAGCGGTAGCGCGGGACGAACGCCTTCACCATGGCGAAGATGAAGAACAGGGCGAGCACCTTGAGAACGAACCAGAAGATCCCGGGCACCCAGGTGAACGGCGCGACCTTGAACGGCGGCAGCCAGCCGCCAAGAAATAAGATCGAGCACATGGCGCACATGGTCATGATCGCCGCGTACTCGCCCAGCATGAACATCATGTAAGGCGTCGAGCCATACTCGACCGTGTAGCCGGCGACCAGTTCGGATTCCGCCTCCACCAGATCGAACGGCGGCCGGTTGGTCTCGGCCATGGCCGAGATCAAGAATACGACGAACATGGGAAAGAGCGGCAGCCAGAACCAGTTGAAGATGGTGAGCCGCGGCAACCCCACCCAGCTGGCAAGGCCGTGCGTGTCCTGCGCGGCGACGATGGCGCTCAGGTTGAGCGAGCCGACGCACAATAGCACCGTGATCATGACGAAGCCGATCGAGACTTCGTAGGACACCATTTGGGCAGCGGAACGCAGCGCGGCGAGGAACGGATATTTGGAGTTCGACGCCCAGCCGGCCATGATGACGCCGTACACGCCGAGCGAGGAGATCGCGAAGATATAAAGGATGCCGACGTTGATGTCGGCGATCACCCAGCCGCCCGCGACCGGGATCACCGCCCAGGCGGCGAGCGCGAGGGTGCAGGTGACGAGCGGCGCGAGCAGGAACACGCCCTTGTTGGCGCCCGCCGGGATGATCGGCTCTTTGAGCGCGAACTTGATGAGATCGGCGAAGGATTGGAACAGGCCCCACGGACCGACCACGTTGGGTCCGCGCCGCATCTGCACCGCCGCCCAGATTTTGCGGTCGGCGTAGAGCACGTAGGCGATCACGAGCAGCAGTACGACGAGGAGCACCACGCTCTCGATCGCGACGATCAGAAACGGCCAGACGTAGCCCCAGAAGAAATCGACCATCGCCCCGCCCTCACTCGGCCGCCGTCAGGACGGGCGCGCCCTTGGCCAGCGCGGAGCACTGGTTCATCACCACGGAGGCACGCGCGATCGGGTTGGTGAGATAGAAGTCCTCGACCGCGGAGCGGAACGGCGCCTTGTCGGGCGTGCCGCTGCGCGCGGCAAGCCGCGCGATGTCGGCCGGATCCCCGGGGGCGATCTCGTCGATGCTCTGAAGATGCGGGTGCGCCTTGAATAACGCCGCGCGCAACTCTGCTAGCGAATCGAACGGCAGCTTGCGGCCGAGCACGTCGGACAGCGCACGCAGGATCGCCCAATCTTCGCGCGCCTGGCCCGGCGGGAAGCCCGCGCGCTCGGCAATCTGCACGCGGCCTTCGGTGTTGACGTAGAGGCCGGATTTTTCCGTGTAGGCAGCGCCCGGCAGGATCACGTCGGCGCGGTGTGCCCCGCGGTCGCCGTGCGTGCCGATGTAGACGACGAAAGCGCCCTTCGCGACTTCGACCTCATCGACCCCGAGCAGAAACGCAAGCTCGAGCACGCCCGCGTGCGTCATCTCGGCGGCGGTGCGGCCGCCGGCACCGGGCACGAAGCCGAGGTCGAGCGCGCCGGCGCGCGAAGCGGCCGCGTGCAACACCGCGAAACCGTTCCAACCGTCCTTCACCGCACCGAGCGCGGTTGCGGCCTGCGCGGCGAGCGACGCCACGGCGGCGCCGTCCGGCCGCGCCAGTGCGCCCGCGCCGATGAGGATCATCGGCACCTTGGCCGCCTTGAGCGTATTTGCAAACGCATGGCGCTCCGCCGCCACATCGGCGAGCGTCTCCGGCCCGGCGCCGAGGTGCTCGTATGAATAAGTGAGATCGGCGCGCTCGCCGATGACCGCGATCGGGAAGCCCCCCATGCGCCAGCGCTTGCGGATGCGGGCGTTGAGCACGGCCGCCTCGCGGCGCGGATTGGCGCCGACGATCAACAAGGCATCGGCCTGCTCGATGCCGGCGATGGTGGGATTGAACAGATACGTGGCCCGCCCCCAGGCGGGATCGATGGCGCTGCCGTCCTGGCGCGCGTCGATGTTCTTCACACCGAGCCGATCCATCAATTCTTTCAGCGCGAACATTTCCTCGAGCGCCGCGAGGTCGCCGACGATGGCGCCGGTGCGTTCGGGCCGCGTCACCCGCACGCGCGCCGCGATGGCCTGGAACGCCTCGCTCCAGGAGGCGGGGCGCAAGTGCCCGCGTTCACGCACGTAGGGGTGATCGAGCCGCTGGATCTTCAAGCCGTCCACCACGTGGCGCGTCTTGTCGGAAATCCACTCCTCGTTCACGGCGTCGTTCGTGCGCGGGAGGACGCGCATGACCTCGCGGCCGCGGAAGTCGACGCGGATCGCCGAGCCCACCGCATCCATCACGTCGACCGACTCGGTCTTGCCCAGCTCCCACGGCCGCGCCGCAAAGGCGTAGGGCTTGGAGGTGAGCGCGCCCACCGGACAGAGATCGACGACGTTGCCCTGCAGCTCCGAGGTCATGGCGTGTTCGAGATAGGTCGTGATCTCCATGTCCTCGCCGCGGCCGATCGCGCCCAGCTCGGGGACGCCCGCGACTTCGGTCGAGAAGCGGATGCAGCGCGTGCAGTGGATGCAGCGGTTCATCACGGTCTTGACCAACACGCCGATGTATTTGTCCTCGACCGCGCGCTTGTTCTCGCGGTAGCGGCTGGCGTCGACCCCATAGGCCATCGACTGGTCCTGCAGGTCGCATTCGCCGCCCTGGTCGCAAATCGGGCAATCGAGCGGGTGATTGATCAGCAGGAACTCCATCACCCCTTCGCGCGCCTTCTTGACCATCGGGCTGCGAGTTTTCACCTCCGGCGGCTCGCCCTTGGGGCCGGGACGGCAGTCGCGTACGCCCCAGGCGCAGCTCGCCACCGGCTTGGGCGAGCCCACCAGCTCGACCAGGCACATGCGGCAGTTGCCGGCGATCGACAGGCGCTCGTGGAAACAGAAGCGCGGAATCTCCGCGCCCGCGGCTTCGCACGCCTGGAGCAGCGTGTACTCAGGCGAAACGTCGATTTCCTTGCCGTCGACGATCAGTTTGGTCATGCGACCTGCTTCACTAGATTCTTTTTTGCTCACGCGCACCGCGCGGTCTTCCACAGTTGCGCGGCCGGGATGCTCTCCCAGCCGAAGGCGTAGTCCGAGGGGCCATGCGCCGCGAGGTGTTCGAGGCGCGCTTTCGCCTCCTCAACCGTCGGCACGTGACCGGCCTCGACCCACCACATGACGAGATGCGGCCCTTCCATCTTGGCGAACCACTTCTCACGCTGGCCGTAGAAGCGTTTGTGCACGGTCTGCCACACGAAGCGCTCGAGCGCCTCGATGCTCTCCCACACCGACAGGTTCACGGCCATGTCGGGATCGGGGAAAGGCCGGATAGCGGTCGCGTTGTTGCTCTCGTCCTTCAACCGCCAGACGAATCCAGGCGTGCGCTCGGCGATCCTGTTGACGAAGTCGAGATTATTCATGAAGCCGGCCATGCGCGGGTCGTCGGTCGGATAGCGAAGGCGGCCGATGTTGAGCTGGGCAAGATGGCGCGTCTCGGTCATGGCTCCCTCCGTCAACGCGTCGCGAGAAAAACGAGCAGCGCGGCAGTCATCAGAATCCCGAGCGTCATGTCTACCCGCAGCAGCACGACGATCGTGCGAAAAACGCGTCTTGCGATAGTGGTCATGTCCCCTACTCCGCCGCAACGCGCACCGGCTCGGGATGCGGGTTCGCCGCATACTGGTCGATGCGCCGCTCGATCTCGGGCCGGAAATGGCGCAACAGCCCCTGCACCGGCCAGGCGGCGCCGTCACCGAAGGCGCAGATGGTGTGGCCCTCGATCTGCTGGGTCACTTCCATGAGCATGTCGATCTCGCGCTTATGCGCGCGGCCCTCGGCCATGCGGGTGAGCACCCGCCACATCCAGCCCATGCCCTCGCGGCACGGCGTGCACTGGCCGCAGCTTTCGTGTTTGTAGAAATAGGAGATGCGCGCCATGGCGCGCACGATGTCGGTCGACTTGTCCATCACGATCACGGCGGCGGTGCCGAGCGCCGATTTCTTCTCGCGGCAGCCGTCGAAATCCATCAGCAACGTGTCGGCCTGGTCCGCACCCGCCGGGACGAGCGGCATCGACGAACCGCCCGGGATCACCGCGAGCAGATTATCCCAGCCGCCGCGCACGCCGCCGGCGTGCTTGTCGAGCAGCTCGCGCAGTGGAATGCCCATCGTCTCTTCGACGTTGCACGGCTTGTTCACGTGGCCGGAGATGCAGAAGAGCTTGGTGCCGGTGTTGTTCTGCCGGCCGATCGCGGAGAACCAGGCGGCGCCGCGGCGCAGAATGTCGGGCGCCTGCGCGATGGTCTCGACATTGTTGACCGTGGTGGGGCAGCCGTAGAGGCCGACGTTCGCCGGGAACGGCGGCTTGAGGCGCGGCATGCCCTTCTTGCCTTCGAGACTTTCCAGCAGTGCGGTTTCCTCACCGCAGATGTAGGCGCCGGCGCCGTGATGGACGTAAACGTCGAAATCGAAGTCGTGGACGTTGTTCTTGCCGATCAGCTTCGCGGCGTAGGCCTGATCGACCGCGGCTTGCAGCCGCTCGCGCTCGCGGATGAACTCGCCGCGCACGTAGATGTAGGCGGCGTGCGCGCCCATGGCGAAGCCGGCGTAAAGGCAGCCCTCGACCAGCAAGTGCGGATCGTGGCGCATGATCTCGCGGTCTTTGCAGGTGCCGGGCTCCGACTCGTCGGCGTTGACGACGAGATAATGCGGCCGCTCCGCCGTCTTCGGCATGAACGACCACTTGAGCCCGGTGGGGAAGCCGGCGCCGCCGCGCCCGCGCTGGCCCGACGCCTTCATTTCGTTGACGATCCAGTCGCGGCCCTTCTCGAGAATGCCCTTCGTTCCGTCCCAGGCGCCGCGCGCCCGCGCGCCGTTGAGCCCCCAGTCGTCGAGGCCGTAAAGGTTGCGGAACACGCGATCCTTGTCGTCGAGCATGCTTACGTTCTTTCAAAGGACTTCAGCGTGGTCGGCCCGCCGACCGGCGCGGAGAGCTGCCGGTCGATCTGCGGCCCCGGCTTGGGCATGCGGCCGGCGGCGAACTCGTCGAGAATTCTCTCAAAACTCTCGGGCGTAAGATCCTCGTAGTAATCGGCGCCGATCTGCACCACCGGAGCATTGACGCAACCGCCGAGGCACTCGACCTCGATCCAGGAGAACTGCCCGTCGCTGGAGAGGTGTTGCTCCTCCCCGATGCGGCGCCGGCACACGGCCTTGAGGTCTTCCGCCCCGCGCAGCACACACGGCGTGGTGCCGCACAGCTGCACGTAGGTGCGGCCGACCGGCGCGAGGTTGAACATCGTGTAGAAGGTCGCGACTTCCAACGCGCGGATGTGGGCAAGGCTAAGCTGATCGGCCACGGCGCGGATCGCCGCTTCCGGCAGCCAGCCGCCCGCCTGCTCCTGCGCCCGCCACAGCAGCGCGATGATCGCCGAGGCCTGCCGGCCGGGCGGGTATTTGGCGATCTCCTCCTCGGCCCAGGCGCGATTCTCCGCCGTAAAGGCAAAGCTTTTCGGCTGCAACTCGGGCGGGGCGAGACGACGAACGGCCATCAGCGGTCGACCTCTCCGAACACGATGTCGATCGAGCCGAGGATCGCGGCGACGTCGGCGAGCATGTGGCCGCGGCACAACGCGTCCATTGCCTGCAGATGCGGAAAGGACGGCGCGCGGATCTTGCAGCGGTACGGCTTATTGGTGCCGTCGGCGATCAGATAGACGCCAAACTCGCCCTTGGGCGCCTCGACCGCCGCATAGACCTCGCCGGCCGGCACGTGGAAGCCCTCGGTGTAGAGCTTGAAGTGATGGATCAGCGCTTCCATCGAGCGCTTCATCTCGTCCCGGCGCGGCGGCACGATCTTGTTGTCCTGATACATGACGGGCCCTTTCCCGTCCGGCTGCCGCAGCTTGTCGATGCACTGGCGCATGATGCGCACGGCTTGGCGCATCTCTTCCATGCGGATGCAGTAGCGGTCGTAGCAGTCGCCGTTCTTGCCGACCGGGATATCGAAATCCATCTCGTCGTAGCATTCGTAGGGTTGGGACTTGCGCAAATCCCAGGCGGCGCCCGAGCCGCGCACCATTACGCCCGAGAAACCCCGCGCCCAGGCGTCGTCGAGCTTGACCACGCCGATGTCGACGTTGCGCTGCTTGAAGATGCGGTTGTCGGTGAGCAGCGTCTCGAGGTCGTCGCAAACTTTGAGGAACGGATCGCAGAACGCCTCGATGTCGTCGACGAGCTTTTCCGGCAGATCCTGGTGCACGCCGCCGATGCGGAAGTATTTCGCGTGCATGCGCGAGCCGGAGGCGCGCTCGTAAAACACCATCAGCTTCTCGCGTTCCTCAAAACCCCACAGCGGCGGGGTGAGCGCGCCCACGTCCATCGCCTGAGTGGTTACGTTGAGGAGGTGCGAGAGCAGCCGGCCGATCTCGCAATAGAGCACGCGGATAAGCTGCGCGCGGCGCGGCACCGGAATAGCGAGCAGCCGCTCCGCCGCAAGGCAGAACGCGTGCTCCTGGTTCATCGGCGCGACGTAATCGAGCCGATCGAAATAGCCGATGTTCTGCAGATAGGTCTTATGCTCGATCAGTTTCTCGGTGCCGCGATGCAACAGGCCGATGTGGGGGTCGACGCGTTCGACGACTTCGCCATCCAATTCCAAAACCAGGCGCAAAACTCCGTGCGCGGCGGGGTGCTGCGGCCCGAAGTTGATCGTGAAATTGCGGAGGCTTTGTTCGGCCATGGGCATCAACTGGGCTTTTGGGCCTTTTCGTCTCCTGGAAGGACATAGTCAGTTCCTTCCCAAGGAGACAAAAAATCGAAATTGCGGAACTCCTGGGAGAGGCGCACCGGGTTGTAGACCACGCGCTTGACCTCGTCGTCCCAGCGCACCTCGACGAAACCCGTCAGCGGGAAGTCCTTGCGCAGCGGGTAGCCCTCGAAGCCGTAATCCGTGAGAATGCGGCGCAGGTCCGGGTGGCCGACAAACAGCACGCCATAGAGATCGTAGGCTTCGCGCTCGAACCAGTCGGCGCCGGGATAGACACTCACGAGCGAGGGCACCGGCGTCGCCTCGTCGGTCTCGACCTTGACCCGCACGCGCAGGTTCCGCTTGGGCGAGAGCAGGTGATAGACCACGTCGAAGCGCTTCTCGCGCGCCGGCCAATCGACGGCGCAACCGTCGATGAAGCACACGAATTGGCAGCGCGGATGGTCGCGCAGGAACGTCATCACCTTGATGAGATCCGCGGCCCGGGCATCCAGACTGAGCTGGCCAAATGCGACCTTGTAGGCGGAGACCGCGCCGCCCAGCGCGCCGACGATCGTTTCGCCTAGTTCTTTGAGGGTCTCGTCCATCGGCGCGGCTCCGGAAGGTCAGCGCTCGATCGTGCCGGTGCGGCGGATCTTCTTCTGCAGCAGCATCACGCCGTAAAGCAGCGCTTCGGCCGTCGGCGGGCAGCCCGGCACGTAGATATCGACCGGCACGATGCGGTCGCATCCGCGCACGACCGAATAGGAATAGTGATAATAGCCACCGCCGTTGGCGCAGGAGCCCATGGAAATCACGTAACGCGGCTCCGGCATCTGGTCGTAGACCTTGCGCAGCGCTGGCGCCATTTTGTTGGTGAGCGTGCCGGCGACGATCATCACGTCGGACTGGCGCGGCGAGGCGCGCGGCGCGAAGCCGAACCGCTCGGCGTCGTAGCGCGGCATCGACATCTGCATCATCTCGACCGCGCAGCAGGCGAGCCCGAAGGTCATCCACATGAGCGAGCCGGTGCGCGCCCAATTGATGAGTTCGTCGGTGGCGGTGACGAGGAAGCCTTTATCAGCCAGCTCGCTGTTGAGGCCGGTGAAGAACGAATCGGCCTCACCCGCCGGCCGGCCGGTGCGCGGGTCGAGAATGGCGGTCCGCTCGGCGGTCAATCCCATTCGAGCGCTCCCTTCCTCCATTCGTAGACGAAACCGATCGTCAGCACCGCGAGGAACGCCATCATCGACCAGAAGCCGAAGGCACCGAGCTTGCCGAAGGCCACCGCCCACGGGAACAGGAACGTCACTTCGAGATCGAAGATGATGAACAGAATGGCGACGAGATAGAAGCGGACGTCGAACTTCATCCGCGCGTCGTCGAACGCATTGAATCCGCACTCGTAGGCGGAGAGTTTTTCCGGATCGGGCTGCTTGAACGCGATCAGGAACGGCGTGACCAGCAGCGCCATCCCGATCACGGCGGCTACGCCGATGAACACGACAAGGGGAAAGTAGTCGCGCAGGAGGTCGGTCATCGCACACCTGTAGGTGCGCACGGCAGCCGCGAGGCACCGCACGGATCAGGGGTAGTGTCCCGATTCCGGAGTTCGTACACCCTTGGGGCATGCTCTGATGCGAACTTCGGAATCAAAGGGACACTACCAAAGTTATGATTCTAGTGCCGCTTTTGAACCCGAAGTTCGCAATCGGACCTGCCGCAATGTTGTGCGAACTTCGGGTTCGCGGCACTAGTATCCTTACCGGATTCGCAACGGGCGGGGGCACGGACCCTTAGCGCAGTGCACAAAACGTGGCAAGCCGCGAAGGCTGCGAAATCCGCGCAATTCCGCGTGAATCGGCCCCTTCATACAGGCCTGAGATAGGCAGTCCTGCGCCCGCTTCCACCTCCGTGTGAAGGCGGGCGCAGCGACCTATTGGCCTATTTGGCAATGTAGTTTCGGTGTACCCAACCGGCGTCTGCGCTGGGAGCCGAAGGCACACGCGTCTCGAAGAACAGCGCACCTGCCGCTTCGCGCGTCTCGAGCTTGTTGCCGCCGATGAGCGGCTGCTCGACCCCCTTGCCCGCCTCGGCCGACTTGAGGAAGGCCAGCACGTCGGCTTCCGACGGCAGCGCTGCGGTTTTGCCGCCTGCCTTGTCGCCGATCGCCTCGACGGCGTTGGCCGCGAGAAGTTTTGGCCACATTTTACGGAACAAGCCGTTCGACGGATAAAGGTCGGCGCTGTTGAGCTTGCCGTTGATGGCGAAGACGTAGCCGATCACGTCGTCTCCGGCCTCGCCGGCCGGCTGAAGCGCCTTCACGTAACCGGCCTGGGCCTCCTTGAGCTTCTCGTTCTCGAGCGAGAGTTGCAGGCTGCTGCGCGATTCCGGCATGGCGACCGGCGCCGCGATGGCGCGCGAGAGCTTGTCCTGGACCTTTGCGACATTGCTCCACATTTCCTGCTGGCGCCGGCTGACATCGAGCGACGACAGATAGGACAGGTCCGATCGCGTGATGGGGGTCGCTTCCGACGTGAATCCGACCACTGGCGGCGCAGCGGCAGCCGGCACCTTCATGGCGATCTTGGCCTCGCGCGACGGAACCGAGGCCGATGCGGTCTCGAACCGTTGCGCGCTTTCCCGACCGCGAGCGGTCCAGCGCCCCTGCTCTACGCAGAACGAGGCGATCGGCATCGCGCCCGAGTGCGGCGGGATAATCAGGCTCACGGTGAGCACGCGGTCCTGCCGGCCGCCTTTGACGATGTCGCCCGACTGGATGAAGACCTCGTTGTCGCCGGTGTTCTCGACCTCGAGCTGGTTCACGCTGCCGGTCTCGCGCACCACGGCGCTGCCGTTGGCGAGCGCCTCTTGCAGCGTGAGCGGGACCGGCCCGTCCGCGGACTTCCCGTGGACGAAATAGATCTGAAGATTCTCATGAACGACCGGACCGGAGATGCGATAAGCCTCCGGTTCGGCCGCCGATGCACCGACGGCAAAGAGAGCCGTCGCGGCAAGAATTACCCAAGCAGCACGCATGGATGTTCCCTCCAGGGTGCCGCCCCCGGAGGCAAGTTAATACCGCTCTACGGCTGACCTTAGGTCAACCGGCGGCGCATTTTGGGCGGACTGACGACCTGACGGCGGCAACGCGGCGGGGCGAAGCCGTCAACGATGATGCTGAACCAGCAACAGAACGAGCACGATGACCAGCACCAACCCGACAACGCCGCCTGGACCGTGCCCCCAGCGCCGGCGTCCGGAAAGCGCGCCCACGAGGAGGACGATCAGCAAGATGAGAAGGATGGTGGAGAGCATGGTGGCACCCCCGAAGACTTGCCCATAACGCACAATCTGCGGGGGCGTTCCGCTACGCGCGGTGCGCGCGGCCGAACTTGAGGATGCGCTCGCACACGCGGGCGGGCGTCTGGTCGGGCGGCATCACCGGCCAGATTTCCACCTGGGACGGAAGCTCGCGCAAATAAATGCGCCCCCGAGGTCGCGGTCCCGGATGCCTTCGCCATCGAAGTATTCCCCGCTCGCGTATAGCATGGCCGCGGCCGGTCGACCGGCCGACCTCATTCGGGACCCACGACCATGAAGGATCTGCTGCCGCTCGCCGAAACGATCTCCACGCGCCTGAAGGCGCGCAAAGAAACCATCGTGGTCGCCGAATCCTCGACCGGCGGACTGATCTCGGCGGCGCTTCTCGCGATGCCGGGTGCGTCGGCTTATTTCATCGGCGGCGGCGTGGTCTACACGCGGCAAGCCAAACAGCTGTTGCTCTCGATCGACGACGCGGGGATCGCACAATTCCGGGCGGCGACCGAGGGCCACGCGCTCGTGCTCGCGCGCGCCGCACGGGCACGTTTCAGCGCGACCTGGGCGTTGTCAGAAACCGGCGCCACCGGACCGACCGGCAACCGCTACGGCGATCCGGCCGGGCACACCTGCTTTGCCCTCGTCGGCGCGGCCGAGAAGGCGATCACGCTTGAAACCGGCAAGGACGACCGCGTCGAGAACATGCGACTCTTCGCGGCGGCGGGACTCAAGTTGCTCGCGGATGCGCTCGCGTGAAGAGACACAGCGTTGTAACCAGCGACAGTCGCCAACGCTCGCTCCTGCCCTACAGCTCAAAACTCTGGCCGAGCATCGGCATCTCGACCTTAGTGCCCGACAGCATGGCGGCGAACTTGCCCATCGTGACCTCCTCGCCGTGGGTGAGGAACGTGCGCGGCGCCTCGGTGTGCCGGTGCCAGGTCAGAAGCTCGGCCTGGTCGGCATGGGCGGAAAAGCCGTTGATCGTGTAAACGCGCGCCCGAACCGCAGTGTCTTCGCCGAGCACGCGTACCTCTTTGGCGCCGTCGACGATCCGGCGCCCGAGCGTTCCCACGCTCTGATAGCCGACGAACACGATGCTGGCGTTGCCGTGCTCCAGGTTGTGCTTGAGGTGATGACGGATACGCCCGCCCGTGCACATGCCGGAGCCCGCCATGATGACGGCGCCGCCGCGGATCTTGTTGATCGCCATCGAATCGGCGGTCGTGCGGGTGAGGTGTAGGCCCGGCAGCGCCAGCGGATCGCCGCCCGACGCGATGAGTTTCGCGGTCTGATCGTCAAGAGATTCGGGGAAACGTTTGAACACCTCCGTCGCCGAGATCGCCATCGGCGAATCGAGGAACACCTGGATCGTGTTCGCCAAGCGGCCGGTTTCGATGCCGTGATGCAGCACGCTGAGCAGCTCCTGCGCCCGCTCGAGCGCAAAGGTCGGGATCACCACGTTGCCGCCGCGGCGGAACGTGTCGGTGATCGCCCCGTAGAACTCCTCGATCGATGGCCCCAGCGGTTTGTGCAATCGATCCCCGTAGGTCGTCTCGATCACCGCCACGTCGGCCTTCGGCGGCGTCGCCGGCCCGCGCAGCAGCGGCCGGCCCGCATTGCCGAGATCGCCCGAGAAGATGAGCTTGAGCTGGCGGCCGCCTTCCGCAAGATCGAGCACGACGCTCGCCGAGCCGAGAATGTGGCCGGCATCGATGAACGTCGCGCGCACTCCCGGGAAAAGCTCGAGCGGTTGGTCGTAGCCGGCGGTTCGCTTGAACTTGTCCAAACAATTCCTGGCATCCGCCGTCGTATAGAGCGGCTGCGCGTTCGCCCGCTCGGCGCCATCGCGACCGGCGCGGCGCGCCTGCTGCTCGGCGTCTTCTTCCTGCAGATGGGCCGCGTCCAGCATGACCAGGCGAGCAAGCTCGCGGGTCGCGCCGGTCGCGATGACCTCGCCGCGAAACCCGCGCTTGTCCAGCAGCGGCAGGCGTCCGCAATGATCGAGATGCGCGTGCGTGAGCAGAACCAGGTCGATCGTCGACGCATCGAACCCGAACGGCGCGGCGTTCTCCTCGTTGAGCTCGCGGCCGCCCTGGAACAGGCCGCAATCGATCAGGACGCGTTTGCCCCCGCATTCGACGAGGTGGCACGAGCCGGTGACGTCACGGTCGGCGCCGTGGAAGGACAATTTCATGGCGATCACCCCACCTCACATAGCGGTTTGCCGGCGGCCTCGTGCCAATGCAGGATGCCCTGCCAGATCTCCTCCGCGGTCTCGGCGAACCAGAACAGCGCGCGGTCTTCCTGGGCAATAACGCCCTCCTCGAGCAGAAAATCGAAGTCGACCGCGCGCCGCCAAAACGCCTCTCCGACCAGCACGATCGGCACCGGCTTCATCTTGCGCGTCTGTACCAGCGTGAGAATCTCGAACAGCTCGTCCAAGGTGCCAAACCCGCCGGGAAACGCCACGAGCGCCTTGGCGCGCATGACGAAGTGCAGCTTGCGCAGCGCGAAGTAATGGAATCGCAGGCACAGATCGGGTGTCACATACGGATTCGGATACTGCTCGCGCGGCAGATCGATGTTGAGACCGATCGTCTTGGCGCCGACGTCGAACGAGCCGCGGTTGGCCGCCTCCATCATGCCGGGACCCCCGCCGGTCATGACGGCGATGCACTCGCTTGCACCGCGGCCAGCCTCGCCGACAAGCCGGCCGAACGCGCGCGCCACGTCGTAATAATGGTTCTTGGCGAGGATACGCTCGGCGACGGCGAGACGGCGCACGAACTCGGGATCTCCCGGCTTGCTCGCGAGGGCCACGCGTAGCGACTCGACGTTGCGGCGCGCCATCTCCGCCTCGCAGATGCGGGTCGAGCCGAACACTACGATCGTGTGCGCGATCGCGTGTTCTTCGAACAGCAGTTCAGGCTTCTGGTATTCGAGCTGCAACCGTACGCCGCGCATGGCGCCACTGCCGAGAAATTCCACGTCCTGCTCGGCCAGGCGGTAGCCGGGGCTCTTCATAATGGCAGCGATTCTCGCCGGCGCATCGGGGTCCTCCTCCGGCGATTTCGGTGACTGCGACGGCAAGGGCTCGTTGCGCCGATGCGGATGAGGCGGATGAGGCACTTTGGCGCGGTGGTCGTTCATGTGTCTGACGGTCCTAGGTGCAAAACGATTCGACAACGCCGCAATACGCAGCAATTCAGGTGAATTGAGAACCCCTCCCCGCTGACTTATAGTTGCCGCTCGCTTTGCCGACTGCGGCCGTCGTCTGCCGGGAAAGGATTGCGGCGATGCCAGTAACGCACGAGCCGTGGCTCGTGGCGCTGTCCGTGTTGGTGGCGATCCAGGGCGCCTATGTCGGCTTGAGCCTTGCCGTGCAGGTCGGCGCAGCGGCTGGGCTGCGCCGCCGGCTGCTGCTGGCAGGCGCGGCTATTTCGCTCGCCGTCGCCATCTGGGCCATGCACTTCGTCGCCATGCTGGCGGCGCGGCTGCCCTTCCCGGTCGATTATCTGGTGTTTCCAACGCTCTTATCGTTCTTGGTCTGCGTGATCGTGGTGGGCGCCGGGGTGTTTACGGCGGTCGCCGGCCCATTGACGCCGATCCGGCTCACCGCGGCCGCCTGCGGCATGGGCGCTGGCATCTTCACCATGCACTACATCGGCATGGCGGCGCTGCACGCGAGCGCCGTGATGGCGCACGCACCCGCTTATGTCGCGGCCAGCATGGCGGTGGCGATCGGCGCGTCGGGCTTGGCGCTGTGGCTTGCCGCTGGCCGCGGCGGCCGGCCGCCGCTGCTGCTCTCGGCGACCGCCTTTGGTCTCGCGATCTCCGGCATGCATTACACCGCCATGGCCGGGCTGACGCTCTATCCCCATTCGCCCGCTTCGACCGCGCCGGCGCTCTCGAGCGATTTGCTCGCCATCGTGGTCGCCATCGTGGCGTTCCTGGTCTCGGTCGTGTTCCTGCTGTTTCTGGTGCCGGACCGCACTACGTCGGCGGAACCGGAGCCGGTGCCGGCCTCGACCGTGCCCACGCCGGCCGCCGACAACTTCGACGTCGGCCAAGGCGGTTTCGGGCCGCTCGGCGGCGCCGGTGCGCCGCCGCGCCGATTGGCGCGCCACCTGCCGATCGAACGGGAGGGCGTGACCCACTTCGTCGCCGTCGACCAGGTGGTCGCCGTGCACGCCAACGCGCATTACACCTATATCTTCGACGGCACCGCCAAGCTCTTCTGCCCGCTCGCGATTGGCGACGTCGAGGCGCGCCTCGACACCAACCGCTTCGTGCGCGTGCATCGCAGCCATATCATCAACATCGAACGCGTGGTCGGGCTCAAACGCGCCGGCGACAGCGGGCTGGTCGAGATGGCTGGCGCGGACCGTTACGCGGTGCCGGTAAGCCGCAGCCGGGTGGGCTCGCTCAAGTCGCGTATCAGCGCCCGCATGGCCGAGGCCGCCGAGTAGCCCGTCGCGCCCGCCCAAGACCTTCGAGTGCTGCCGCACGGTTAACGTTAAAGAAATCCTTACGCGGTACCTAGTGTCCCGATTCCGAAGTTCGCCGGCGTCTGCGGCTTGCTCGGAAGCGAACTTCGGAATCGTAGGACACTAGCAACTCTATGACTCTAGTGCCGCTTTGAACCCGAAGTTCGCAACCGGACTCGCAGCAATTATGATGCGAACTTCGGGTTCGCGGCACTAGTGCTTTTCCATTCAACGGGACCCGGCACATGTTCCGCGTCTTCAATTGCCTGACGACCGAACACGACTGGCGGCTCGTGATCGTCGCGGGCGTCGTCTGCTTCCTCGCGAGCTTTACGGCGATCAGCCTCTTCAACCGCGCTCGCGCCACGGCAGGGCGGGCCCGCGCTACCTGGATCGTCGCGGCCGGCGCCGCCACCGGGTGTGGCATCTGGGCGACCCACTTCATCGCCATGCTCGCCTACGACCCCGGCGTGTCCATTGCCTACAATATCGGGCTGACCAGTCTTTCGCTCGTCGCCGCGGCGCTGGTGACCGCCGGCGGCCTCGCCGTGGCGGTCTATGTTCCGGCCCGCTGGAGCGCACCGCTCGGCGGCGCCATCGTAGGCGGTGGCATCGCGTGTATGCATTACACCGGCATGTGGGCGGTGGAACTGCCCGGCCGCGTGACCTGGTGGCCCGGGTTGGTCGTCGTCTCGGTTGTGCTCGGAATGCTGTTCGGAACCGCCGCGCTGTTGATCGCCGCGCGTCGCGATACCCTGCGCGCGATAGCGCTGGCCGCCGTCCTTCTCACGCTGGCGATCGTCTCCCACCACTTCACCGCGATGGGCGCCGTGGAAATCGTG
>Ga0210408_10001659_pt1 | contig 22900 bp, 18 predicted proteins | sample IncBWH4MmetaG_FD_155471 | JGI IMG/M metagenome (GOLD analysis project Ga0210408, IMG submission 155471) | Forest soil microbial communities from Barre Woods Harvard Forest LTER site, Petersham, Massachusetts, United States - Inc-BW-H-4-M | ecosystem: Environmental > Terrestrial > Soil >...
GCGCCGTCTCCACTGAGGATGGCTTGCATCGATCTGTTTCCTCTCCTGCGGGGCAAGCGGCCTCGTGGCGCTCGCCGTCGGTGTCGAATCCGTTTGATCGGAATGCGAACATTTGTTGTTAATCCGCATTAGACCTCTTTGCCGGCCATCCGTCAAGCACAGGACGATTTCGAGGCTCGTCAGCGGCTTCGTTCAGCAGCGCGGCACGCGCCCGGATCAGCCGCTCATCTGCGCGGCATTCGTCAGCAGGTTCGCGACCCGCAGCACTTCGGGCAGGGCCGCTTTCTCGAACGACTTGATGTCCATGCGGCTGGCGTCGATGGTGAGGCTGATGCCTGCGATGATGGATTTGTCGGAACCGAACACCGGCGCCGCGAGGGTGCGCAGGCCGTAGGCGTTCTCGCCGTCCGAGACGGCGTAGCCCTGTTTGCGGACCTGGTCGAGGCGCGTAACCAGGGCCTTCAAATCCGTCAGCGTGCGCTCCGACAACTTGACGCGCTCTGTGGCTTCCAGCCGTGCGGTCTGCTCGCCCTTCGCAAGCCCGGCCAGCAGGACGTGACCGAGCGCCGCGGCATAGGCCTTGATCCGGCTGCCCGGCCGGCGGTCGATCTTGTGACGGTCGAGTCCCGCGCTGACGCGGGCAAGGTACACCACGTCGTTGCCGTCGAGCACGCCGAGCGAGGCGGCGTCGCCGAGCGCCGGCACCAGCTCACGCAGCAGCGGTTCGGCCTGGCCGCGCAGGTTTCCGGCGGAGAGTGCGGTATAGCCGAGATCGAGACATTTCAGGCTGAGCCGGTAGTGCCGGCTTGGCTCGATCGCATGCAGGTAGCCGAGCTTCACAAGTGTCTGGACGAGGCGGAACGTCGTTCCCCGATCCATGTCGGCACGGCCTGCGATCTCGGTGATGGTGAGTTCGAACTCCTCGGGCGTAAAACTCTTCAGTACTGCAAAAGCCTTGGCGACCGAGTTCACGAAATTCTTGGGATTGTCGGCGCGCGCTGCCGTCTTGGCCATGTTTGTTTCTCCCTCGTCTGCAGCGGGCGCGGATTCGGGCGGAACAGGCTGAAGCCCTTCGCGAATTCGCGCGCGGGGCGCCAAGAATGGGGCGCAGGGGCGCCGTGCCGTAGGACGCGGCTCGGGCTATGCGCTTGACGGCCCTTGCCACAAAGACTATCAGCTTCTCAATATTTGACAACAGATGTTCGGATTCCGATCACAGTATGTCGTCGGGAGGTCGAACGCCAGTGGAGGAGCTTCGGTCATGGACATCAGGCCCAATGGTGTGTTTTGCGCGGCACTGACGCCGCTCGACGCCGATCTTGCGCCTGATCACGCCGTCTTCGCAAAACACTGCCGTCATCTCCTCGACGAAGGCTGCGACGGCATCGCGCTGCTCGGGACCACCGGGGAAGCGAACTCGTTCTCCGGCGCCGAACGCAAAGCGCTGCTCGAAGCCGCGGTCGGTGCGGGGATCGCACCGTCACAGCTCATGCCTGGAACCGGCGTGCCGGCGCTGACCGAGACCGTCGATCTCACGCGTCACGCGCTTTCGCTCGGCGTCACCACGGTCGTGATGCTGCCGCCATTTTACTACAAGGACATCACCGACGACGGGCTCTACGCCTCCTATAGCGAGGTGGTGCAGCGCCTTGGCGATCCGCACCTGAAAATCGTGCTCTATCACATTCCGCAGATGTCGCATCAGCCGATCCCGCACGCCGTGATCGCGCGGCTGCGCGCCGCCTATCCGGCGACCATCGTCGGCATCAAGGACTCTTCCGGCGACTTCGCCAATATGACGGCGATGATCGAGAAATTCGAGGGTTTTGCCGTGCTGGCAGGCGCCGATCCGCTGCTGCTGCCGCTGTTGAAGAAGGGTGGTGCCGGCTGCATCACCGCGACCTCCAACCTGGTGGCGCGCGATCTTGCTTACGTGTTCGCGCACTTCAACGATGGCGATGCCGCGCTCGACGCCGCGCAGCAGCGCGTCGTCAAGGCGCGCGAGCGCGCCTCGCTGTTCCCGCAGATCGCGGCGCTGAAGGCGCTGCTGGCGCAGCGAACCGGTCATATTGGCTGGCATCGGCTGCGGCCGCCGCTGGTGCCGTTGTCGCAGGAGAATGTCGACCAGCTTTTGGCCACAGCGCTGGTGCAGGAACCGGCATAAAGGGATGGGCCCGTCGACCACCACCAAGGGGCTCGTTCTTCATTCCGCTGGCGGTCGCGGGTATCATCAGTATTCCCGGCGCGGCCTCCTATCTCTTCATCGTCGGCGGGATCGCGCCGACGCGTCCCCTTGATGATGACCGGATGCCGTTGCCTGGGTCTGTCAAGGCTGTCGCGTGACATCCAAGGGGCCAAGCCTGTCCATGCCGTCTCTCCGCCTTCTTGCCGACGATCTGACCGGTGCGCTGGACACGGCTGCCGAGTTCGTCGGCCTGTGCGGATCGTTCGACGTGGCATGGACCGGGGCATTGCCGTCGAAACTCCCCTCGTGTCTTGCGGTCGATACCGGTACTCGCGAGCGCGATCGGGCGCAGAGCGTTGCGATCGTCGAACGCCTTGTGCCGCTGCTGCGCGACGGCTCGATCGCCTACAAGAAAGTCGACAGCCTGCTGCGCGGCGCCTGGGCGGCGGAGCTCGGCGTCTGCCTGCGATCGGGATTTTGGCCGTCCTGCATCGTGGCGCCGGCTTTCGCCTACCAGGGGCGCCGTACGCGCAATGGTCAGCAATATGCACGCGCGCAGGACGGCAGCTGGTCGCCGGTCGGCGACAGTCTGCTGGCGCAGCTCGCGGCGGACGGCATCGCCGCGCGGCCGGGACGATATGAGGCCGAACTGACCGCGGGCGTCCATGTGTTCGATGCCGAGAGCGACGAGGATCTCGATCGCGTCATGGCGATCGGGCGACGTGCGCAGCACCCGGTTCTGTGGTGCGGCAGCGGCGGGCTCGCCGGCGCCCTGGCGCGCGGCAGCAATGCGTCCGCAGCGTCGCATTTGCGCAAACCGGTGCTTGGGCTGTTTGGTTCGGACCAGCATGCCACGGCTGTGCAGCTCGAGGCCTGCGGCCCGGCCGTGGTCGCGCTTCGCGAGACCGGCCATGACAACGCCGGCCTCGTTCGCGCCAAGCTCAGGGAGCACGGCGTTGCGCTGGTGAAGTTCGAGCTTGCTTCCGGGCTCTCGCGTGGCGAGGCCGCTACGCGCATCGCCCGCGCGCTGGCGTCGCTGACGGCCGCGCTCGATCCGCCCGGCACCTTGATCGTCGCAGGTGGCGAAACCTTGCGGGCGCTGTGCCTCGCGCTCGGCGCACATGCACTGCACGTCACCGGCCGCATCATGCCGGGATTGCCATGCTCGACCGTCCAGGGCGGACGCTGGGACGGTGTCGAGGTGATCTCGAAATCCGGCGCCTTTGGCGCTCCGGATTTGTGGCGCAAATTGCTTCAGGACAATCACTTGCTCAGCGAAAGACACCACATATGACGCATCCTCATCTTGCCATCACCATGGGCGATCCCGCGGGGATCGGCCCGGAGATCATCATCAAGGCCTGTGAAAAACTGCGGGCGCGCATCGATGCGGGCGACCTGCGGCTCCTGATCATCGGCAGCGGCGCGGCGTTGAAGAACGCCACGGCGCAATTGGGCACAAGCCTCGATGCTCCGGAAGTGCGTGCGAGCGATGCAGCATGGCCCAATCTATGTTTTCTCCAGGCCGATGCCGAGGGCGAGCCGATCAGGCCGGGCGTGCTGTCGGCCGACGGCGGCCGCTTCGCGTTCAAGGCGGTGGAGCAGGCCGTGCGCCTGACCCAGGCCGGACGGATCGGCGGCATCGTCACCGCGCCCCTCAACAAGGAGGCGCTCAACAAGGCGGGCTATCACTATCCGGGCCACACCGAGATGCTGGCCGAACTCACGGGCGTCAAGGGCTCGGTGATGATGCTGGCGCACGGCAACATGCGCGTCAGCCATGTCTCGACCCATGTCGCGCTTCAGGATGTGCCGAAGCGGCTGACGCCGGAGCGGCTGCGCTACGTCATCGACTTGACCGACAAGGCGCTGCGCGGCCTTGGTCTCGAGAGACCGAAGATCGCGGTTGCGGCGCTCAATCCGCATGCCGGCGAGGGCGGGCTGTTCGGCCGCCAGGACATCGACGTGTCCGAGCCGACCATCGCGAAAGCGGCGGCGGACGGCCTCGACGTCGTCGGTCCGGTGCCGGGCGACACCGTGTTCGTGAAGTTGCGCGCGGCCCAGTACGACGCCGTGATCGCCATGTATCACGACCAGGGGCATATCCCGGTCAAGCTGCTCGGCTTCGAGGTCGATCCCGAGACCGGCCGTTGGCAAGAACTGTCCGGCGTCAACATCACGCTGGGCTTGCCGATCATCCGCACCTCGGTCGATCACGGCACGGCCTTCGACATCGCAGGCAAGGGCATCGCCAACGAGCGCAGCCTGGTCGAGGCCATCGAATATGCCGAGCGCCTTGCCGCCGGCGTGGCTCACGGCTGAAAGAAATCCTAGGAAGCAGAGATCATGGCCAGTCTGTCGACGCCGATCCAGATCATTCGCCCCGAGACGATCGAGTTCGGATGCGGGACCATCGCGGCGCTCGCGCGCTTTGCGAAGGCGAAGGGCGCGAAGCGCCCGCTCGTTATCGCCGATGCGTTCAATGCCACGCGCGTCGACGTGCTGGCACTGCCGGGCGAGGTCAGCGTCTTTGGTGACGTCAGGCCGGAGCCGGATATTCCGAATCTATACTGTGCGTTGCACGCGGCCCGCAGCGCCGAGCCCGATCTGGTTGTCGGATTCGGCGGCGGCAGCGCCATGGATCTGGCAAAGCTGGTCGCGGTGCTGTGCACGAGCAGCCAGAAGCTCGCCGACATCGCCGGCGTCGACAGGGTGGCGGGCCGCTCGGTCGCGCTGGTGCAGATTCCGACCACGTCCGGCACCGGCAGCGAAGGCGGCATCCGTGCTCTGGTGACGGACCCTGCGACCCGCAACAAGCTTGCGGTGCAAAGCCGCTTCATGCTCGCCGATCTCGCGGTGGTCGATCCGGACCTGACCATGACGGTCCCGCCGCAGGTCACCGCGGCGACCGGCGTCGATGCGCTCGCCCATTGCGCGGAGGCCTTCACCAGCCGCAAGGCGCATCCCGCGATCGATCTCTACGCCATCGAAGGCATTCGTCTCGTCGGTCGCTTTCTCGGCCGCGCGGTGAAGGACGGTACCGACCGCGAGGCGCGCGCGGGTCTGTCGCTGGCATCGCTCTATGGCGGCTTCTGCCTCGGGCCGGTGAATACGACTGCCGGCCATGCGGTGGCCTATCCGCTCGGCACCCGCCATCACATCGCCCACGGCCTCGCCTGTGCGGCGATCTTCCCGCATACGCTGGCGTTCAACATGCCGGCCGTCGAAGCGAAAACCGCTGCAATGCTGCAGTCGCTCGGCTTGCCCACGGCCGGGACGCCCGCCGCGGCGTTCGACGCGGCATACCGGTTCTGCGCAGAGCTCGGCATCGAGATGCGGCTGTCGGCACTCGGCGTACCACGCGACGATCTGGCCGCGATGGCGGACGAGGCGCACGCGATCCGCCGCTTGCTCGACAATAACCCGCGCGACCTGGGACGTGATGCCATCCTGGAGATGTATCAGGCGGCGTTCTAGTTAGGACCGCAGACAGGCAACAATGTGCGGCGGCGAGATCGACGAGTGGATGGCGCGGCCAGCGGCCGTTCCGACCTTTTTCAGGCGGGCGCGTTCCTCAGCCACACGGTGGGGTCGGCCTATATCTCCAACGCACTGGCCTATGGCTGGCAGGACGTGACCTCCGATCGCAGCGTAACCATTGCGGGGGTCGATCACTTGCATGCACAGTTCAACGCCAATGCCCTTTTCCGGCCGTATCGAAGGCGCACCCGTTTCGTGCCGTCGATGGGCGGGATCGGCATCACGCCTTATGCGGCGGGGCAATTCACCACCTTCGATCTGCCTGCTTACGCCGAACAGGTGTTGTCGGGAGCGAATACAGTCGCACTCGCATACGGCTCGGCGAGCGTAACAGCAACGTGTAGTGAACTGGGCGTTCGCGCTGACAAATCCTGGGCATTGCAGGATGCGATGCTGACGCTTCGCGGCCGGGTGGCATGGGCCCACGATTTCAATCCCGGCCGCAATGTCACCGTCACTTTCCGGACGCTGCCCGGCGCATCCTTCGTCGTCAGCGGCGCGGCACAGGCGAGCGACGCCGCGCTGACGACGGCCTCCGTCGAGACGAAATGGCTGAACGGTTGGTCCGCCGCCGCGACCTTCGAGGGCGAGTTCTCGGATGTCACGCGGAGCTATGCCGGTAAAGGTGTCGTCCGCTATGCATGGTGACCGCCGCCGCTTTCTCCTCGGTTCGAGCCGCTGCCGCTTCATGCCACACGATGCGGCATGATCCGCTCGGCGTCGCCGCCGCGGCGCCAGACGCGGTCGAGCAGTTCGACGATCGGTTGGCCGAAATCCTCGTATGTCACGTGGATCGAGCGCAGCCACGGCGCGATCCAGCGGTTGAGGCGGTTACCGTCGATACCGACGAACATGCAGCGTTCCGGAATCTGAAGGCCGTCCTCGCGCGCGAAACGGTAAGCGCCATAGGCGATCTGGTCACTGGCGCACATCAGCCCGTCGGGCCAGCCGTCGCGCGTGGCGAGCCGCCGGGCGGCCTCGTAGCCGACCTCGAGGTGAGACAGGCCGGGCGCTTCGGCCTGGAGAATCTCCGTGGCGCCGAGCGCGCGCAGGCGGCTGCAAAAACCCTTGATGCGGTCCCGCGTGACGGAGGACCCTTGCGCGGGCGACAGCACGCCGCAGCGCCGCAGTCCTGCTGACCACAGCAGATCGGCGGCATCGCGGCCGGCCTTGAGATTGTCGATGCCGACAAAGGCGCCGCGTCCGAACGGCGGGCGACGGTTGACGAAGACCATCGGCGCGTCGTGCGCGACGAAATCCTTCAGCACCGGGCTAGCCACGCTCGCGACCATGATGTAGCCGCGCACCACCTGCGCGCGCATGGCGTTGAGATATTCATCCTGCAGATCGGGGCTGTCATGGGTATCGCAGAGGATCATCACATAGCCGGCGGCGCGCAGCGCCGCTTCGCTCGAGGCGGCGATGGCGGCCATCACGGGGTTGTCGAGGTTGGGGGCGAGCATGGCGACGAGGCGGCTCTCCCGCCGGCGCAGCGTCCTGCCGGCATGGTTGGGCTGATAGCCCACGGCGGCGATAGCCTTGCGGACGCGCGCCACGGTCTCCGCCGAGGCGCGGCGCGTTTCGCCGTTGACGATGCGTGAGACGGTGGCGATTGAGACCCCGGCAGCAGCGGCGACCGTTGCGAGCGAGGCGGGGGCGGCGCGTTGCTGGCGTGTCATTGTTTCAGTTCGGGGGTGATCCGCTGGGCTGGTGCCCACAATATCGCGATTGACAGCTTAGGTAAACGTTTGCCAAACTGCCTCCAATCAAAGAGAGGATCGCCGGGGAGGGCGTCATGAGGACAATCAACCGCTGGGTTGTCGGCGTAGTCGTGCTGGCGGCCAGTCTCCTGGCACTGCCGCAAGCCTCTGGCGTTCGTGCCGCCGAGGCGCAGACGACGCTGCGGATGACCTGGTACTCGGACGGCAACGAGGGTGAGGTGGTGGCCGATCTGCTGCGCCGCTTCGAGGACACGAACAAGGACATCCACGTCGTTCTCGACCAGGTGCCGTACAAGGCCATCAACGAGAATCTGCCGGTGCAGCTCGCCTCCGGTCAAGGGCCCGACATCGCCCGCGTCAGCGATCTCGGCGGCCTTGCCCGCTATATGCTGGACCTGCGTCCCTACCTGAAGGATGCTGCTTACTGGGAAGCGAACTACGGTCCGTTCCTGCAGTGGATGCGCGTGCCGGGCGACACCTCGTCGATCCCCGGCTTCACGACGCAGCTGACGGTGAGCGGTCCCTTCGTCAACAAGACGCTGTTCGAGCAGGCGGGCGTGGCGATGCCGCCTCCGAAGGCGACCTGGGAGGACTGGGCCAAGGCGACGAAAGAAGTGGCGGACAAGGTGCAGGCACCGTTTCCGATCGCGTTCGACCGTTCCGGCCACCGCTTCTTCGGCATGGCGATTACGCAAGGCGCCGCTGTGTTCGACGACAAGGGCAATCCGGCCGTTATCGACGACGGGTTCAAGCGGGCCGCCAAGCTGATCTATGACTGGCACAACAGCGGCGTGATGTCGAAGGAACTGTGGGGCTCGGTGGCGGGCGCGACCTACCGCGGCGCCAACGAGGAATTCAAGAACGCACAGGTCGTGATGTACGAATCCGGCTCCTGGCAGATCAGCCAGTTCGACAAGACGATCGGAACAGACTTCGACTGGGTGGCGGTGCCGACGCCCTGCGGGCCGGCGAACTGCTCCGGCATGCCGGGCGGCGCCGCGCTGGTCGGCATCAAGTCGACCAAGCACCCCGAAGAGGTGGCGCGCGTGCTCGATTATCTCGCGAGCGAGGACGTCGCCGCCGAGTTCTATGCCCGCTCTTTGTTCGTGCCAGGCCATCTCGGCCTCGCCCGCAAAGGCCTCGACTACAAGGACGCGTCGCCGGCTGCGAACGCCGCGCTCAAGGTGTTCAGCAACAGCGTCAGCCAGCTCGCGCCCGCGGCCAACCAGCTGCAGGGCTATCCGGCGAACCGCGTGATTCTCAATGCGGTGATCAGCCGGCTTGGGCAGGCCGTCGCCGGCGAGATCGTTTTGGATGAAGCCTACAAACGCATTTCCAGCGACATCGAGCAGCAGCTCGCGGAACGGAACAAGAAGTAGGCGGCCAGTGTCGCGGTTCTGATGTTCATTTTCACGCGCGGGGCGGCATGAGCGATTTGTCAGGGAGCACCGAACTGCAGGGCGCGCCGGCGGCCTCGCTCCTCTCGGTCTTGCGCCGGGCCGGCGGGGCGACGCTCGACGCCGGGCTCGACACGGTGTCGCGCCTCATCGACATCCCGATGCGCCTGTTGCAGCGCCTGATCGGCGAGCGACGGATGGCTTACGTCTTCCTGCTGCCGAACCTCGCCTTCTTCTCGCTGTTCGTCTTCGTGCCGCTCGTGATCAACCTGGTGTTTTCGTTCACCGGCGGGGAGTCGCTGTTCCCCTCGCAGCGACCCTATGTCGGCACCGATCAATACGCCTATCTGTTCGATTGCGGCTCTTATTTCGATCCTGCTTCGTGCCGGGTCGATCATTTCTGGCGCGGCGTTGCCAATACACTGCGCTTCACGGTCTTCCAGCTGGTTTCCATGGTGACGTTCTCGCTCGTCACCGCGCTGATCCTGAACATGCGGATCCGCGGCCGCGGCTTCTTCCGCGCGGTCTATTTCTTTCCGGTCCTGTTGTCGCCGGTCGTGGTCGCGCTGGTGTGGAAATGGATCCTGCAGCGCGACGGGCTCCTGAACGCCGGACTGACCATGATCGGCGGGCAAAAAATCCTGTTCTTCGTCGACCCTACCTGGGCGATGTTCTGGTCGGTGTTCGTCTCGGTCTGGGCCCATATGGGGTTCTATACCCTGATCCTGCTCGCCGGGCTGCAGGCCATTCCGTCCGAACTCTACGAGGCGGCAGAGATGGATGCGACGCCGCGCTGGCGCGTGTTGTGGCGGATCACGTTGCCGCTGCTGTGGCCGAACCTCATCGTGGTGATCGTGCTGGCACTGATCCGCGGCGTGCAGACGTTCGATGAGGTGTTCGTGCTGACCGGCGGCGGCCCAGGCACTGCGACGCTGATGATCGTGCAGTACATCTACGAGACGGCTTTCGCGAGCCAGGTGCAGAATTTCGGCCTCGCCGCGGCGGCCTCGGTCGTGCTCGGCGTGGTGCTGTTCCTGCTTACGCTGGCGCAGCTCACCCTGACCCGACGACGGGGCGCCTCATGAGGCCAATTCAGCTGCTCTCCGCCCGCCATCGTGCCGGGCGCTGGCATTGGACCGACATCGCCGCCTATGCATATCTGGCGCTTGGCGTCGTGCTGATGTTCGCGCCGGTCGTGTGGCTGGTGCTGTCGTCGTTCAAGACCCAGGCGAGCCTGCTGGAGTTTCCGCCTAAGCTGCTGCCGCTGTCCCAGCAGGAGGTCAGGGTGCAGGGCTTTCCGCAACCGCTGCCGCTGTTTGCGGCCACCCTCGACAACGGCGAGCGGCGCGAGCTCGCGCAGGTCCGGCGCATCGGCCTGATCGCCCAGATGGTCGATCCGGCCGATCCGAAACAGCAATATCGTGTGCCCACCGCCAGGCTCGTAGCGGTGCGACACCTGAGCTTCGCAACCTCGAACTACACCGAGCCGCTGCAAAAATTCGCCTTCACGCGCTATTTGTGGAACTCGGTGTTCGTCACCGTGATCGCCACGCTGATCACGCTGCTCATCAATTCGATGGCGGCCTACGCCCTGTCGATCTACGAGTTCAGGGGCAAGACCATCGCCATGCTGATCGTGATCGGCACGCTGATGATCCCGATCACCATCATCCTCGTGCCGGTTTACCTCGTCGTCACGAAACTCGGCCTCGTCAATTCGCTCTGGGCGGTCATTCTTCCAGGCGCCGCGACGCCCACCGGCGTCTTCCTGTTGCGGCAATACATGCTGACGCTGCCGCGCGACCTGATCGAGGCGGCGCGCATGGACAAGGCCAGCGAGTGGCAAATCTACTGGCGCATCGTCATGCCACTGGCGGCCCCGGCTCTCGCAGTGCTGGCCATCTTCTCCGTCATGTGGCGGTGGAACGAGTTTCTGTGGCCGCTCGCCGTGCTCACCAGGACGGAATCCTTCACGCTGCAAATCGGCCTCAATGCCTTCCAGGGCGAGCTGCAGACGCAGTGGAATTACCTGCTGGCGATGACGGTGGTGTCGCTGATCCCGGTGGCCCTGGTCTTCGTCTTTCTGCAGCGTTTCATAGCCACCGGGATCGCCAATACGGGGATGAAATGAGGACACGGGTGTCGTCATGGCAGGCCTAACTCTCAAGAGCGTCCGCAAGGCGTTCGGGACCGTCGCCGTGATCCACGGCATTGACCTCGCGATCGCGGACGGCGAATTCATCGTCTTCGTCGGACCGTCCGGCTGTGGCAAGTCGACCTTGCTGCGCATCATCGCCGGGCTCGAGGACGTGAGCAGCGGCGAGATCGCCATCGATGCCCTCGACGTCACCCGCCTCCCGGCGTCGGACCGGGGACTCGCCATGGTGTTCCAATCCTATGCCCTCTATCCGCACATGACGGTCTACCAGAACATGGCCTTCGCGCTGGAGAACATGGGGCTTGCGCGCGCCGAGATCGACGCCCGGGTGCGGCGGGCGGCCACCATGCTGCGGCTCACCGACTATCTCGCGCGCAAGCCGAAGGCGCTGTCGGGTGGCCAGCGGCAGCGGGTGGCGATCGGCCGCGCCATCGTGCGCGATCCGAAGATTTTTCTGTTCGACGAGCCCCTGTCCAATCTCGACGCCGAGCTGCGTGTCGCCACCCGCAAGGAGCTCGCCGCGCTGCACGCCGAGATCGGCGGCACCATGATCTACGTCACCCACGACCAGGTCGAGGCGATGACCATGGCCGACCGCATCGTGGTGCTGCGCGGCGGCCGCATTGAGCAGGTCGGCACGCCGCTCGAACTGTACAATCGGCCCGACAATCTGTTCGTCGCCGGTTTCATCGGCTCGCCGCGCATGAATCTCTTGCCGGCGCAAGTGGTTTCGCCGGGACTGGCGCGCATCGGCGAGGCCGGCCAGCCGGTCAAGGTGGCGACAGGATCGCTCGCCGCGGGCGCCTCGGCGACGGTCGGCGTACGGCCCGAGCATATCGCACTCGCCGAGGGGCCGGCCGATCTGGCGCTCAGCATCGACCTCGTCGAACAGCTCGGCGGCGAGACGTATTTCTACGCCAGCGCGCCCGGCTTGCCGCAGATCACGGTACGCCAGAACGGGCAGGTGCCGCGGGAGCGGGGCGAGGCGCTCTGCGTTCGTTTCGAGCCGGCCCATCTTCACCTGTTCGATGCCGAAGGCCACGCGGTGCGGCCCGGCGGCTGAACCGGGCGCGCCGACAATCACCGACAATGATCGATCATGGAGTGCTGAGAGATGAAAGCCCTGGTTGAGGGCCGCTATCGCGGTCGCGACGGCGAGGCCGCCATATTCGACGTTGGCGAAGGTGCCACCGTCGCGGTGCGCATCCTCGATGCCGATCTCGGCCGGGTGACGCTGCGCCGTGCCGGCTCCTATCGCCTCGATCGCGGCTGGTCGTTGGCGCCCTCCGGCGTCGAGCCGCCCTACGAAGGACGCGACCGCGACGACCTCACGGGTTTCGCCAATCCCGCCGTGACGATCACTCCGGGCGATGGCATGGTCAGCATTGCGGCGGCGGGGTTCACAGCCGAGGTCACGCTTCGTCCGTTCGGCATTGCCTGGCGCCGCGATGGCGAGGCCGAGCCGTTCCTGCGCGACCGGCCGACGCAAGCCTATTTCGTCTCCAACAAGACGCCCGTCATCGCCCATATGATGGCGCGCCATCCGGACGAGCGCCATTACGGCCTCGGCGACAAGGCAGGCCCGCTGGATCGCACCGGCCGGCGCTTTGCCATCGACGCGGTCGACCCTTGCGGTTTCGACGCCGAACTCAGCGATCCGCTCTACAAGATGCTGCCCTTCGTCATCGTCGATGGGCCGCATGGCGCGCACGGCATCTTCTACGACAATCTCGCGACGGGTTCGGTCGATCTCGGCTGCACGATCGACAACTACCATGGCCTGTTCCGCTCCTACCGGGCCGACGACGGCGACCTCGACTATTACGTGCTCGCAGGACCTTCGGTGCGCGAGGTCGTGCGTCGCTTCTCCTGGCTCACCGGCGGCCAGGCCTTTGCGCCGCGCTGGTCGTTCGGCTTCGGCGTCACCTCGATGGCGATCGCGGACGCGCCGGACGCCGATCGGCGGGTGACGGACTTCATCGCCGACTGCCGCCGCCACGCCATCAGGTGTGACAGCTTCCATTTCGGGTCAGGCTACAGCTCGATCGGTACGCGGCGCTACGTGTTCAACTGGAACCACGATAAATTTCCCGATCCATCTGCGACCATGGCGCGGCTCATCGACGCCGGCCTGCAGCCGGTGACCAACATCAAGCCGTGCCTGCTCGACGATCATCCGCGGCTCGCGGAGGCCACCAGCGCCAGCATTTTGGTGAAGGATGCGGTGACGGGAACGCCGGCGGTCGCGCAGTTCTGGGACGGCCTCGGTTATCACGTCGACTTCACCAACCCCGATGGGCGGGCGTGGTGGCGCGCGGGCATCGAGCGTGCGCTGCTCGATCATGGTGTTGCCGCGATGTGGAATGACAACAATGAGTTCGAGATCTGGGATGAGGACGCGGTCTGTGCCGGCGATGGCCGCCCTTATCGCCAGGCGCTGGCACGTCCGGCGCAGCCGCTCTTGATGACGAAGGTTTCGTTCCACGCACAGGCCGACCGTTCGCCGCGGCGGCGGCCCTATGTCATCACCCGCGCCGGGCCGGCGGGGCTTGCGCGCTATGCCCAGACCTGGTCGGGCGACAACGAGACGGCCTGGAAGACGCTGCGCTTCAATCTCACCCAGGGCCTCAACATGAGCCTGTCCGGGCTGTTCAACATCGGCCACGACGTCGGCGGCTTCCATGGCCCAAGCCCGGGCCCCGAATTGTTCTGCCGCTTCGTCGAGTTCTGCGCGCTGTGGCCGCGCATGGTGATGAACTCCTGGAATGACGACGGCTCGGTCACCCTGCCCTGGATGCACGCGGCGGTGCTGCCGCAGGTGCGGGCGGTCATCACGCTACGCCATCGGCTGTTGCCCTATCTCTATACGCAGATGTGGCGCGCCAGCCGCGACCATGAGCCCGCGGTGCGTCCGCTGTTCTGGGATTTCCCTGATGATGCGGCGGTGCGCGGCATCGAGGATGCCTTCATGTTCGGCCCCGATCTGCTCGTCGCTCCCGTGATCGAGGAGGGCGCGTCCGAGCGCCGTATCCAGCTCCCCGCCCATGACGGCGGCTGGTACGATTGGCACGATGGCCAAAACTACTCCGGCGGTCGGACAGTGCAGGTCACGGCCCCGCTGGGACGGCTGCCGCTGTTCGTCCGCGCCGGCGCGATGATTCCGGTTGCCGATATCGATTCGGTCGGCGCACAGAGCGGCCGGTCGCTTCTGGTGTTCGGCGCGCCGGCGGTGCATTCCAGCGCCGATCTCTACGAGGACGACGGCGACATGGCGGCCTGGCGCACCGATGGCCTAAGTCTGTCCTTCCATCTGCGCCGCGGTGCCAGTGGTCTCGAATTGACGGCACGAGCGCAGGGCAGCTTCCGCCCGTCCTTCGATCGCTTGCAAGTGAGGCCGGTCGGACTGGCGGAGCCCTTGTCCATCGGCATCATTGACGGTCCCGTCACCCTGCAGTGGTGAGCGGAAAGGCAGTGCAGGGCACGCCATAGGCTGCTGCGCGCGTCGTCAGATTTGAATGTCAAAGAGCGTTCGAATGTCAAAGAGTGAAAGAGGATACGAAGCCTCGTTCTCGCGGCGCGATCGCGCCCGAGCTTTGCGGTTCGTTCGACCCTCTGAATCGAGAGGGCGCAGGGAATGCCGGGTGACGGCCTCACCCATGGCCCCATGCGTAAAAAAGCATGGGGAAGGAACCACAGAGGTTCAGCCGGATCATCCGGCATTCCCCGCGCAATGGCTTTAACGGTGTCCTTCGTGCTCTCCCCGGGGACCTGCCCCGGGGACCGGGCTTTCTTGCCCCCGTCATCGCGTGAAGCCTCGAGCTCCACGCAACTTGACACCAGCGTCGGGGTGCCAGGACCACACGATTTCGCCGTCCGCACAAGCCACGTTCGTCCGACGTGACCTCCGCGTCCACCGCATCCTGTCTCACGTTCGGTGACGATTGGCCACAACGCCCTCTGCATCGAGACGGGACGGACCATACTTCTGATTATCGGAATGAAGCAAGCGATATATTTTTGCGCGAGGGGCTGGACAGACATGCGCGGATGAGCAGTGATTTGCCGGTCGGGCCGCAGTCGCGCGAAAGCATGTCGAGCGAGGTCGTTCGGGTTCGGATCATGCCGCAGGAGGCGCAATGGCACGTCACACCTTCTTCTGTATCGACGCTCACACCTGCGGCAACCCGGTCCGCGTCGTCGCCGGCGGCGGTCCGCTGCTGCCGCCGGTCTCGATGGCGGAGAAGCGCCAGATCTTCGTACGAGATCACGATTGGGTTCGGCGGGCCCTGATGTTCGAGCCGCGCGGGCACGACGTCATGTCGGGCTCGATCCTCTATCCATCGTCGCGCGAGGACTGCGACGTCGGAGTGCTGTTCATCGAAGTCAGCGGCTGCCTTCCGATGTGCGGCCATGGCACGATCGGGACGGTGACCGCGGCGCTCGAAGAAGGGCTCGTCGTTCCCAGGCAGGAAGGACGCTTGGCGATCGAAACCCCGGCCGGCCGCGTCGCGATCGAGTACGACAAGCAGGGGCCATATGTCGAACAGGTCAGGCTGTTCAACGTGGCGAGCTATCTGCATGCGCGCGACGTTGCGCTCGATGTGCCGGGGCTCGGCGCTCTCGTCGTCGATCTCGCCTATGGCGGCAACTACTATGTCATCATCGAACCGCAAGCCGGCTGGTCAGGTCTCGATCAAATGTCCGCTGATGAGATCAAGCGCCTGAGTCCCCAGGTCCGCGCCGCCGCGCAGCGCGCGCTGAATCCCGTGCATCCCGAGGACGCGCGGATTGCCGGCGCCAGCCACGTGATGTGGTGCGACAAGCCGAAAGCTTGCGAAGCCGATGCCCGCAACGCCGTTTTCTACGGCGAACGAGCCGTCGACAGGTCGCCATGCGGAACAGGCTCGTCAGCGCGCATGGCGCAACTGGTGGCGCGCGGGCGCCTCGCGGTCGGGGACAGCTTCGTCCATGAGAGCATCATCGGCACCATGTTCGACTGTCGCGTCGAAGCCGAGACGAGGGTGGGTGCGAACCCCGCAATCCTGCCAAGCGTGGCGGGATGGGCGCGCGTCACCGGCCACAACACGATCTATGTCGATGACCGCGACCCGCTCGCGCATGGCTTTCAATTGATTTGAGGCGCGGTCTAGTCGCGCTTTCAGCTGATCTGACGGGCTCGAAATCGTGTTGGGCGCCTCGCGGAGCCGATCATGCTCTCGAAACTTTGCCTTCGAGGCACAGCGCCCATGGCTTGACCGGCTGTCGGCTCGACCCGGTCGCGGATGACCCAATGCCGACTCCGGCCCTACGCGCGTCTACTCGCCTTCTTCTCCAGTCATGGGCGTGATACGTCTCGTAACTCTGTAGTTCGAAAGCGTGAGGTGCAAAGCATGGGGTATGCAATCCACGTCACGCGGCGCAGTCCCAGCGGCCAAACCATGCCGATAGCTCTATCAGAATGGCGTGCAGTGGTGGAGCGGACCACAGGCGTTCGCATGGCCAATGGCGACTTTCAGGCGACGAATCCGACAACGGCCGAAGTGATCAGAATTTTGAATGTTGGTGGCGACGTCGAGGTCTTTTTTCCGACGGATTCAACGTGGCGGCGTGTGTTTCGCTGGTCACCTTCCGGCCGTATCTCGTTCGGGGCACCTAGGGATTTTGAGCTGCCCACTTCCATTATTCGCCGCTTAGCTGCTGGACTCGCGCGCGACTTGAACGCCTCGTTGATTGGAGACCAGGGGGAGATCTACGACTAAGTGGCGAGCCTTCTTATGGATGGCACTAAAGCTGTCAGGTCCTGACCCGACGCAGACCTCGTCCAACGTCTCTCCTCACGTCAGCTGCTCGGGGTGAAGCGGACCCGTTGTGCTCATCGCGAGCTATTCCGAGTCTGCCCCCAACCGGACCTGATGGATCGGCGGACCGCGCGACCCTTCTCTAACAGTGTTAGTTCGCTGCCGTGCACGAATCCGAGGTTTGCATCGCAGCCGTCGACTCCTTCGCGAAGCCGGCGCCGTCCCGTCTCACCAACCGGCCGCCACGTACGGTTCCCGCCGCTTTCTCGCCACACTCGAAAACGGTTTGTGCGCCTTCTCGCCACTTTTGAAAAATGGCCTGTTGCGCGGATGGCACAGCGTTCCCGAGCCAGATCAATGACACTACGGAAAGCTAATCATCGCCCCGGAGCAATGCATGACGTCAGACGCAATCAGCCTGACTGACGCAGTAAGTGTAGCCGACGCGGCGGCTGCTACCGCGCGGTTTTGCGTTAAGATAATGACGCGCGACGAAATCGCCGGTTGCCCCGCTTGGGCCGCCACCTTCGCCAACCAGCGCAAGGATCACCGCTACTACGAAATCCTAGAGGATACGCTCCGCGACCGCGTCGAGTATCGGTACTTCGCGATCATCGACCAGGCAGCCTGCATCCGGGCCGTCCAGCCGATTTTTCTTCTCGACCAGGACATTCTCGAAGGACTTGGCACGCAATGGCAGACGTGGCTGGCGCGCATCCGACGCTTCGTGCCCCGATTTCTCAAAACGCGCACCTTGATGGTTGGATGCTTCGCCGGTGAAGGACACCTTGCCGGATCAGACACGGTACCGTGCTGCGAGGTGGCGGAGATTCTTTGCCGCGAGATCGTCAATCTCGCAAGGTCGTGCCGGGCGCAGCTTATCGTGCTGAAGGAATTCCCTACGCGCTATCGGCCGGTGCTGGAATGTTTCGTCAGGCGCGGCTTCGCCCGCGCGCCGAGCATGCCGATGACGGCGCTCAACATCGAGCACGACGATTTCGACGCCTACATGCAAAATGTGCTGACGCGATCGGCGCGCTGGCAGCTCCGCAAGAAATTCAAGGCAACAGACGGCGAAACCCTTGCCCTCACCGTCACCGACGACGCAAGGGATGCCATAGACGAGATCTATCGGCTCTACCTACAGGTCTTCGACCGTTCGAAATTCCGTTTCGAGAAACTGACAGCCGACTATTTCCGCCGGCTCGGCAGCGACATGAAGGACAAGACCCTCTTCTTTATCTGGCGTCGGGGTGGGAAGGTGGTCGCCTTCAGCCTCTGCATGGTCGAAGACGACAGTCTTTTCTGGGAGTATGTCGGCCTGGACTATGCTGTCGCCCTCGATCTCCATCTTTACTACTACACCATTCGCGACATGATGAACTGGGCGATCGCCAACGATTACAAGTGGCTTCGAAGCACGGGTCTCAGCTACGAACCGAAATTCCGGATGCGGCACGATCTCGATCCGCTCGACCTCTATGTGCGTCTTCGCTCCGCGATTCCGAACGCGATTTTTAGGCTGCTGCTGCCCTGGATCGTGCCGGCCCGCTACGACAAGACGCTGCGAAGGTTCGCGAACTATCGTGATCTCTGGTAACGCATTTTTCTGCAGTGCATGAGTCTGCTGTTGGCACCGTGCCGCCATTTTTGAAGGGGCAGAGTTTGTCCGCTCCGCCCCGGTGGTTCAGACGTCAACTTGTTCCGCTATTGCGAGCGCGTCGTCGACCTCAATCCCGAGCTATCGGACCTTACTCTCGATTTTCTTGCGCAAGTTGCCTGTGCGCCGATAACCTGGGCGGAGGGCAAGGTTGACGCCCGCTGTCGGGCTTGCAAGGTCTCGTTCGTCCTCTGGGTGGGCGCTGCCGAGTTGGGTCCAGGTCGGTTTCGCCGGCGGCGCCGGTCAAGCCCAGTGACACGGAGGACGCCATGACTCACGGAATTTTCGTCTGGAATGAGCTCTATACGCGGGATGTCGAGGCGGCCAAGGCGTTCTATGCCGCGACTGTCGGCTGGACGTTCGAGGGCATGCCGATGCCGGACCGGGACCGCACCTACTGGATCGCCAAGGCGGAGGGCAAGCCGGTCGCCGGCATCCTCGACATGCGCGGAATCGTTCCCGATGGCGATCCGCCGCACTGGCTGAGCTATCTCGAAGTCGACGATGTCGACGGGCGCATTGCCGAGATCGAGAGAAACGGCGGCACGATCGTCCGGCAGCCGTTCGACGTCCCCGATTTCGGGCGCATAGCCATCGGGGCGGACGCGACCGGTGCATTCATGGCCTGGGTGACCACGAAACGCTGACCGGCGGACTCCGGAGCCGCCCGTCAAGGCTTCCGCACCTTGGCCCTGACGATCTGCAAGACGAATCTTGCAGTCTGCACGATCGGCGCGACGCTCTTGGCGGCGCGGCTCAGCAGAATTGCGCCGTCGAGCGACGACAGCACATGGCTCGATATCTGCGTTCATCGCTCGCGGCGGGCAATCACACTCGAAGCCGCCAATTGAGGGCCCTCGGAAAGTGGGACTGCCCGAATGAGCCCGGTGCGGCTTGTGCCCGACGAACTGATCGAACACGCCGCAATTTGTTGCGATGCACGCGTCCGGAAGTGGCCCAGGCTGCGTGAAAACGCGAAGGCGATCAATCGCGATAGAATAAGTTCTTCGTTGAAGGCCCTTTTTTGGCGCCCACATCGCAAGCGCATTTTCTGCAACTGACCTATAATCTTGAGAAAAGTCTTTCTCGGATGACAGCTATTGGCGATGCCAGTTAATGTCGACCGTTCGAAGAGATCCGCCGCAGGATCACGGTGCACGGTTGTATCTCGGCGTCCTTACCAGCTCCACGCCGGAAGTTCCAACTGCGCGGGGCTTGAGGCGACGGTGGGGACGCCAGGATTGTGGTGGGTTGATTGATGGAGCCCTCGGTAATCGGCATCGCCGGGCGCGTTGCGAGGGGAGCAGCTTCGTTCCAATGGATTCAAAGCACGGCAAGCCGATTCCGCTCTCTACAAATGTTCGCTGATGAGATCAAGCGCTTCAGTCCACTCGTCCGCGCGCGCCGCGCAGCACACGCCGAATCCCGTGCGTCCCGAGGACGCGCGGATTGCGGGCGCCAGCCACGTGATGTGGTGCGACAAGCCGAAAGCTCCCGGAGCCGATGCCCGCAACGCCGTCTTCCACGGAACGAGCCGTCGACAGGTCGCCATGTGGAACGGGCGCGTCAGTGCGCATGGCGCAACTGGCGGCGCGCGGGCGCCTCGCGGTCGGCGACAGCTTTGGCGGAAAAGATGGCATCAAGCCGCTCATGCTCTGGAAACTTCCGCTTCGAGGCACAGCGCCCGTGGCTTGACCTGCTGTCGGCTCGACCCGGTCGCGAATGACCCAATTCGGACCTTCGCCTTGATTGGTATAGAGCCGGTTGTGAGCCATTTCACTCGCCCACCCTGTCACAACCTGTTATGTCTTCGTAACGCACATGGTTGGGTTTTGGCCGTGGCACCCGAGCGAAGTGAGTTTGCCGCGCTTATCGGAGGAAGGGCTCGGCGCCCGTCACGCAAGCACAACAGTCGCCGCTGTTAGTGATCGGCTTCCTTGGCAATGCGCGGATTACCTGCGTTGCGGTCTGTTGGGCGCGTTCTGCCGACGTGTTGCGAGGAGTCATGACTCGTATCGCAAAGCTTACGATCATTGTCCTGTCTGGCTGCGTTGCCATTCTTGGTCTCCCAATCTCCGCTCCGGCGCAATGGCCCGAACGCCCGGTTAGGATGATTGTCACGTTTCCAGCCGGATCGGCCAACGACGCGGCGGCTCGAATATTCGCCGATGCGCTCGGCAGGAAGTGGGGGAACCGGTCATCGTTGAAGACAGGCCGGGCGCAGAGGGCAGCATCGGAGTGGAGGCATTCGTCAACGCCCACGACGATCACGCGCTACTTTATACTGTGGGCGCGTCGATCACCGTCACCCCGCTGCTGCTGGACAAGCTTCCCTACGACGTGGATCGCGATCTAATCGCCATCGCGGCTACCACATCGTCCGTCATCACTCTCGCCGTGAGCGCCGATCTTCCGGCTCGAGACATCCCGGAATTGATCTCCGTCTTGGACGCGAATCCCGGCGCATATGCCTGGACTTCAGGCCCGACCTTACCGAGATACGTATTTGCGGCATTCCTGAAGCGAAACCATCTGCAGATGAACTTCGTCAATTATCGCGACGTGGCACAACCGCAAGCCGACCTTAGCGAAGGCAGGATAAAAGTCCTCGTGACGTCGCTGATCGCATCATCCTCACCCGTGCAAAGCGGCAAGGCTCGTTTCCTTGCAGTCATCAATCCGACACGCGCGGCCGCCCTTCCGGCTCTTCAGACTACGAGAGAACTCGGTCATCCCGAACTGGAGGTCGACGCGTTGAGCGGAATTTTTGGTGTCAAGGACATGAGCGTGGCGCTACGAAATCGGATTGCTGCGGACGTCGCCACGATCTGCCAACAGCCCGACATACGTCGGAAGCTGGAGGCAGCAGGCCAAAACGTCTTGAGCGGAACGGCTGAGGAACTGAATGCCGGCATCGCGAAGCAACGGGCGTGGGTCAGTGAAATTAGCAAGATTATCGATGTACGGAATGCTGAATGAGCCGCGAAGTCCGGCGCGGCAGGCAAAACAAGGCAATACCAACCGGAAGCCGCATGATGCCAAGCCCCTCGGCGCTGAAACTTCTTGATCTAATACAATCCCATCGCGTGACCGCGGTGATTTATGTTGCAGCGAAGCTCGGGATCGCAGAACTCTTGCGAGATGGGCCGCGTTCGCTCGACGAATTGGCGAAAGCGACCGGCGCTGACAGGCAGTCGCTTCGGCGCCTGCTCGCCGCGCTTTCGACAATCGGCATCTGTTCGCTGCCTGGTGAAAATTGCTACTCATTAACTGAAATGGGCGTGGGACTGGATGGCTCGGTAGGGCAGTCCCTCAAGGGTTGGGCGATCTTCGAAGGCGAAATGCTTTCCAAATCGTGGAACGGAATGCTGGAATCTGTCATGACCGGCAAGACGGCCGCGCAGCTTTTGGGGCTCAGTAATAGTTTTGACCTGATGGCACGCTCACCGGAGAGCGTCAGCATATTCAATGCTGCCATGGCAGATCTGACGCGTCTCGTTATTCCTGATGTCCTTCGTGCATATGATTTCACAGGAATTGCTCACCTGATGGATGTGGGGGGTGGTTCAGGCGAACTCATCGGTGCTGTCGTGAAGGAATATCCGCACATGCGGGCGACTGTTTTCGATCTTCCAAGGTGCGGAGGCGCCGCGAACAGTCATTTGATACGCATAGGCGTAAGTGACCGCGCCCGCTGCTTGGCAGGCAATTTCTTTGAAGCGGTTCCGGCTATCGCGGACGCCATCGTCCTCAAGAGTGTCATTCACGACTGGGACGACGCGCGCAGCGGCACGATCCTCCGCAATTGCCACCAAGCGCTTCCGGCAGAAGGAACCCTGATATTGGTGGAACGCATAATGCCGGAATCACCGTTCGCCGGGAACGAGAACAAGGCACATGCGATGAGTGACTTGAATATGCTCCGTGGCCCAGGCGGCCTCGAGCGCACAGAAAATGAGTACCGTCATCTGCTGGGCGACAATGGTTTCAGTCTGATGTCAATCGTTCCGGCAGGGCGCTTCAGTGTGATCGAGGCGCGGGCCAGTTGATTGGCCGCGTTTGACTAGACAAATTGTCTCGTTTTGGCAGCAGTGCTGACCGGGATCATAGGGCCGGGGATCAACGATTGGGGCCGTTGCCGTAACGAGGTCCGCGATCAGATGACCTGCGCTCGGCCCGAGGCCAAAACCGTGCCCCACTGAAAACCGGGGGCCAGGATCAAGCCGGGCAGATGCAAAGTCTCACCGATGGCGGGGACGCCGTGCGCCGTCGAGTCGATATAGCCGGCCCAGCGTGCAGTCACCTTCGTTCCCTTCAGTTCCGGAAGAAGATCAAGGGCGCGTTGATGGATCAGTTGAACGGTGTTTCGATCCGGCGCCGGGCCCAGGATGCGCGTGCGCTCCATGGGAGTCGGCTGATCGAGGCGCAACGATGCAGCGTC
>Ga0210408_10001660_pt1 | contig 22900 bp, 16 predicted proteins | sample IncBWH4MmetaG_FD_155471 | JGI IMG/M metagenome (GOLD analysis project Ga0210408, IMG submission 155471) | Forest soil microbial communities from Barre Woods Harvard Forest LTER site, Petersham, Massachusetts, United States - Inc-BW-H-4-M | ecosystem: Environmental > Terrestrial > Soil >...
CGGCTTTTTGAAACGCATCGAGCCGAATGCCCAGGCGCTGAACGTGGCCGACCTGGGGAGCTTGGAGGCGACGAGGAAGGTGCTCGAAACGTGAAACGTGAAACGTAAAACGTGAAACTGCTCACCGTCAGCTTCACGTTTTACGGTTCATGTCTGAGAGCTTGATCCCGCCTCTCGCATGCCGTATCACCTTGGCCGCATGAGCCAGCTTGCCAACCAAATCGCCGTAGTCACCGGGGCCGGGCGCGGTATTGGCCGCGCGATCGCGCTTAAATTCGCGGCTGAAGGGGCCGACGTGGTTTGCGTCTCACGCACCGCCGAGAATTCCGAAAAGGTCGCCAACGAAGTTCGGGGCTTGGGCCGGAAGGCCTGGGCCTACGCCGTCGATGTAAGTGACGCGGCGGCGGTGGCGGCGGCCAGCGAGAAGATCCTCGCTGAAACCGGGCGCATTGATATTTTGGTCAACAACGCCGGCGTCACTCGCGATGGGTTACTGATGCGCATGAGCGAGGCGGATTGGGACAGTGTCCTGGACACCAACCTGAAAGGGGCTTTCCTGTTCACCAAAGCGTTTTCACGCGCATTCATCAAACAACGTTCGGGCCGGATGGTCAACATTGCGTCGGTGATCGGCCTAGTTGGCAACGCCGGGCAGTGTAATTATGCCGCGAGCAAGGCCGGCCTGCTCGGGTTCACCAAGTCCGTGGCCCGTGAACTGGCGTCGCGGGGCATCACGGTCAATGCGGTGGCGCCCGGGTTCACGGAGACGGACATGACGGCCGGGCTAAACGAGCAGATGCGCAACGAGGTCTTGAAAGGCATTCCTCTGGGGACGTTCGGGCAGCCGGAGGACATCGCCCAGGCGGCGTTGTTTCTGGCCAGCCCGGCAGCGCGCTACATTACGGGACAAGTGTTGACCGTGGATGGCGGCATGGTGATGTAGGAGCCAAAAAAACTGCGATTCAGGGCTTGACGCCTGCCCCTCAGGTAGCTTAGACACACTGCAAAAAAGAAGAACCGGAGTTAACCATGGCTGAAAAATCTATAGAGCAACGAGTCAAAGATATTATCGTCGAGCAGTTGGGCGTGAACGCAGATCAGGTCACGCCGGACGCCAAGTTCATCGAGGACCTAGGCGCCGACTCGCTCGATACCGTGGAATTGGTCATGGCCCTGGAAGAGGAATTCGGCCATGAAATTCCTGACGAACAGGCGGAAAAACTCCAAAGCGTCGGCGACGTCATCAAGTACATCGAAGACCAGCAACAGAAGTAATGGGAACAGGAACGCTTTCGGGGCAGCTTGTATCCCGACCGGTCGGGACTTGAGCTGCCCCGGTTGATTTATGGCCGGCAACTGGACAGATAGGAGGGTGGTCGTCACCGGGTTGGGCGTGGTTTCCGCGTTGGGAACCGACCTCGACACGTTTTGGAGCCACCTTATCGCCGGCGATTGCGGCATCGACACCATCACCTCGTTCGATCCTTCGGCCTACGACACCCGGATGGCCGGCGAGGTCAAAAACTTCAACCCGGCTCCGGCATTTCCCTCCCCCAAAGAGATTCGCCGCACCGACCGCTACTCGCAATTCGGGGTCTATGCCGCCTGGCTCGCTCTGCGGGATTCAGGGCTCGACCTGAACCGCGTCAATCGCGACGAATGCGGTGTCTTCATCGGCTCCGGCATCGGCGGTCTCGAAACAGTTACGGAGCAGCACACGATCCTGCTCCAACGCGGGCCGGGGCGCCTATCGCCGTTTATGATCCCAATGCTGATCTCCAACATGGCCTCGGGCCTGGTTTCCATGTACCACAACTTGCGCGGGCCCAACTTTGCGACCTGCTCAGCCTGCGCCACGGCCAACCACGCGATCGGTGAAGCCTGGCGCACGATCAAAATGGGCGACGCCAAAGTGATGTTGGCGGGCGGCGCCGAGGCCACCATCGTGCCGATCGGCATCGGCGGGTTCTGCGCCATGAAAGCCATGAGCACGCGCAATGACGACCCGAAACGCGCCTCCCGTCCTTTCGACAAGGAGCGCGACGGGTTTGTCATGGGCGAAGGCTCAGGGGTGGTGGTGTTGGAGGAGTTGACTCACGCCCAGGGGCGCGGCGCCCGGATTTACTGCGAGATTGCCGGTTATGGCAATACGGCGGACGCCCACCATTTGACTGCCCCTTCGCCCGGCGGCGAGGGAGCGGCGCGCTGCATGCGCATGGGGTTGCGAAACGCCGGCCTGAATCCCGAGGATGTTTCCTACATTAACGCCCATGGCACCTCTACCCCGCAGGGCGACATCGCCGAAACTGAGGCGATCAAAACCGTCTTCGCCGGCCATGCGCGCAAGTTGGCCGTTAGTTCCACCAAAGGCGCAACCGGCCACATGCTCGGCGCCGCCGGCGCGGTTGAAACCATCGTGTGCGCCAAGGCCATCCAGACCGACATTGTTCCGCCCACGATCAACTACGAATTCCCCGACCCGGAGTGCGATCTGGATTATGTGCCCAACACCGCGCGCCAGATGAAGGTGAACGCCATCGTGAACAACTCGTTCGGTTTCGGCGGCCACAATGCCACGATCGTGGCAAAGAAGTTTCTTGGCTGAAGCGTGGCAGTGGTTAGTAATCAGTGGTCAGTGGTCAGTGGTCAGTGGACAGTAATCGGTAATCAGTGGTCAGTAGTCCGTTGCTGCGGATCGAAGGAATACACCCGCGACAGGCCACTAACTCCTGACTACGAACTAAACGCGTGAATTTCCTTCCGTTCATTGAAGCCAAACGCGACGGGCAGGCGCTTACCGGCCTCCAGCTCAAGGGAATTATCTCCGCGTATACTGCCGGCCAAATCCCCGATTACCAAATGGCCGCGTTCCTGATGGCCGTTTACTTCAAAGGTTTGAATCCGATGGAGACCCGGGCTTTGACCCTGGCGATGCGCGATTCGGGCGAGGTGCTTAAATTTCCAGACGACCCGCGCCCGCTGGTGGACAAGCATTCAACCGGGGGCGTCGGCGACAAGGTCTCGCTGCCGCTGGCGCCGTTGCTGGCCTGCCTGGGATTCCGAGTGCCGATGATTTCCGGGCGCGGTCTCGGGATCACCGGCGGCACGCTGGACAAACTGGATTCCATTCCAGGGTTAAGGACCTCGCTGCCGCTCGAACGAATGGTCGAGATTGTCCAGACGGTTGGCTGCGTGATCTGCGGCCAGACCGAACGGATGGTCCCCGCCGACAAGGGGCTGTACGCTTTACGGGACGTGACTGCCACCGTACCAAGCACACCGCTCATCGTCGCTTCGATTCTCTCGAAAAAGCTGGCTGAGGGCCTGCAGGCGCTGGTGCTGGACGTGAAGTTCGGTTCGGCGGCCTTTATGCCGACCCGCGAAAAAGCGCGGGAGTTGGCGCAGGGGATGGTCGGGTTGGGAAACGAGTGCGGCGTCAATACCCGCGCGGTGTTGACCAGCATGGATACCCCCCTGGGCCGCGCGGCCGGTAACTGGCTCGAAGTCAAGGAAGCCGTCGCCTGCTTTGAACGGACCGCCACGTCTTGCCAGTCGCGCACTACGCACCAGGCACCTGACCTTCGCGAGCTTGTCCTGAGCTGCGCTGCTCACCTGCTGGTCCAGACCGGCAGAGCCGAGTCTCTGGAGGCCGCCTGGCAACAGGCCGAGAACTGTCTGCTTTCCGGCCAGCCGCGCCAGAAATGGGATGAGATGCTGGTGGCCCAAGGCGCGGACCTGGAAGCCTTCAACCGTAAGCTGGCGCTGGACCACACAGCCCCGACGACAATAGAATTGGAAGCGCCAAGGGGTGGCTTTATCACGCGGTGCGACGCGCGTGTCGTCGGCGAAGTCATCCGCGATTTAGGCGGAGGCCGCCTGACCAAAGAGTCCGTGATCAACCATGATGTTGGTGTGGACAGGCTCGCCAAACCGGGTGAGCAAGTCTGCGCGGGCGATACGATTGCGCGCATCCATACCACCGACCGGACGCGAGCTGAGGCGGCCAGCGTTCGGCTCCGATGCGCTTTCGAGATCTCCGCCCGGCCGCCCGGGCTCGAACCTCCGGTTGCTGAAGTCGTTTCTGATTTCCCGGTTGACCCTACCCCGCCCCGTTGCTAGCTTGCGCGCCCCCGATAAGAAGTGGGGAACTATGCGACACACCATTTCTGTGTTAGTCGAAAACAAGTTCGGCGTGCTGACGCGCATCGCAGGCCTGTTCAGCGGGCGCGGCTACAATATCGACACGCTCAACGTGGCCCCGACCCAGGACCCGACCGCGTCCCGCATGACCATCGTCACCCGCGGGGACGACGCGACGCTCGAGCAAATCGTCAAGCAGCTCAACAAGCTGGCCGATGTGATTAAGGTCCAGGACTTCCGTGAGGGCGAATATGTCGATCGCGAGCTGGTGCTGGTGAAAGTCGCGGTCGATTCCAAGACCCGGGCCGAGGTGATGCAGATTACCGACATTTTCCGGGCCAAGATCGTCGATGTGCAACCAAAAACCCTGAGCATCGAAGTGACCGGCAACGAGAGCAAGATCGAGAAGTTCCTCGACTTGATGAAGACCTTCGGCGTCATCGATTTGACGCGGACGGGCAAGGTGGCGATGCCGCGGAAGTGACAGAGTTAAATCGTTAAATGGGTTAAAAGAGTTGAAGGGTTAAAAGGGTACACAGTTACATGGTTACACAGTTACATGGGGACATGGGGACATGGGGATAGGAACGCGGTGCGTAAGCGTTTTTGGTGGGGGGAAGGGTTGACGAAACGCGGGACGCAGTTAGGATTGGAAATACGATTCGGATAAAGAAATAAAATTATGGCAATTATCGATTTTGGTGGAACGAGAGAAAAAGTCATCACGCGGAAGGAATTTCCGATGGCCCGGGCCCGCAAAGTGCTCAAGAATGAAGTCATCGCGGTGATCGGCTACGGCGTGCAAGGGCCGGCGCAATCGTTGAATCTGCGCGACAACGGTTTCAAGGTCATCATTGGCCAAGCCAGCGCTTTCAAGCGCGATTGGGACCGCGCGCTGGCCGATGGCTGGGTGCCGGGCAAAACCTTGTTCGAGATCGATGAAGCGGTCCGCCGCGGCACGATTATCCAGATGCTCGTCTCGGATGCCGCCCAGCGCGCCATCTGGCCCATGGTGAAAAAGAACCTTAAGCCCGGCGCGGCCCTTTATTTTTCGCATGGTTTTTCCATCGCCTATCGGAAACAGACCGGCGTGATCGCGCCCAAAAACGTTGATGTCATCATGGTCGCACCCAAAGGCTCCGGCACCTCCGTGCGGCGCAATTTCCTCACCGGGGCGGGCATTAATTCCAGCTTCGCTATCGGCCAGGACGCGACCGGCCGGGCGGAGGAGCGGTGCCTGGCCGTGGGAATTGGCATCGGCTCTGGCTATTTGTTCCCGACCAGTTTCCAGCACGAAGTTTTCAGCGATCTGACCGGCGAGCGCGGGGTGCTGATGGGGGCACTGGCCGGCATTATGGAGGCCCAATACGATGTGCTCCGCAGCCATCGCCACTCTCCGAGCGAGGCCTTCAACGAAACCGTCGAGGAACTCACGCAGAGCCTGATTCGGCTGGTGGATGAAAATGGCATGGACTGGATGTACGCCAACTGCTCGGCGACCGCCCAACGCGGCGCGCTGGATTGGAAGCCGCGCTTCAAGAAAGCAGTGCTACCCGTCTTCAAAGAGCTTTATCAGCGGGTCAAAACCGGCAAAGAATGCGCCCGCGTGCTCTCCGCCTGCGGCAAACCGGACTATCAAAAGCAGTTGACCAAGGAGCTGTCGGCGATCGGAAATTCCGAAATGTGGCAGGCCGGCAAAGCGGTTCGGGCATTGCGTCCTAAAGAACCCGCCCGCGCTATTCTTAAAGGCACCCGAGGCGTGAGCGGCCGGGGGGCGAACTAGCAAAATCCGAACTCCGAAGACCGAAGGCCGAAAGAAGGGCGAGGTCTGGAAGCCGAAAGCAGTTGGCAGAATGATTAGGGCAGAATGATTCTGCTATAACTATGCTGGTTTGAATTTCGGGATTTGGATTCGGGGAGGCGAGAGGTCCTGGATTACATCGCCGGGGCGGCCCATTGGACCGCGTTGACGAAAATCTGTCGCACTTCAGGGCGGTAATAATCGTTGTAGGTCTCGTGGCCGGGAGTGAAGTAAAACACCCGGCCCTTGCCGATCGTCCAGCACATTCCCATCCGGCCCGGTTCAGTCTTGCCGTCGGGTTTGGTATAAATACCGTCCAACGGGACGGCCTCAGGGGTCGGCACAGCGAACGGTTCGCCGTAACGCTCGATCTTAGGGAGCTTGAAAGACTTGACGCCCTTGCAGATCGGATGCTCCGGTTCTTTGACGATGATTTCCGCGGAGGTGCCGTCGGCGACGTACTCGCGCCAACTGCATCGGGTACCCATGAGGGCTTTGAAGGGCTTGGCGAAATGGCAGGAATGAGTGCCGATGAAGCCCATCTTGCCGGCCTTGACGCGCTCGACAATCCTGGCCACCAGTTCGTCTTTAACTTCGCCATGTTTTTTGTGCCCCCACCAAATCAGCACGTCGGTGCTGTTCAAGGATTCATCACTGAGGCCCTGGTCGGGGTCGTTGAGACTGGCTTTGACGATTTGCCAATCTTTTTCTTCGAGAGGTTTAAGCCCTTCGGCGATGGCCGTGTTGACGTCTTGCGGGTAAACGCCCTTGGACCCGGGGTCCACATTGGCGGTACCTTCGGACCAGACGACGACTTTGCGCTTAGCCGAGGGGGGTGCGGCAAAGAGGCTCGGGCTCAAGAGCAGGCCAGTGACCGCGGTGGCACCGAGGGCCAAGACTGAGCGACGGGAAACTTGAGACGTGAGGCGTGAAGCGTAAGGAGCGGAACGTTGGTTTAATCGTTTTGAGGGGTCAATATTCATGAGCGGCAGGGTGTGAATTTAAGGCGCAGGAGGCAAGCCGTTTTCAATGGGGGTTCTCTTTCAACAGAGCTGGGAGCGCTTTGTCACTTTGCAACCCCCCATTTCCTGGCTATCATTCTACGGATTGTGCCAGCCAAAGAGAAAACAGTTATGCTCGGTCCTGCTCATTTCATCAATCGTGAATTGAGCTGGCTGGAATTTAACCACCGGGTGCTCGAGGAGGCGCTTAACCCGAACAATCCGCTGCTGGAACGGGTCAAATTCTTCTGCATCGTCAGTTCGAACCTGGATGAGTTCTTCGAGGTGCGCGTTGCCGGGCTCAAGCAGCAAATCGAAAGCGACGTGGTCGAGCGCAGCACCGACGGTTTGACCGCTTCCGAGGCTTTCCGGGCGATCACCAAACGCGTCCGAAGAATGGTGGCCGATGAGTATGCCTGCTGGCGCAAGGATTTGCTGCCGGCACTGGCCAAAAACGGGATTCGGATTCTGGATACGGCCAGCCTGGAACCCGCCGACCAGGCTTGGCTCCAGGAGTATTACCGGACGCAGGTCCGCCCGGTTTTGACGCCGCTGGCGATCGACCCGGCGCACCCGTTCCCGCAGTTGCTCAACAAATCTCTCAACCTGATCGTGCGGCTGGAGATACGCCGGGGCCAGGAGGCGCTCAAGCACCTGGCGGTGGTACAAATCCCCCGCATCCTGCCGCGCCTGGTTAAGCTCCCCCGCGCGGATGCCCGGGAGGATTACGTGTACCAAAGCCGCCTGATCGGCCATTTCCTGGCGGATTTATTTCCCGGCACGCGGTTATTGGGCTATTGGGCCTTTCGCGTGACGCGCAACAGCGAACTCTACATCGACGAAGAAGAGACGGCCAACTTGCTCAAGGCGGTGGAAAACGAATTGCACAACCGGCGCAAAGGCGATGCGGTGCGGCTGGAGGTTGATGCGCAATGTCCGCCGTACATTCGCGAGGCGGTGCTCAAAACACTTCGGCTGAGTGAGGAGGATCTTTACCTGATTGATGGACCGCTCAACCCGACGCGCTTGATGGCGGTTTATGAAGGCGACCATTCCCCCGAACTGCGGGACCCGCCTTTTGTGGCTCCCGTCGCGTCCGCCTTGAAAGACCAACCCGACCTGTTTGCGGCGATTCGCGAGCGCGACATTCTGCTGCACCATCCCTACGAGAATTTCAGCAGCGTGGTGGATTTCCTGGAAACGGCAGCCGCGGATCCGGATGTGCTTGCCATCAAGCAAACCCTTTACCGCACCGGGGGCGACCCGCGTATCATCGGCGCGCTGGAAAACGCGGTCAGCAACGGCAAGCAAGTGACCGCGGTGGTGGAACTGCGCGCCCGGTTCGACGAAGCCAATAACATCCAGTGGGCGCGACAACTCGAGGAATCGGGCGTCCATGTGGTTTATGGACTGGTGGGCTACAAAATTCACGGCAAAAGTTGCCTGGTGGTTCGCCGGGAAGGCCATCACATCCGCCGGTACGTCCACCTCGGCACCGGCAATTACAACCCGACCACCGCCCGGCTTTACACGGATATCGGGCTGCTGACCTGCCGGCCGGAGTTCGGCGAGGATGCGACCAATTTTTTCAACCTACTGACGGGCATCTGCCAATTTCAACCGATGCGCAAGCTGCTGGTTTCGCCTTTCGAACTGCACCCGCGCCTGCTCCAGCTTATCGAAGGAGAAACCGAAAACGCCCGGCGCGGGCTGCCGGCCCGGATTATCGCCAAAATCAATTCGCTGTCGGAAACCCAGATCATGGCGGCGCTTTACCAGGCCTCGCAGGCCGGCGTACAAATTGAATTGATTGTGCGCGGCATCTGCTGTTTGCGCCCCGGGCTCAAGGGTCTGAGCGAGAATATTACGGTGCGCAGCATCGTGGACCGATTCCTGGAGCACAGCCGCATCTATTATTTCGAGAATGCCTGCCAACCCCAGGTTTTCATTGGGAGCGCCGACTGGCTGCCGCGCAACTTGTTCAGGCGCATCGAACTGGTCTTCCCCGTTGAGGACGGGGTGCTGCGCGAGCGGGTGATTCGCGAGATACTGATGACCTACCTGGCGGATAACACCAAAGCGCGTTTTCTCCAGCCGGACGGCTCTTATCGGCTGGGAGTCCCTGCGCGGGGCGAAAAGGCGCACCGGTGTCAATCTGAGTTCATCGCTTTGGCGTTGAGCAGGGAAGAACCGCCACCCGGCCCGGTGGACGGCAAGACCCGGATACCGCGGGTCAAGCTGGCGCTCTCGCCCTTCGGCCAGCGCAGCCACCGATAGGAACTCCAAACACCAAGCTCCAAAAACCAAACACCAGGAAAGCACCAATCTACAAACTTCAAGCCCGATCCGGTTCTTCGCGCTTGAATTTTGATGCTTTCCTGGAGTTTGAAGTTTGGAATTTGAAGTTTCGTTGCTCACCAGAGCTGGCAACTCCCGACTCTATTCCGCGCCCTGAGGTTTCTTTGAAATTTGCAGTTGGGCGTCTTCGATGAGTTGCTTGATTCGCAGAGCATCGGTTTTTTTATGGCCGTGGCTGGCCAAGGGGTCCGTGCCGCCGGAGGATTCGATGAGGATATCAGACCAGATCATGCCGGTCCGGATATGGACGGAGGCGACCTTGCTGATGCTCATGCTCATTTCGTCCTGGCTGAACCAGGAGCGTTTGCGGCGGCTGATCGCCTTGTCGGTCACCTCGATGATGGTGGGGAAGAGGAAATTACCCTTGGTCCATCGGCTAGCGCGAAAAGTTTCGGATTCTATGCTCATCACGCGCGAGAATGCGCTACCGCGACCGGCTTAGCAATAGCCGAACAGCGCAGCGCAGGGTTGCGGGCGACCGTATGAGCACTTACACCATTTCGCTGTGCAGGTCTGCGCGTCAAAGGCGCACCCGAACGGCGCGAAGCGTATGGAGTGCGAGCAGCTTGCTCCCGCTTTGGAAGTTGGTCGGTACTCGACAGCGGCAGCAAGCTGCTCGCACTCCATACGCTTCGCGACTCAGTCTGAAGATCTTTTCTTTCCTCGCCCGGCTAGCCTTTGCGTTTTTGCGCGCGCCGCTTGGCTTCCAGGAGGCGGCTGGTGGTGTTGGCGACCGGCTCAGCAGGAGCTTTGGACGGCTCTTCGGCGGCCGCGGCCGACTGGCCAGCGGGTGTTGTGGTTCCTTCCGTGCCCGGCAGCGGCGCCGTGGCCGGTCCGACGGGACGGAATAAATCGGGCCTGGGTTCCAGCGTCGGGGCGGTTTGTTGAGAGCGGACCTGCTCGCGCCGGGACAGCAACGCGGCCAACGATTCCTCTGCTTCGGGGGCACGGGGCACCCCTTCCCAGAAGAACAGCCAGCGACGCAAGGCCAGTAGAGCGCGCTGCCATTCGGCGCGATCAATCTGAATCCGGCGGACGGCGACATCCAAGGTAAAGAGAAGGACGGCAAACTTGAGCAGGGATTCCCAAAGGTCGCGCGGTTGAAAAGTCTTCAACCGGTCATGCGCGAAGGGGTTTCCAGCCGGCCCGGTTGGGTCGAGGATTTTGCCGCTGCCGCTGTCGGCCAGGCGCCGCAACAGATTCGCGTTAGGCTCGGAGGCGATGAACTCAGGGGAATAGTTCACGCTGGCGCCGACCACCTGGGACCCACGCAACTGGCCGTCTTTGATGTCCATCAGATTGATGAGATAAGCGCCGACTTCCTTGGTGGGGAAATGCGCCTCATAGTGGCCGGGCCCGGTCTGTTCGACGCGCACGTTCTGGCGTTCGCCTTTTGGACTGACGATGGTCGCCTGCAAGTTGAGGAAGTTGCGATAGTTACCTTGCGCATCGAGGGCGTCGGTGAGGAGGACGCCTTCGCCCTGATCCACGGTAATTTCAGTGGCGAAATCCGCGCTGTCCAATCGGCGCAAGCTCCACTGGCCGATTTGCGACCAGAATTGACGGTACTTGTCCCAGTTCAGCCAGATCCTGGCCCATTTGGCCTTGGCATCCGAAGTGAAGGCGACGGCGCGGCCCAGGCCGTATTGCCAATGGGCGAGCAGGGGATCGTTCTTGTCGGTCAATAGGGGAGTCTCGGCGCGCGGCTTGGGCGTCGTGGCAACATAGCCCAGGAGCGAAGGATAGTCACCAGGGGCGATGCCCCGCACGAGTTCACTGACGGAACGGACCTGAGGTTTGAAAGGTTCCTCGTAGATGGCTGATTTCAAAATCACGGCCGTTTCCTTGATGAAAATCTGGGGCAAGTCGTTGGGTGAACTGACATTGTAAAATCGACCTTTGCCCTGGTCGGCGATGAAGGTCATGGTGTCGGGCCCGGAATGGCCGGAGATGAGCACCGTGCTGACGGTGATGCGGTCATTGACAATCGCCTGCATCAGGGCAGGGGTGGGCGGGCCGGGGTCGCCGTCGCTGAACACAATAATGTGCTTGAGATTGGCGGTGGATTTCTTGAGGGATTGATGAGCGAGGTCCATGATCCCCTGGAAGCTGCCCAAATCGCCCTGGTTCATCCCGGCGATCTGCCGTGCGAGGTCGCTTTTCTTTCCCACTTTTTGGAGCGGGAACAACCAGTGCTCCGTGCCGTCCCACAGCAAGACACCCATTTCATCGTTGGGCCCCAGCGCGGCGAGCACACCCTGGGCGCAATCACGCGCGACCTGGTTGCCGTCATTGAATTCCATGCCATGCATGATCAGCACCACCGCGCCGCTGGGCAGCACCTTCTTGCTGTCCAATTCCATACTGACCGGCAGAGTCGCTTCCAACGGCGTGCCCCGGTAACCGCCTGCTGCGTAGGTCTGGTCGCCGCCGACGCAGACCAGGCCCACGCCAAAATCGCGCACGGCGCTCTCGAGCAGCTTCTGGCGGTCGCTGCCCAAATCCCCCGCCGAGACGTTGCTAATGAAGATCGCATCGTAACTCTGCATCTCGGTCAGCGTGGCAGGGAAGCTGTTGACGCCGACCAGACTGATTTCGAGGCGAGAGGTTTGGAGGGCGGCGGCGAGCTGGCGGTCTTCCTCGGGATTCGAGGAGACAATCAGGATGCGGGGTTCGCCCCGAACGATAGTGAACCCGGTGGCGCGATTATTTTGTGGCAAGGGGTCACCTGGCGCATCGACCCGAACGTCGTAGCTGTAGAAACCGGGGTCGGTGAGGTTCTGGGGAAATGAGAACAAATTTTTCCCGGCGGAGAGTTGGACTTTTTGTTCGCCGAGAAACTGATCGTTTCGATAAAGGCGGACGGTCGAAGTTTGAGCCTGGTCGGCCTGGACGAAGATTTTAACGTCGAAAGTCTGCCCCTTTTTCAGGCGGCCCGGGACCTGGACCTTTTGAACCGAGACATCGTTGGCGCGGGAAACGCCCATCGGCACCACGTCGACGGAGACGCCAAGCGGTTTGGCCGCCAGCACGGCGCTCATGCTGTCGCCGACATTCTCGTTGCCGTCGGTCAGCAGCACGAGGCGTTTCTGGCCGGTCTCGGGAAAGGCGGCGGTGCCCAGGCGGACGGCGGCGGCGAGGTCGGTGCGTTCGGTGCCTACGACAGCTTGGATTTTTTGCAAGTCCACCGCTGCGTTGGGCGAGGACTCGATGCTGGCTTCGCTGCCAAAGACAATCACCCCGGCCTTGTCGCGGGTTTTCATCTGTTTGCAGATACGATTGACGTACTCGCGGGCGCCCTCCTGTTGGGGTGGGGGGATGCTATCGGAGCGGTCCAGGACGAAGAAGACGTTCATGCCTTCGATGGGCCTCAGCCATTGCAGCCCCGCGATCGCCAGTACTAATGCGAGCAGCACAGCGATGCGAATCAGCACTGCCAGCCAGCGCCGCCAGGAGCTGATTTGCACGTCGCTTTTCCACGCGAACCAAATCACCCATGCCAGCGCCGGCGCCAGCGCCAACAAGCAGTAGGGATGGGTGACCTGGAAATTCATCAGCATTAGTCCAAAGTCCAAAGTCCAAAGTCCAAAGTCCGTGGTCCGCGGTCCACCAATACGTGGTCAGCAGCCAGTAGTCTGTAGTCAGTAGCCGGCTCGGAGCTACTAACTACGGACCACTGGCTGCTGGCTACGGTTGGCTCACTGGCCACAGAATGGGTGCGGATGAGCTTCTGCACTCGATGATTTTGCGAATCGGCCACGTAGAGGTTGCCGGCGGAATCCAGAGCGACGCCCCACGGATTATTGAATTGGCCCGGCTCGGCGCCCGGCCCGCCGATGATTTCAATCGGCTGGTCATTACTGTCGAAGACCTGGATGCGGCTATTGCCGAACTCGCAGACGTACTGCCGCCCAGCCGCATCGACGCAAATATCGTAGGGGTAGCTCAGTTCGCCTTTGCCGCTGCCGGGTTTGCCGTAGGCGCGAAGGAATTTGCCGTCGCTGGAAAAAACCTCGATGCGATGATTGCACGAATCCGCGACGTAAAGCCGGTCCTGGGCGTCCACGGCCAAACCTTCTGGGCGATTGAATTCGCCGGGCCCGGTGCCCGGCTTGCCGATAACGGCGACGCATTTTGGTTTTTCCGAACCTTCGCAGGTGAACTTTTGCACCCGCTCATTCTCCTGGTATTCGCTGATGAAGATTTCGCCACGAGAATTAACGGCCACAGCGCGCGGCAAACCGAGTTGGCCGAAATTGGTGCCGTGCCCACCCCACTGCGACACCAGTTTGCCTTCGGGGGAAAAATGGTTCACGCGCGAGTAGTGCGGTTCGACCACGATGATGTTACCGGCCCGGTCACGGCCCATGCCCTTGGGCTTGCCGCGCTCGGTTTGAGGCATCTGCCAGGAGAGCAGAAACGCACCGCTCGGCGAGAACTTTTGCACTCGCCCTGTCATATCGACGACATACAGGTTGTCCTGCGCATCGACCGCTACCGAGCGAGGCTTGTTAAGCTGGCCGACACCGACGCCGCGAGTGCCGATGATTTGGACGCGGCTGAAGAGGCGGCTCCGGAGTGGGGCGTCGTTGGGGGTGGAAACTGGAGAGCAGGCGGTGAGGAGGACGAGAGCGCAGGCGGAAAGGAGCGGGAGGAGTGATGCGTGATGCGTGATGCGTGAAACGTGAAACGTGAAACGTGAAAGACCGCGGCTGCGGACCGATGACCAAGCTTGCCAGAGGAGCAACGGGAGCAGCGCCAGCACGAGCAGCATCAAACAAAGCGCATTGACCTGGGCATTGTGGCCGTAATGGAGCAGGTTAAAGGTGCGCAACGCCAGCGTTTCGCCGCCCGGCGGGACAACGAGGATCATCGATTCTACATCCCACAAACAAAGCAGAAACAGGATGTACCAGGCGGCAAGAATTTGGGGCGCGATTTGGGGCCACTGGGCGTGACGCAACATCTGCCAGCGGCCCGCGCCTTCCAGGCGGGCCACGTCAATCAAGTCACGGTCCACGGCTCGCGAGGCGTGAGCAACGGTGTTCCAGCCCAAGGCCAGGTAACGAATGACGAATGCCAGGATGACAATTCCGGCGCTTTGATAAAAGAGCGAGGACCAGGGGCGGTTGAATGCGGCAATTAACCCGATGCCAAGCAAAACCCCGGGCAACAAAAAAGGCAGCCAGAGGAGCCAGGCGAACCAGCGCGGCAAAGCAGCAGTTGAGGGGAGGAAACGATCACGGTGGCGTCGGAGCGCGGCCTTTTGGCTGCAGAATCGACGAATGATGGATTGCGGTTGCGCGTTTCTGCAGCCTAAAGGCCGCGCTCCGACGCCGCTCTGACGCGCCCCGCACAAACCGAGCGCGAGAATCAGCGTGGCCGAAGCTGCGGCGAACCAGACCGAGTTCCAGATGGCGCTTTGGCCGGCCAGCAGCGCCCCGGGAAGTTCGGTCCAGGTGCGCGGGGCGGAAAGCAATTGGTAGAGGGGTAGGCCCACCGACAACGAGCAAACCAAAAGCGTGACGGCGCCACAAAACCAAAACCAGGCTGGGCCAAGCTGTTGACGGAAGAGCCTCGCCGAGACAGGAGCTTCAAGGTGCGGCCAGGGGATTTGGCGCCGCGCAAATACCACCACCAGCAGCAATGGGCCAACAACGAGCGGCAGGCTCAAGCGTAACGCGCCGGCGGTGTCGAACGCCGTGTTGAACCGAACCCACATTTCTTCCGGAAATACCTTCACCTGCAAAATGGCCGGGACCGCGAAATTGTTCAGTGCGAGCACAAACGCGAGCACGGCGGCGAGGGCCAGCGCACTTCGCGACAGGGGCAAAAGCAATCCGCGAATCAGCGCCCATCCGGTCACCGCCATATCACTTTCGAGCTGGGCGGGTTCGAGCCGGCGCCAGGCGCTCAAGACGGCCAGCAGGGGAATGGGCCAAAGCAGGAGGCTCAAAATCCAGACGGTGCCACTGAGGGAAATGATATTCAGCGGCAGCCACTGGTGCCAGACGCCGGTATGTCCGAGGAAATGAAGCCAGCAATTGGTCACGAGAAATGGCGGCAGGGCAAGCGCCAGGATGGCGGCTGCCAAAAAAAGATTCCTCCAACGTTTTCCCAATCCCGCCAGCCATAGCGCCGCGATCAGGCCAAAGCTTAGCGCCAGCAGGGTGGCGGACCCGCTGACGAGCAAACTGTTTTTGAGCAGAGGCCAGTTCAAATTTACGATTTATGTTTTGAGCGAAAAGGAGATCCTGGTTTGAGTTTCATCGCAGGAAGATTTCGTTCAGCTTGGCGGTAGTGGGTTCCAGGTCGGTCAGCAAATTTGCCCAATTTAGATTGCGATTAAGATTAGGATTAAGATTAGGATTGATTGAGACTCCCTCCAGCGCCTTTGCGGCGACGAGGCGCTCGACTACTTCCCGTCGCTGGAGATACTCGAATAAGCGCTGGCCGGTCTCCGGGTGCGGGGCATTCCGTACGACGGCGACCGTGTTGGGAATCAAGAGCGTGTCATCCGTCATGGGCAACTCCGCTATTGGCAGGCCCTCCTGCTGCCCGGCGGCGATGTCGTCCGAGTCGGTCATTCCCAGCCAGGCCTCACCTTGGCCGACAAGTTTGACCACAACGGAATTGCCGTCCACGAGGAAGGGCTTGTTGGCGGCCAGCGCGCGGCACCAGGTTTCCCAGCCGGCAGCGCCCCATTTCTGGCGCAAGGCATGGAAATGGGCTCCGGTAGTGCCGAACTGCGGATTGGCCAGGGCGACTTTTCCTTTCCACGCGACATTGGTCAGCTCGACCAGGGAATGAGGGGCGGAGGCCAGAGAGAGGCGGTTGGTGTTAATGACCAGGCGGCGACTGCGGTATCCGAACGCAGCCCAGCCGTTGGTTTCCCGGAAAACGTCTTTGGCCGCCAACTGGCGCGTGCGCATTTCTTCGTTGCCCCAAAAGACATCGCATTGCGGGTGATTGCGCTCAGCGAGCAGCCGATTGGCAAGGCCAACGGTTTTGACCGCTTCGCTGTCGTACACCGGGCGCACCTTGATCCCGGTTTCTTTTTGGAAATCGCGGAAGATTGGCTCGGCATAGTCCTGGTCCTGGGCGCAGTAGGCGATGACTTGCTTGTGCTTTGTGTAATTCAGTGCCGGAAGCAACAGCGAAGCAGCCAAGACGATGCCGACTATAGGAACCCACCAGAAATGGCCGAGCACCTCGCGCGAGGCGAACTCATCCCCTCGCCAGCCTGCGTCCTTTTGCTTTTGGCCCGGGTCGTTCATGTGGGAGAAATTGGGACTCGTGAGGTGGATGCGAGAATCGAGTCCTTTCGACATAGGTCATCCCATTCCCCCTCACCCCAGCCCTCTCCGCAAGGGAGAGGGAGAATCGCCGCCAGTTTCCTTTGAAAAGGAGGCACGCCAGTTTCGCGGACGCATGGGCGAGAAGCCTCCCTCTCCCTTGCGGAGAGGGCTGGGGTGAGGGGGAACGAGAGCGCCGAAGACCAGAAGCCTCCCGCGCTTGCGGCTGGCATTCGTAAATCGTAAATCGTAAATCGTAAATCCCCGCTCCTCACACCGTCCTCCGATGATAGAACCACCATTCGCCGAGCAGCACCAGCAGCCCTAGCGCGGCGAAGGTGCGCCAGAGTTCCATATTGGTGCGTTGCTTCAAAGTCGCGGCGACGCGGGTGTATTTGCCCAGCTTTAACTCATCGCGGGGTTTGATGTTGCTCTCGGCCGCGTCGAGCAGATCGACGCAAAACGAGGTGTCATTTGTTCCCAGGCGGAGATGGTAAATGCCCTGCTTGTAGGTCTCGCCGAAGACAACTTCGTTCGCATTGGGGGTGATCTCGATCATTTTCGTGCCGCCGCCAGGGAGCGTGATTTGGGCGGACGTTTCGGGCCGGGTCAACGCAAGGCGGAAGGCGTCGCCGGCTTTGACAAGGAGTTGGCCGCTTTTGGCATTGGCGGGGTTGAGCCAATCGATGGCATTGGAAATGAAAATTGGGAAAGAGACGCGCAACGGCCAGTTGCTTTCCAGCACATCAAAGCCAACCCAAACGATACGCTGGCGGCCGAGTTCGCCGGCCAGGATAAGCGGGGCCTGGGGGGAATCCGCGACCGCGACCGCCCAGTTGGGGGCTTTGGCGACCAGGCTCTCGGCGACCTGCACGTTGTCAAAGCCGGCATAGCGCAGCAGCGGGTGGGTAGATTTCCAATCGACAATTGGCGGCCCTTCCACGCGCGTGGTGTCTGGAAACCAATTGGTGTTGACGACATGAATGGCCAGCACGTTGCCCTTGGGCCAGACGCTTGGCGCGACACTGTCGAGCACGACGAAATCGAACTCGCTGGCCGGGTCGGTCAGGTCCCGTGAAACCGCCAGCACGACATTTGGGCTGGAGCGGAAGGCCTTTTCCAGCAGCCGGTTTCCGGAGGTGACGAGCAACACTTTGACCGGTTTGGGCAGCAGGCTGACAATCGAGGCCTGGTTATCGGCAGCGAGATCATCATTCGAGGTCAGGCGCACGGTGAAAACGCCGTCGCGGGACTGCGACGCCAGAAACACCTGCGGGACGGTCTCGCCTGCGCCAACAGTCATTGGGCGAGTCTCGAGCAGGCGGTCATCGAGCAACAGTTCGAGTTCCGTTTGGACGCTATTAGACGAGAAGTTAGCGACGCTAACATACAGGGCGCGCTGCTTGGGGTTCTCGGGGTTGGCACGCACATCCAGCCCGGTGATGCCAAGATTGTTCGAGCTTTTGCCGACACGATGATAAATCAACGGCAGCCCCTTATTTTCGAATTCGCTCAACTCGGGCACGGCGCCGTCACTAAACAAGTGGATTTCAGCGTCCTTTTGGTCGCGCACGAGCGATTCAGCCATGCGGAGGGCAGGCACCAGACGGGTTGGCCCGTCGGAACAGGAACAGCCCTGCAAGGCGCGGCGCAGCGCCGCTTTCTCGCTGGTGGCTGACTGTTTAACTTCGGTGTTGCCCCCAGCCTGGAGGATAACCATCTGGTCGCTACCCGCGAGACTATCGACCCATTTGAGGGCCTCGGCGCGGGCTTTCTCGAAGCGTGAAGGCGACTCGTCGATAGCCTGCATGGACGCCGACGCGTCGAGGATGACGACCCGCAACTGAGCGGGCTTAAGCCTGGTGGCAAAGTAAGGGCGCGAGAGCGCCAGCACGGCCAGGATGAGCAGAATGATCTGGAGGATGAGCAGCCAATTCTTGCGCAGCTTTTGGAACGGCGCGCTGGCCTGTGTTTCGGAGAGGAACTTTTGCCAAAGCAGGGTGCTGGAAACGAGCTTCACGACGCGTTTGCGCTTCAAGAGATAGAACAGGACCACGACCGGAATGGTCGCGGCGAAGGCGAAAGCGGCTGGAGCGAGGAAGTTCATGGTTTTACGCCCATACCTCGGCTTTGCGCAACTGTTTCAATAAAAGCTCCTCCAGCACTGTATTGGAGCTGACGGTAAAAAGATTGATGCCGCGCGGCTGGCAAAACTCACGCAGGCGTTGCAGAAAGTTCTGCACCGTTTGCTGGTACGATTTGAGCCGGTAGCGCCCGAAGGTGACCTCTTGCAGCCCACCGGTTTCGGAGTCCACGAGGCGCAAGTCGCCAAAGATCGAAGGGGAGAGTTCGTCGGGCGCGAGGATTTGGACAATATCGACCTGAAAACCGCGACCGACGAGAGCAGTCAGGCCGGATTCATACCCTGCCGGGTCAAGAAAATCGCTCAGGACCAACGCCAGTCCGGCCTGGCGAGCCTCGAGGGCGCCGCGGCGCAGGGCTTCGTTGAGGTTAATGGAGCCGCCCGCCGTCAAGGCGCCGAGGTTCTGGAAGAAAGGGATCGCCGATTTTTTGCCACGCACGGAACGCAAGGCGCCGCGCGCAGCCAGTTCCATTGTGCGGTTCGCGGGCTGCGGATGGCGAGTTGCGTCAGCGGGCTGTGGGTCGCTTGGAAGGGCAGGGAAAGGGATGACGCTCACGCGGTCGAAGCCGGAGAGAGCGACATAGCCGACGGCGGCGGCGATTTGCCGGGCGAAATCAAATTTGCGCGGTTCGCCGAAGGTCATGGACTCGCTCGCGTCGAGGAAAATGCGCACCGGCAGTTCGCGTTCCTCTTCGTAGAGCTTCAGAAAGAGGCGATCCAGGCGGCCATAGAGGTTCCAGTCGAGGTAGCGGAAATCGTCGCCGTGGACGTAGTTGCGGTAATCGGCGAATTCAACGGATTGCCCGCGCGCGCGGCTGCGCCGTTCGCCTTTGGAAGAACTCTTGGCGCGGCGAGCGGCGAGCAGTTGGAACTGCTCGAGGCGCCGAAGCAGTTCGGGAGTCAGGAGCGGGTTAGGCATGGGCGGAGACGTGAGGCGTGAAACATAAAGCGTAAAACGTAAGACGTGAAACGTGAATGCCGATGGTCATGGTTTTCCCTCTTAGCAAGGGTTGGCGGGCAGGCGCCCCGCTTTAAGCCGTAACCGCCTGCGCGTCTCTCGGCACGTCTCGCAGAACTTGCGCGATAATGTGGTCGGTGGTGATGCCCTCGGCTTCGGCCTCGAAATTCGGAATGAGACGATGGCGAAGCGCGGGGGGCGCGACGGCTTCGATGTCGTCGAAGCTGACATTAAACCGGCCCTGGGTCAGGGCGCGGACTTTGCCGCCCAGGATCAAAGTCTGTCCGCCGCGCGGGCTGCTGCCAAACCGGAGGTACTGAGAGGCAATGGGAGCGGCGGTCTCGGTCCGGGGATGAGTCGCCAGCACCAAACGCACTGCATAATCTTTGACATGGGAAGCGACTGGTACTTCGCGCACCAGGTTCATGAGCTCGAGCAGGGCGTCGCGATGGAGCACTTTCTCGATCTGCGGCTTGGCGCCGGTGGTTGTGCGGTTGAGCACTTCGGATAATTCTTCGGCCGAAGGGTAACCAACGAGAATTTTGAAAAAGAAACGGTCGAGCTGGGCTTCAGGCAGCGGATAGGTGCCTTCCTGGTCGATGGGATTTTGGGTCGCCATGACAAAGAACGGTTCGTTGAGGCGGCGGAGTTCACCGCCGGCGGTGACCTGATGTTCCTGCATGGCCTCGAGCAGAGCGGACTGGGTTTTGGGCGTGGCGCGGTTGATTTCGTCGGCCAGAACGAGGTGAGCGAAAATTGGGCCGCGCTGGAACTGAAATTCGCGTCGGCCGGCGGTAGTTTCCATCACCAGGTTGGTGCCCAGGATGTCGGCCGGCATTAGGTCGGGCGTGAACTGGATGCGGCTGAAGGAGAGGTCGAGCACTTCGCTGAGGGTGCGCACCAGCAGCGTCTTGCCCAGGCCGGGTACGCCTTCCAGCAGAACGTGGCCGCCGCCAAAAAGGGCAATGAGCGTGGCTTCGACAATAGCGTCGTGCCCGACGATGACCTTGCCGATCTCGGCGCGGAGGGTTTCGTAGGATTGGCGGAAGGATTGGATTTGATTGTCGATGCTCATTCTTTCCAAAAGTTGAAGGTTGCAGGTTGAAAGTTGAAAGTTGTGACCTCTATGGCTGACGTACAGACCGGCGGCGCGTGGCTTTGGGATACCGCTCCAGATAATCAATGAACTTAGCCAACCGTCGGGAGAGTGCGAGAGCGGACTCGCGCAAGCCATCAAAAACCTTTTGATCGATATACTCCTGATCAAGAGCAACGTAAAGTTGCGAGCGGACCTCTCCGTTCGAACCCTTGGCTATACTGAGAAACTGAACAAACTCCTTGCGTGTCCCGCGCTCGAAGCCCTCTGCAATGTTGGACATCGTTGAGGTCGAGGCCCGCACAATCTGATCACGTAACGCGAAATCACGCCGGAAGAGACGCTCTTTTGTGACTTTGTAAACTCCCCGCACCAGTGTTCGCGCGTCTTGCCAAACATGTAGATCTTCGAATTGCTGTACAGTTGCCATAGTACGTTTCCCTTTCTGAATTTGCGGTTAGACTTGGGTCAGCCGCAGGAACGAATTCTTTACTTTCAACCTGCAACTTTCAACTTTCGACTTCGAACGGTCACTTCTTCAAATCGTCAAAGTAGTCCCGCACGGCGCCTTGATACGCGCGCGGAACTTTCTCGTGGCTCAAGGCGCTCTGAGCATCGGATTGGGCGGCGGCGGCGGCGGCTTCATAATCAACCTTGCTGGTGCCTTTAATGCTGACGCCTTTGAGGGTGATGCTAGGCATCGGAGAGCCCGGAGCAAATTGGCCCTGAACTTTGGTCGGCTTGAGGGCATCGCTCAATTCGCCTTCACCGCGGTCGCTGTGGCCGCGGGGGTCTTCATCGGGCCGGACGACCCCCGAGTTGTCCCACCCAGCCGTCGAGGTGCCGTCCCACTGGCCGTTTTCGTCGGCCCAGGTGCCGACACCGCTGCCGGGCTGGCCGCCTTTTCCGTTGCTGGGCCGGCCGTGGTTGGGGCGCCAACCCTGGCCGGTGCCGATGCATTGGGAAGCCTCGTTCAGCGCATCCAACTCGGACTGGAGTTGCTGGGCATCGGCAAGCTGTTGCATCAGTTTCTGAAGTTCCTTGGAGGCTTCGCCGAGCGACTTAGCCGCACCAGGCTGGTCACTGCCCTGCATTTTTTTCGTGGCGTCTTTCAGGTAATTGGCGACCTTGCCGTAATTTCCCGCCGGGTCGATCGCTTTGCCGACCTCCTCCATAATTTTCTTGAGGTCCTCGGGAGCCAGCTTGGAGAGGTTCAAGTCATTGATCATTTTTTGCAATGTCTGCTGGGCGAGCTCGGGCTGGCCATTCTTGAGTTGTTCGGCCAGGTCCTTGCCGAGCTTTTCGGCCTGTTGCTGAAGCTGCTGAAGGGTCTTGGCCATCTCCTGCGATTTTTCCAGGTCCTTGGTCGCGGCCTCGAGGTCCTTGAGAAACAGTTCGCTCTGATTTGCGGCCAGGGCCTGAATGGCATCTTCGATTTGCGGCATGTTCAGACCCATGTCCTGGACCTGCTTGGAAAGCGCCGAGAGGGATTCGGCCATTTTCTGGCGCTGGGCATCGGCGCCGGGCGAATTCTTGTCGGCCATGCCGCGGGCGGCTTGCTGAAGCTTTTCCAACTCTTTTTTCATCTTGTCCATGGCGTCGGGATTGCCGATGGGCGTGCCTAACTGTTTTTGAAGGGATTCAATTTGTTTTTGCAGGCTGGAGGCAGATTGGGCCTCGTTGCCGGAAGCGCTGCGGGCGGCCTGTTCCAGCCGTTTCAGGGAGGGGTCTTTGCCGAGCTCCTTGAGCTGGTCTTTGAGTTGCTCGGCAACGTTGGCAAGGTCTTTCAATGCCTCGCTCCGGGTCAGAGGTTGTTTGCTCAATTCGGTGCCGATGGCGGTGACGGCTTCGAGGTTAGTTTGAGTGGCTGGAAGGACGGGAGCGCGGTTTTCGAGATTATGACGGGTCAGCTCGACCAATTGCTTGCCGGCTTCCTTGATATGCTGCTCATCGGCCTTTTTCTGGAGGTAACTCTTGCTGCGGTATTCGGGGACGAAGCCCAGGCCGGCGACCAACGCCAGGCAGACCAGCGCCCACCGAGTGGAGCGCGGCAGGTGCAAGGCCATCAACCGGCGCGTGTCCAGCGTCCGGGCATGTTCGGCGGCATC